>Ga0194134_10000515_pt1 | contig 59023 bp, 57 predicted proteins | sample TA2KigOff0mmetaG_FD_148602 | JGI IMG/M metagenome (GOLD analysis project Ga0194134, IMG submission 148602) | Freshwater microbial communities from Lake Tanganyika, Tanzania - TA2015056 Kigoma Offshore 0m | ecosystem: Environmental > Aquatic > Freshwater > Lake | place: Tanzania: Lake Tanganyika...
GCTACTTGGTTCAGCTCTCTTTGGATTGATTGGAGCCATCTTGGCGGTTCCTATGGCTGCAGCACTCCTTCTTATCCTAGAAGAGGTTGTCTTCCCAAAGAGTGATCGCAGTTAGATCTCAGTTGGAAGCGGTAGAGCGCCAGGGTTAATCACTGCGGTGATCTCACTCAATGCGCGATATACAGCTGGTTCACCCACCCATAGATGCTTAATTCCTTCGCCAGGTATCACTTTTGCCTGTGGGATGAGTGAAAATCTCTTTCGAGCTGCTTCTGGCCGTAGATAATCATCAAGTTCAGGAATTAACGCGATTACTGGTCTTCCATCTTCAGCCCAGAACTTCAGGTCTTGATCCGTGGCGGTACGAAGTGGCGGACTAAGAAGTATTAACCCCTTCACTCGGGGATCTCGTGCATATCGGAGTGCAAGATCTGTACCGAACGACCAACCAACTACCCACAACGGCTCGCTATACCTAGATGCAACCTCAGAAATAACTGCTTCGACATCGAAGCGTTCGGAATTTCCTTCATCGAATTGGCCATCGCTTCTTCCCGCTTCGCTCTCGGTGCCTCGAGTATTGAAGCGAATGATGCGAAGTCCTGCCATCGCTGGAAGACGATTTGCCGCCTTCTTGTAGAGATGACTATCCATCATCCCACCATGCGTTGGTAAGGGGTGAAGCATCACGAGATTTCCTGCCACATGACCGATTGGTGTGGCAATCTCGCCAACGAGGCGAAGCCCGTCAGCGGTGAGAAAGGTATCTGCGACACGCTCAGCAGGAAGGACGGTACTGGGGCGGATCACCTCACTCACATGGTCGAGTCTAGATTCTGCGCGTAGGCTTGACCGCACTATGAGCACCGATCTCAGCGTATCCAAGAGCTCACTAGACCCTTCTTTCTTCTCACATAATCCCGCAACTGGTGTTGAAGTCGCCCGCTATCCCGACTTCGCCAAAGAGAGTGTTGATCTTGCTGTAGCGAAGGCGCGAATCGCAACAAAATCATGGCAGGCGCTGGGATTTCGAGGTCGCCGGAAAGTCCTTTTGAAGTGGGCGAAGTATCTGACTGACCATATCGATGAAGGCGCTTGGTGGATTTACGAAGAGACTGGCAAACCAGAGAGCGATGCGAAACTTGAGTTCACTTTGGCAATCGGACACCTTGGTTGGGCAGCTAAGCATGCAGCTCTGATCTTGAGTGAACAGCGACGAAGCCCCGGACTCTTAATGGCAAATATGAGTGCGACAGTCGAGCGACTTCCCTACGGCGTTGTCGGAGTGATAGGTCCGTGGAACTATCCAGTCTTCACACCTATGGGGTCGATTGCCTACGCTCTCGCAGCAGGTAATACCGTCGTCTTCAAACCAAGTGAGTTCACGCCAGGAGTAGGACTCTGGCTCGCTGAAACTTTTGCCAAGGTCTCACCCATTGGAGATATCTTCAATGTGGTCACTGGTCAGCGAGATACGGGAAGATTTCTTACTGAGAGCGCAGTCGACAAGATCTCTTTCACTGGTTCGACTCGCACCGCGAAGAAGGTAGCAGCAAGTTGTGCCGAGCGAATGATTCCTGTCGTCTTGGAATGTGGCGGAAAGGATGCGGCAATCGTTGATCAGGATGCCGATATCAAAGTTGCAGCCGAGAACATACTCTGGTCTGGACTATCCAATGCTGGACAAACATGCATCGGCGCTGAGCGGGTCTATGTCCACGAGAAGGTGGCAGAACAATTCATTGAGACAATAACGACTCTTGCCAAGCAAGTGAAGGTCGGAGTGCAATATGGACCCGCAACGATGCCTTCACAACTCAAAGTAATTTCGGAACATATCGCTGATGCCAAAGCAAAGGGCGGCACTTTCAAACTTGGCGGACCAGAATCGGTCGGTGAGAAGTATGTGCAACCAGTGATCATCACTGATCTCGATCAATCCTCTCGCGCGATTCAAGAAGAGACTTTTGGGCCGACGCTTGTCATCAATCGAGTTCGAGATATGAAGGAAGCGGTCGCTCTCGCAAATGACACCAACTATGGCCTAGGTGCTGCGGTCTGGTCGAAACGAAATGGTGAAAGCATCGCCTCGCAACTTCGATGTGGCATGGTCTCGATTAATAGCGTCATCTCATTTGCTGCAGTCGCATCGGTTCCCTTTGGCGGTGTCAAGGAGAGCGGTTACGGTCGAATCCATGGCGCTGAAGGGCTCCTCGAATTCACCTATCCACGTTCCATCGTGCGAGCTCGATTCCAGATGCCATTTGGCTTTACGACATTTCGTCGTTCTCGCTTCGCTGATCGACTTATCATCCGGTTGATCAAGTTGCTTCACGGCCGAAGCATCGGCTGATCAAAACTTCGGAGCGTTCCTACTTCTCTCTACTTTCGGCGCTCGCCTTCGTCGAGCGTTCCAACATGGCGTATGCCAATGTCGTCTTGTCTCGGCATCGTGCTCTAGCCAGGCGACAATGTGTGGTGTTGCTTTAGCGATCATCTGATCACAACCTGGACACCTATAACTCTTCACAGAAGAAGAACCGGTCAAACGCCTGACATGAAAGATTCCATCATCATGCTCTTCGATCTGATCACTACCTGAGAATTCACCTCGCTCATCCTCAACAACTCGCTCGTGATTACGCTTCCCGCGTCCGAGTGCGTTCTTCTTGCGACGAGGCATGGCCCCATTCTCCCGACTATCCTTTGGCGGTGCCAACGGCAACGAGCGTGATTCAGGTCAAGGGCCTTAAGAAGTGTTACGGCACTCTGACCGCAGTCGACTCACTTGATCTCAGCATCGAAGCGGGAGAGATCTTCGCCCTCCTCGGGCCTAATGGCGCAGGAAAGACCACGACAGTCGAGATCCTCGAGGGATACCGGACTCGCGACAGCGGTGATGTATCGGTTCTTGGTTTTGATCCAGCCAATCGTGGTGATGCGGCAAATTCCTGGCGTGATCGCATTGGCATTGTCTTGCAAGATAGCGCTGATGGTGCTGACCTCACCGTTGAAGAGAGCATCACCCATTTCAGCAAGTATTACTCAAAGAGACGAGATCTCGACCACTTGATTCAAGCTGTCGGGTTAGATGAGAAACGCAAATCTCGCGTTCACAATCTCAGCGGTGGTCAAAGAAGAAGATTAGATGTAGCTCTCGGTCTTGTCGGAACTCCAGAGCTTCTCTTTCTCGATGAGCCGACAACAGGATTTGATCCCGAAGCCAGGCGAGCATTCTGGGATCTGATTAGGACTCTGAAAGAAGATGGGACAACTATTCTGCTCACTACGCACTATCTCGATGAAGCCGAAGCGCTTGCGGATCGAGTAGGGGTAATCGCTGGGGGAAAATTGATCGAAGTGGCTACCCCCGCGACTCTTGGCGGTCGAGAGCAAGCGCTAGCAACGGTGAGTTGGCGTGATCATTCAGGAGTGCTGAGAGAAGAGTCAGCGGCAGATCCGACCTCAATCCTCAGGCGCCTTCTCGGTGACTTTGATGGCGAGATCCCCGCGCTCACCGTTAAACGTCCAACTCTGGAAGAGATCTATCTCCGCATGATCGGAGAGTCCAAATGAGTCGAGTGATTCAAGCCCTTCGCATCGGCATCAGTCGCGGGACTCTTGAGATCAAACAATTCAATCGAGCTCGCGAAGCGGTGGTATTCACTATCGCATTCCCAGTCATACTCCTCTTCATCTTTGGTTCGATATTCGATGATGAGATCGCGCCATCAGTGACATTCAGCCAATATTTCGTCGCAGGAATGATTGCATCAGGTCTCGTCAACTCCGGATTTCAGAATCTTGCTATCACCATCCCTATGGAGCGAGATTCAGGAGCGCTGAAACGGCTACGTGGCACACCGATGCCACTCGCTTCCTATTTCATAGGAAAGAGCATCCAAGTCGCTTACTCCATGTCACTGCAGATAGTTCTCCTTCTTCTCTTCGGTTCCCTCTTCTTCGGATTAGAGATTCCAAATGTCGGTGCAAAGTGGATCGTATTCGCATGGATCGTCTTACTGGGCTCGCTCTGCGCGACTGTCCTAGGCATCGCATTCTCTTCGGTTCCAAAGAGTGGCAGGGCCGCATCTGCCGTGGTTTCTCCGATCGTCATCATCTTGCAATTCTTCAGTGGTGTCTTCTTCGTATTCAGCCAGCTACCAGGATGGATGCAACAGTTTGCCGCTATCTTCCCGCTCAAGTGGCTGACTCAAGGCATGCGTTATGTCTTCTTGCCAGATAGTTTCGCCAGCCAAGAGGTAGCAGGTGGCTTTGAACTCGGAAAGATTGCAACCATTCTCGTAATCTGGACCATCATCGGCGCTCTCATTGCCCTCAAGACTTTCAGATGGATGCGTAAATGAAGGCAAGGACTTCGCCTCGCATGCCCTTGCTCGCTCTGATGCTTGCACTCTGCTTGGCCTGCCTCGCCTCTTTCCATCAAACTTCCTCGGTTGCGCTCACTGCAATTGATTCGATGGATAGTGCTGCAAAGAAGAAGGAGACCAAGAAAGAGCGAAAACAACGGCTCAATCCGCAGATATCTCCGCCACCAACATGGCCACCGAAGGGATTCAAGGAGACAAATGGCATGTACGCCAAGATCCCGTCAAAGAAGGAACTTGCTGGCCTGGTCTCGGCAAAGACTTCTCTCTTCGAAGCAATCAAGCCCTGTGCTGATTTCGCCTGTGGTTCGGTGATTGTCGCTTCAGAATCAAAGTGCCTCTGGTGGGAAGTCCTCGCCACGGTCACTGGTCCAAAGTTGAGCGATACAACAACCACTACTTCGTATGGGTCTCTCACTACCAAGAGCAGCGGCACTAATTCCAAGGCCCAAAAAGTCATCTTGCTGATAAGTAGTGAGCCAATTGCTGAGCGAGTTCGAGTCACAGATATCAATGTGACCTGCCATCGAAGCGGTGCAAAGGGAAAGTCGGGGAATACTTATCTGCCATTCCCTAATCGCAACTGATGCTAGGTGGGATCGATAATCAGCTCTTTCTCACATCCTTTGGTGGCTTCTTCGCGCTCATCTTCCTGATCGTCATGCTGAAGTGGGCCTTCGCTCGAGGAAAGTCGGTGGTAGAGCGACCCAGCAGGATCGGCGATGAGAGTGAGTACGGAATGTTGGAATCAGTGGCAGAGCCACTCAATCACATCGAAGGACAGGTACTCAAAGAGAAATTGAAGAAGTCAGGGATAAAATCGAACTTAGTTCAAACGACTTCAGGACCACGATTAATGGTCTTCAAAAGTGAAGCTGGGATAGCGCGTTCAATTCTAGAAAATCCAGAGATATAACCCTTTACTCTCGATTCGCTCCTGGCACCCAGAGTTGATCGCCGATTCCTTTATTGACGAATCGCGCAAGAACGAAGAGGAGATCAGAGAGACGATTCAAATACTTCGCGGTCAGTGGGTTTACTCCGGTACCGAAGGCATGAATCGCGCTCCAGGTACAGCGCTCAGCGCGACGGACAACGGTCCGTGCCACATGCATATGCGATGCTTCAATCGTCCCAGAGGGCAAGACAAATGAGCGAAGCGGCGCGAGTTCAGAGTTGTAGAGATCAATCTGCTTCTCAAGATATTCGACTTGAGATTCAATCACGCGAAGGGGTTCGTGCGGTGGATTGTCAATCACGGGAGTGCAGAGATCGGCGCCCACATCGAAGAGATCGTTTTGAATTCGAACCAGCAATTTTCGAATCTCCTCGGGGAGTTGATCGGAGGCAAGGACCACGCCAATCGTCGAATTTGCTTCGTCGACCGTGGCATACGCCTCTAGTCTCGGATCATTCTTGGAGGTACGAGAACCATCGCCGAGCGACGTGGTTCCATCATCACCGGTCTTGGTATAGATCCTTGTCAGATTGACCATGCGATGAGCCTATTAGAGCAGGAGTTGAACAGCCAATCGACCTCTTCTCGCTCGGTTCCTCACTATTTCCGAACCCACGTTCAATGATGTCGCGACGAGTAGAATCCACTCAACCGCATCACGGTCGCAAGTCCACGGCCAATTGGAGGTGTGATGGCGCAGCCTGCCCGCGAGGGAGATCGTTTTAGAGTTGTCGGTGGCGCACATCTTCATGGTGATGTGACAATCGCAGGAGCAAAGAATTCCGTTTTAAAACTGATGGCAGCGGCACTGTTAGCTCCAGGGCTAACCCACCTGACAAATGTCCCCGATATCGTTGATGTGAAGATAATGGCCGAGCTCTTGATCCGACTTGGATGCAAGGTGGAGCTTGATAGCAAGACCAGCTCAGTCTCCATCGATGTTCCAGAGAAACCAGCGCACCGAGCAGAGTATGACTTAGTTCGAAAGATGCGTGCATCCATCAATGTCCTGGGTCCACTCGTTGCTCGATGTGGCGAAGCCGAAGTTGCACTTCCTGGTGGCGATGCCATCGGATCTCGAGGACTCGACTACCACATCAAGGGCCTGATTGAGATGGGTGCCAAAGTTCGTAATGAACATGGTTACGTCATCGCCAATGCAGAGCATGGTCTACACGGCGCTGAGATCTCTTTGGATTTTCCAAGCGTTGGCGCAACTGAGAACATCATGACTGCAGCTGTTTTGGCCCAAGGAATAACTGTCCTTGATAATGCGGCACGCGAACCAGATGTTGTCGATCTCGGTGAATTCCTCATCTCGATGGGCGCAGATATCGAAGGGCTTGGCACCCCGATAATCACAATTCGTGGGGTTGCATCATTGAAACCAACTACTCATGCAACCATCCCCGATCGCATTGTTACTGGCACCTGGGCATTCGCTGCTGCAATCACCCAAGGCGATATCAGGATTCATGGTTGTCGAGCGAGTGATCTCGAAGTCCCGCTTGAGAAATTAGTAAGCGCTGGAGCGGTGGTCACTACGACACATGATGGCGTCAGGGTTCGCATGGAACATCGCCCTAAGGCAATCGATGTCTCGACCCTTCCCTACCCTGGATTTCCTACTGATCTCCAACCCTTCATCATCACCATGAACTCGATCGCCGATGGCGATGCGATCGTGACTGAGAACGTCTTCGAAAGTCGATTCATCTTCGTCAATGAACTGCTCCGGCTCGGTGCAAATGTGCGCGTCGATGGTCATCATGCTGCTACTCGAGGAATCGAGCATCTCTCCTCTGCACCAGTTGTTGCGACAGATATACGAGCTGGCGCTGGTCTAGTCATCGCTGCTCTTGTGGCTGATGGCACCACGATGGTTGAAGGTGGTTTCCATATAGACCGTGGCTATCCGAATTTTGCAGAACAGTTGAGCTCCCTCGGTGCTGATGTCACTCGAGTGGAGTGAGCGGAGACAATTTCCGCTCTAGTCCGGCTCTAGCCGACCACAATCTCTTTGATGGTTCCAGCGACGATAGTGACTGTGACGCGATCAGCTCTGAAATCCTTCGTCACCGGAAAATCTTCGCCATCTCTCTTACCAACTCGGTAACCCCAGCCATTGATCGAGGCACAGAGTTTTGCCTCTGACTCACTCATTCCTAGAAGTTGACCGGCTCTCGCGGGCGAGATCTCCGTTTCACCTGTTATCTGGTTCGGACATCTCTCGCCACCCAAACCAAAAGCCAATACATCACCGGGTATCTCTTTGACGCCGACTGCGATTACGACATTTGATGAACGCTTTGCAGTAATTGCCACAGTATAAGTACCTGCAATTGCCGGAGTTGAGATTCGCGAGATGTAGAAGTATCCCTTTCCGCCATAAGGCTCGAAGAAATAAGTCCGCTCCTTCGCCTTGATCTCCTCTTCTCTTCCGTTCGGATCGATGAGAAGAACTTTCGGAAGGTTTCGAGAGGTGACTTTCTTCATCAAGGGATCATCGGGAATCAAGTATTGAAGATCTAGTCGATCCCCCGCCTTATGGTTGAAGCGGAAATATCTGACTTCCTTCGACTTCTTCATAGTGGCGTAGACAGCAAAAGAGACGGTGCCGTCGAGCAAGATGGGGCTTCTAGCGCTATCACTTGCTGATGCGGTGAGCAGAACTGGTTGATGCGCGCTTGCACCCTGGATCGAGGCGAAAGAAGCGATGAGAGCTGCGAGTATCGAAACTACGAGTGAAGAACGGAAGCGACTAATCGGTACTTTCGCCGAGAATCGAGACACGATTGTTCGACACGGAGATGAACCCACCATGGACATTGAACGATGTCTCATTGCCATCCACCGCCTTGATTCGTACCTGGCCGTCGACCAGCACACCAAAGAGCGGTGCGTGGTTCGGCAATATACCGATATCGCCTTCAAGTGTGCGAGCTGAAACCATGCTCGCATCACCACTCCACACCCGCTTCTCAGGTGAGACTAACTCGACTCGCAGTTGCGCCATGGCTTAGGCCTTTGCCAACTCCGCTGCTTTGCGCTCGACATCATCGAGCCCACCGCACATAAAGAATGCCTGCTCAGGTACATGGTCATAATCGCCATTGGCGAGCGCATCGAATGCCGCAATCGTCTCAGCGAGTGTGACAAATGAACCATCGATACCCGTGAATACCTTCGCGACGAATGTATTCTGCGAAAGGAAGCGCTGGATTCGACGTGCCCGGCCAACCAGGATTCGATCCTCTTCCGAGAGCTCATCGATACCAAGGATTGCGATGATGTCTTGTAGATCCTTGTAACGCTGGAGGATCTGCTTCACTCGGTTGGCAACGCGGAAATGATTCTCACCGATATAACGAGGATCAAGGATTCGAGATGTCGAATCGAGTGGATCCACAGCAGGATAGATACCGAGCTCTGAGATCGGACGTGAAAGAACCGTCGTCGCATCGAGGTGGGTGAAGGTTGTATGTGGCGCAGGATCTGTGATGTCATCGGCAGGAACATAAATCGCCTGCATCGAAGTGATCGAGTGACCACGAGTCGATGTGATGCGCTCTTGAAGCACGCCCATCTCATCGGCCAAGGTTGGCTGGTAACCGACCGCAGAAGGCATACGACCAAGGAGAGTTGAAACTTCAGAACCTGCCTGAGTGAATCGGAAGATATTGTCGATGAAGAGCAAGACATCTTGCTTCTGGACATCTCTGAAGTACTCAGCCATGGTGAGCGCTGAGAGTGCGACTCGAAGACGCGTCCCTGGTGGCTCATCCATCTGTCCGAAGACGAGAGCAGTCTTATTGATAACGCCAGTCTCGGTCATCTCGAGGAAGAGATCGTTTCCTTCACGAGTACGTTCGCCAACACCTGCGAAGACGGAGACGCCACCGAAGTTCTCAGCGACACGATAGATCATCTCTTGGATGAGAACGGTCTTTCCAACACCAGCACCACCGAAGAGTCCGATCTTTCCACCCTTGACGTACGGGGTGAGCAAGTCGATCACTTTGATGCCGGTCTCAAACATCTCTGTCTTAGATTCCAACTGGTCGAAATCGGGAGCGGTGCGATGGATCGGCCAGCGTTCTTTGACATCGAGAGAGGCAGTAGGAACATCGAGTGATTCACCGAGTGCATTGAAGACGTGTCCCTTGGTGACATCACCGACCGGAACTGAGATCGGAGCGCCGGTATCACTCACCTCGACACCGCGGACCATGCCGTCGGTAGGTTGCATCGAGATTGCGCGCACCAAGTTCTCACCGATGTGCTGCGCTACTTCGAGTGTGAGCTTTCTACTGGTATCGCCGATCGTCACTTCGACAGTGAGCGCGTTGAAGATCGCGGGCATCGCATCGGATGGAAACTCGATATCGACGACCGGACCGATGACGCGTGCGACACGGCCTGTGGCGGTTTTGGTGCTCATTATTCGCTCCCTGCACTAGCTGAAGACAACGCATCTGCGCCGCCTACGATTTCACTGATCTCTTGGGTGATCTCTGCCTGGCGGGCTGCGTTCGCCAACCTGGTCAGTGACTTGATTAATTCATCTGCATTATCCGTCGCAGACTTCATAGCGCGACGGCGCGCAGCGTGCTCGGAAGCAGCGCTCTGCAACATCGCGTTATAGACACGAGACTCGATATAGCGAGGAAGGAGTGCGTTGAGCACCTCTCCTGCATTCGGCTCGAATTCATACATCGGAAGGAGACCTGTTGGCGCTGGTCCCTCGCTCTCAACAACTTCAAGAGGAAGCATCCGCTTGGAGAATGGGATCTGCGTGATCATCGATTTGAACTCGGTATAGACGATATGAAGTTCATCGACGCCGGTGAGATCGACCTGTGCATCCTTCAAGAAGGCGGTGATCAGTTCGTCAGATACCTTCTTTGCATCAGCAAAGGTTGGGTTATCCGAGAAGCCTGTCCATGATCCCGTGATCTTTCGATTACGGAACTTGTAATAGTTGACCGCTTTTCGACCAACCAAATAGGTGCTGACCTCAAGGCCACGTTGCTTCAGGCCATTGATTAAGCCATCGCCCTCTTTGATAGCCGCCGATGAATAAGCACCTGCCATACCGCGATCTGCCGTAATGATCAGAACCGCAGCGCGCTTTGGATTCTCAGAGGTCGAGGTGAGTGGATGATCGGTATTGGAGAAGGTTGCGATCGCAGAGACTGCGCGAGTCAACTCATTCGCATATGGCGTCGATGCAGCGACTCGTTGTTGCGCCTTGACGATACGCGATGCCGAGATCAACTCCATGGCACGCGTGATCTTCTTGGTCGCTTTGACCGAGCGGATACGCCGACGATAGATGCGAAGTTGAGCGCCCATGATCTACTTCTTGTACCTCGTGATCTGCTCTTGAGCGTCAGGACCTTCAGCCGCAACTTCAGCCTCATTGACCTTCGCCGCACCTGAAGAAGCGAACTGCTTCTTGAATGATGTGATCGCTTCGGTCATCTTCGCGACAGTGTCATCTGAGAGTTCTTTCGTCTCTGAGATCACATCGAAGATTGCCTTGCGTTCACGAGCGATGAAGTCCAAGAACTCGGATTCGAACCTTCGGATATCAACAACAGGAATCTCATCGAGTTGACCAGTGGTTCCAGACCAGATCGAGACGACCATGCGCTCGAGTGAGAATGGTGAGTACTGACCCTGCTTCAAGAGTTCAACGAGGCGTGAACCGCGTTCGAGCTGTGCCTTTGATGCAGCATCGAGGTCAGAGCCAAAGGCAGCGAATGCCTCTAACTCACGGAACTGTGCGAGATCAAGACGAAGACGTCCAGCGATCTTCTTCATCGCCTTGGTCTGGGCAGAGCCACCAACGCGAGAGACTGAGATACCGACGTTGATTGCTGGACGTACACCAGCGTTGAAGAGATCGGTCTCAAGGAAGCACTGTCCATCGGTGATAGAGATGACGTTGGTCGGGATGAATGCTGAGACGTCATTTCCCTTTGTTTCGATGATTGGAAGACCAGTCATCGACCCGCCACCCATCTCATCTGAGAGTTTGGCGCATCGCTCAAGAAGACGTGAATGTAAATAGAAGACATCTCCTGGATAAGCCTCACGGCCTGGCGGACGACGAAGCAAGAGTGAGACCGAACGATAGGCCTCAGCTTGCTTGGAGAGATCATCGAAGACGATCAATACATGATCGCCTTTGTACATCCAATGCTGACCGATCGCAGAACCGGTGTATGGCGCTAGATACTTGAAGCCGGCTGGATCAGAAGCAGGTGCCGCAACGATCGTTGTGTACTCCATCGCACCAGCTTCTTCGAGCGCGGCACGTACCGAAGCAATAGTCGAACCCTTCTGACCGATTGCAACATAGATGCACTTGACGCGCTTCTTCGGATCGCCTGACTTCCAGTTCTCGCGTTGGTTGATGATGGTGTCGATTGCTACCGCGGTCTTTCCAGTCTGACGATCGCCGATGATCAACTGGCGCTGACCACGTCCAATCGCAGTCATCGCATCGATTGCTTTGATACCAGTGGCAAGAGGTTCCTTCACCGGTTGGCGCTGAACTACTGAAGGCGCTTGCAACTCAAGTGCACGGTTTGCCTCAGCTTTGATCTCGCCCTTGCCATCGATGGGTCGACCGAGGGCATCAACGACGCGCCCTAAGAATCCATCACCAACTGGGACCGAAAGAATCTCACCAGTTCTACGGACTGTCGTACCTTCTTCGATCCCAGCGAACTCACCGAGGATCACAACACCGATCTCTCGCACATCAAGGTTGAGTGCAAGACCGAGCGTGCCGTTCTCGAACTTCAAGAGCTCGTTCGTCATCGTCGATGGCAAACCTTCGACTCTGGCGATCCCATCCCCTGCTTCGACAACGGTGCCGATCTCATCCCGTGATGCGACGCTTGGATCGTATGACTTAACGAAGTTCGCTAAGGCATCACGAATCGCCTCCGGCTTGATCGCGATATCCGCCATGGTTATTCCTCTCCCTTTAGCTATCTGACCTAACGTTTGCCAGCCACCTGGCGACCCGCGAGCGCTCTGCTCGCATCGACCAGTCGACTGATCACAGTTCCATCAATGAGTTCATCGCCGATACGTACCGAGATCCCGCCAAGTACGGCGCGATCGACGGTGACATCAACTCTGATCTTGCGCCCGAAGTGGCGCTCTAATGTCTCTGAAAGTCGCGTGCGTTGCTTATCGCCGAGTGGGACGGCGCTAGTGACGCGAGCGATTGTGCGCTCTTTACGAGCCACGATTGTGTTGGCATAGAACGCGATAGTCCGCTCGAAAGAGCGTCCGCGCCGACCAGCGATGATTGCATCAAGCACCTTCGCCGAGCTTGAGGAGATCGCTGAGGCGAATATCGAACGAAGTAGCGCGCCCTTCGCATCTTGCGTGAACTTGCCATCATTGAGATTGGACTTAAGTTCACTCTCAGAGGCGATGAGGCGAGCGATGGCAAAGAGTTCCTCTTCGACGCGATCGATCTCACCACTTGATTCTGCTGATGCGGCCAGCGCTTCGACTGCCAGACGTTCGATGGCATCTGCCACATCACTAGGGCTTGACCAGCGAAGCGAGACCGCTGATTCGATCAGAGAAAGCGTGCTCGGTGAAATCGCTTTCCCGAATAGATCTTGAACCAAGGCTGCCTTTGCGCCGTCATCACGAGCAGGATCAGTGAGGGCCCTTCGAAGTCCAGTTGATGAATCGAGAGCGCTCACGACAGCGAAGAGGTCGGATGCGACACCTTCACTCTCTTTCGCACTCTTGCCTTTGAGGGCAGAGTCGAGTGAGATGCGTAGCGAGGCAAAGGAGCTCTTACTCGAGCCCGATAGATCCTTGCTTTTCATCACTCTCCCTCTCTGATTCGATTCGCTCTACTGCTTCGATTACTTCTTGCTCTTCTCAAGATCCTCAAGGAATCTATCGACAATGCGGCTCTGCCTGACTTGGTCATCGAGTGCTTCGCCGACGATCTTTGAGGCGAGTTCGGTAGCAATCGCGCCCACTTCATTGCGAAGCGAGGTGATCGCCTGTTGGCGTTCTGCTTCGATCGCAGCCTGAGCTGAAGCGGTTATTCGCGATGCTTCTTCTTGGGCCTTGCTTCGCATCTCCTCGAGGATCGCTGCACCTTGGGTGCGGGCCTCCTCGCGAATGGTCTGTGCTTCGCCACGAGCATCTGCAAGTTGCTTGGTGTACATCTGCAACGCCTCTTCTGCCTGTCGCTGTGCCTTCTCGGCTTTCTCGATTCCACCTTGGATCGCTTCAGTGCGCGCCGCAAATGCTTTCTCAAACATAGGCGTTACTTTCTTGCGCAAGACGAAATAAAGTAACGAGAATGCAATCAGACCTGCGATGATCTCAGCTGTATGCGGGATGAGTGGATTAACCTCACCACCTGCTGCTAAAGATGACATCTTTCCCACTTTCTTCTTCTTTCCTTAGTTCTTCTTTTCTAAGTTATTCCTAGAGAGTCACTAAAGAATGGCTACTAGAGAACAAAGGCCAAGACGAGACCAAAGAGCGCGAGCGCTTCAGCAAGTGCGAAGCCGAGGAACGCGATCGGCTGCAGGACCGAACGTGCCTCAGGCTGACGTGCGACGCCGTTGATATATGCGGCGAAGATCATGCCGGTTGCGATCGCTGGTCCGATCGCTGATAGGCCGTAACCGACCAGATTGAGCGTACCTGTCATACCTTCCATGGTTCTTACCCTTCCTTACCTCTCCGTGTCGCCGAGCGCGACCCGGAATCTTCTATCGCTTCGAATATTGCTATTCGCTTTTTCTTTAATGTTCGTCCGCGAGCGCCCCTGCGATATAGAGCGCTGTCAGGAGTGTGAAGATGTAGGCCTGTAGGACCTGCACCATGAATTCGAAGAATGTGAGCCCGATACCGATCACAAATGCGAATGGGCTAACTAGCTTGAGGCCAAGCACGCCATCGAGCAAATGCTCACCGCCGAGGAAGAAGACCAAGAGCAAGAGGTGACCCGCGAACATATTCGCAAAGAGACGGAGTGAGAGCGTCAGGGGCCTGACCAAGAAATAGGTCGCGATCTCTATCGGAGTGAGCAGGATGTAGACAGGTTTCGGCACACCCGGCATGAACATGATCTCACGGAGGTACTTGACTATTCCCTGCTTCTTGATGCCGACGTAGTGGAAGATGAAGAAAGTTATTGCGGCAAGCACATAAGGGAATGAGACGCGAGACATTGTTGGAAACTGAAGCAAAGGGATGATGCCAAAGAAGTTATTGACCAAAATGAAAGTAAAGAGTGTAAAGAGGTAAGGGACGAACTTAAGGAAGTCATGCCCGATGATCTCTCTACCTAATCCTTCGCGGACGAAGTTATAGACACCTTCTCCAGCAAACTGGAGTCTTGATGGAACGACTGCGGCTTTGCGTGAAGCTGCGATGAAGAAGATAGAGATCAAGACAATGGAGAGAAAGGCGAGCAAGATTGGTTTTGTTGCCCACTCAACGCCTTCGATGAAGGGCGGCAATTCGAAATCTTTCGCCGACGGCGGATTGAATCCTTCGCCTGTGGCGGCGTGAATCAGTCGCACAGTTCTCCCAAAGGTTTCCAGCTACGTGAGTGATTAAGCCCTTGGCCATCGCAGGTGCTCGATGCTTCTGGAGCGTGGGGATGCGGGGCAACCCTAAATCAGAGAGGCACCTACTGGAAAATTGAAAAGCGCTGAAACCCGTTTAAGAGCCTGCATGGCAGGCGTCGGATGATGTGATTTCTATCCTGAGTGTCGACCGAATCGAAGCCAGACGAGGTAGAGCGCCGACCCCATACCCAGAAGCAGCCCGACGAGTGTGAAGGCGCGGTCATAGCCTAGCCAACGGTCGACGAAGTAACCGATGCCACCCCAGACCAGGAGCCCTGAGAGTAGATAGCCAAAGATTGACCAGAGCGCACCCTCTTCGCGCCGACCCGGATTGCGACTGAGCTCTGAACTGCTACTGCTTTGGTCAGCTCTTGGCTTCTCGGATTGGTTCTCTGGACTCTGATCCATTGGACTCTGACTCATTGGCGAGAGTCTAGCCCCGGTCGCAGTCGCAGAAAGGCTCGAATCTCCCCCGCTAGCCATGCGGCGGTGAGAGCCAAGGCGACTATGGCGAAGGTGGGGCGATCAATCGACTCAGCCTCAGTCAAGCGTGTCACCAGAATCAAAAATATTGCCATCAGGGCGACCTTCAAAAAGTAGGAGAGCATGGCAACCAACATCGTGCTTGAGGGATCAAGCGAACGCGAGATCCTCGCCACGATCAAATGAACTGAGAAGAAGATGATCACCGTAACTGATGCAAGGAGTGAAGCTGCCAAGCCCGCGCTACCTCGCACTAGGAAACCAACAGGAATAGAAATCACGGTGGTCACTAGTGATGGCACAAGTGCACCGCGCCAGAGTGATGAGCGCCAACTATCTCCTTCGTTCATCGAAATCCACCTTTACTCGCTTAGTTGTCAGATCGAATTTTGACTTGTTGATGAGAATCGAGAGAAGGAAGAGCGCGACGCCAATGAGAACTGCCTGCCAGATAGGTAAGAATGCGGAAGCCATCGCTGGAATCGCAAGCATCGCCGTCCAGAGATAAAGGACCAGAGTCGTTCGCTGTTGTGAGTTCCCAAGTTCCATCAACTTATGGTGAATGTGCTTCTTATCTGGAGCGAATGGCGAACGCCCTGCCCGCACTCGGCGAATCACAGCGAGTGCAAAGTCAAGCAATGGAATAGCAAGGACCATAAAGGGTAGGAGTATCGGAAGAAGTGCCGGAATCAGGCTCTCCGAGAAAGCAGCATTGACATCTACTTGACTCGATAACGTTATCGAAGAGGCAGCGAGCATCAGACCGAGAAGCATTGAACCTGAATCACCCATAAAGATTCGAGCGGGATAAAGATTGTGGGGCAGAAAGCCGAAACAGATTCCGATCATGATTGCGCTAACCAGTGAAGGTGCACCCGCACGAGGAAAACCATTCTCAACAGCTAATAAATATGCAAAGCCAAAGAGAGATGCTGCTGAGATCGCAACAATTCCCGCCGCTAGTCCATCTAATCCATCGACGAAGTTGACCGCATTGATGGTGATCACCACGACCAAGACAGTTAGGAATTGGCCGATATTGCTCGGGAGAATGAGGATGCCGTTGATTGGAATCCAGAGGATCTGTATGCCAAAGATTAGGAGCACGCCTGCGGCAAGGGATTGGCCCGCAAGTTTGGTGATCGCATCCAGTTCGAATCGATCATCGAGCATCCCAAGGATGACGATGAAAGTTGCTGCGAGGAAGACTCCGGTTAGTTCTCGGGTAAAGGATTTGCCCACCAAATTAAGTTCGCTGACTATGACAAGGGTGCCGGCAAGCCCCGCCCACATGCCCAGACCACCCCAACGAGGCGTCTCCGAATGATGGATATCTCGCTCGCGCACCTTTGCGACCGCCTTAGCACGAATCGCCCACTGCCTAACAACGGGGATAACAAGGTAGGTGATTGCAGCAGCAATCAAGAGTGTGAGCAAGTATTCGCGCACTTCTTATTCCCTCTGACTTACCCGTGACCTAGTGCGCAGGTGCTGGGTAGACCGGAAACTTTGCAGTAAGCGCATGTACCTCTGCACGGATCGCTTCGGCCTTGACTTGATCCTCGCCATCTCGAATCGCACGTGCAATCAGGGATGCAATCTGGGCCATCTCTGCAACACCCATTCCTTGAGTCGTGGTCGCAGCAGTTCCCACTCGGATACCGCTCGTCACCGAAGGTTTCTCAGGATCGAAGGGAATCGCGTTCTTATTCAAAGTGATTCCAGCGCGTCCGCATCTCTCATCAGCCACTTTTCCATTGACACCAGTTGAGCGGATATCGATCAGTGCTAAATGTGTTTCAGTTCCGCCCGAGACTGCACGCATTCCTTCCCGCTCCATTGCCTTAGCAAGTTCCACACAGTTGACAATCACTTGCTTGGCATAGCTTTGATACTCAGGTGTTGCGCACTCTTTTAATGCGACAGCTTTCGCAGCAACTGCGCTCATGATGGGGCCACCCTGCATCCCCGGAAATACTGATTTGTCAATCACAGAGGCATGTTCGGCTTTGCACAGGATCATTCCGCCACGCGGCCCGCGCAGCACTTTATGGGTGGTGAATGAGACTGCATCAGCGTAAGGAACTGGTGAAGGGATTGCTTTGCCCGCAACAAGCCCGATGAAGTGCGCGGCATCGACCCACATGATTGCGCCAACTGCGTCACAGATCTCTCGGATTCGTTTGAAATCAATCAAGCTTGGATAAGCGGTAGCACCAGAGCAGATCATCTTCGGCTTGTGTTGATGAGCTAATCGCTCAAGCTCGTCGTAATCAATTCGCTCATCTTCTTTTCGCACGCCATAGGAGACGACGTTGAACCATTTGCCAGAGAAGTTCACTTTTGATCCATGAGTCAGATGTCCACCCTCAGCAAGTGACATCGCAAGGACAGTATCGCCAGGCTTTGTGAATGCTTGATAGATAGCGATATTCGCACTGGCACCCGAATGCGGTTGCAGGTTTGCATGCTCTGCGCCAAAGAGTTCTTTCGCGCGAGCGTTTCCGATCTCCTCCGCTACATCGACCTCTTCACAGCCACCGTAATAGCGCTTCCCCGGATAGCCCTCGGCATATTTATTTGACAGTGTGGAACCTAACGCGGCCAGGACTGCGCTTGAAGTGAAGTTCTCACTGGCGATCAGCTGAAGACTCTTTCGTTGCCGATCGAGCTCTTTGAAGAGTACATCTGCGATCTCTGGATCCTCAGCGAGTAGCGCATCGGGATCTGCGCCGAAGAATGGATGCTCTGAAGCGGACATGGTTCGAAGCCTAGGCGTTCTCTTCACTCTTGAGGATGAGCGTTGGAAGCGATTTCGATAACTCCTCGGTTGAGATTGCACCTGCTCGAACCAGGTTGACCCCCTCGCCTTCAATTTCTACGATGCTGGAGCCAAGGCCAGATGGGTGCTCCTCGAGCGGACCCGCATCGACAATAATCGCAAGATCATCTTCCAGAGCCGGGAAGAAGGTGGTCGTCCGAGGTGGCGCAACACGAACTCGTGCTGCCGATGCAACAGCAAGCGGCCCTGATAGCGCCAACAACTCTTTCATGAAGCGATTGCCAGGAACTCGTAGCGCAACGTTCGAGAGTTCCTTGCTGTCACCGAGGTTCCAGGTGAGCCCTCGTTGCACCGGCGCATAGACGGTCAAGAGGCCTGGCCAAAAGTCCTCAACTAATTTCTTTGCCCCATCATTGAAACCATGAGTGAGGCCCTTCGTCATCTGAAAATCTCTGATGAGAACTTGTGCCGCAATGCCTGGCGCATCACCGCGAAGTTGATGAATCTTCGAAACGGCGCCGTGATTGAAGGCATCAGCCAGGAAGACATAGGCATGTTCGATGGGAGCGACGATTACTTTTCCATCACGAATCACTTCGAAGGCTCGCTTGACTGTCGGTGTGATCTTTGCGCGCGGACCCTGCTTGATCGCTAACTTCTCTGCCACGGCTGCACCTACCTTCACTTACGAGTAGCGAAAATATAACGATGCTTCCCGTTGAGGTCATCCCCAGATCCAACGTGGATGAAATCGTGCGAGAGATATTCCATCAACTCAGCTCGCTGACTCTCTTCATGCTCCATAACTAGATCCCCACCACTTTTCAGAATCCGTGCCGCTGCATCGATAAAGAGCTTCGGAACTTGCATCCCGTCGATTCCGCCATAGAGTGCCATTGACGGCTCACTCTTGAGTTCTCTTGGCAGATCACCACTTGTTGCTAAGTGATCTGGAATATAGGGTGGATTCGCAACAACGAGATCAGACTTCACACCTACTAACGCAACTTCTGCATCTTCTTTCACGACCCGCACATCGACTTCGTACTTCGCAATATTCCTCTCAAGGTAAGGATGAGCCTCACTCGACGGCTCCACTGCGATGATCGAAAGCGCAGCGCCAAGATCTCTTCCTTCTTGCGCTAAGGAGATCGCGATACATCCCGATCCTGCACCCAAATCGACAACACTTAACCGCTCACTGGAAGCCTTGAACTTTGAAGCGATTCGATCCAATGCCAGTGCGACCAATCCTTCAGTTTCCGGACGAGGAATCAATACTCCCGGCCCAACGTCAAGAACTAAGTGGCGGAACGGAGCTTCACCTATCAAATATTGAGTAGGAATACCCGAGATACGTTCTGCAATTAATTCATTGAGTTCATCCGATAGGTGATTGAGCGCATCGCCCTCAACCATCGGCACTGTGCCATGCAATTGCATGCGGGTGATTCCGAGGAGATGAGCAAGGAGAAGTTCGCCGTCAACTTCATTGATCTGATTTTCTCGAAGCTTGCTTTTGGCGCTCGCAAGTATTGCTCGAAGCGAGAGAGTCCCTTCGCTCACAAAATCAGGCGCTCACAAAATCAGGCGCTCGCAGCGGCGAGTTTCTCTGCTTTATCCGCAGCGAGAAGTGAATCGATGACGCCATCCAAATCACCATTGATTACAGCATCGAGGTTATTCGCCTTGTAATTGACTCTATGGTCGCTGATTCGATTCTCTGGGAAGTTATAGGTACGGATACGCTCACTTCGATCCACAGTTCTGACCTGTGACTTCCTTGTGGCAGCAGCCTCGGCATCTGCAGCCTCTTGCGCCGCAGCAAGAAGCCTCGCGCGAAGAATGCGAAGCGCCGATTCCTTGTTCTGTAGCTGGCTCTTCTCGTTCTGGCAGGAGACAACGATTCCTGTTGGGATATGAGTGATTCGAACTGCAGAGTCGGTGGTGTTGACGCTCTGACCACCTGGTCCGGATGAGCGATAGACATCGATACGGAGCTCGTTCATATTGATCTCAACTTCGATCTCTTCAGCTTCAGGTAGGACAAGAACGCCCGCGGCAGAGGTATGAATTCTCCCTTGGCTCTCTGTCTCTGGAACTCGCTGAACGCGATGAACGCCACCTTCAAACTTCAACTTTGCAAAGGGACCTTGTCCTGGTTCAGGAACGCCCCTTGACTTCACGGCAACAGAGATATCTTTGTAACCACCGAGATCACTCTCAGTTGCGTCGATGATCTCTGTCTTCCATCCTTGACGCTCGGCATATCGCAGGTACATGCGAAGCAGATCTCCAGCAAAGAGCGCGGACTCTTCTCCGCCGGCTCCTGCCTTGATCTCAAGAATCACATCGCGATCATCATTGGGATCGCGAGGCAGAAGAAGTTCTTCAAGATGCTCGGCCGCTTGTGCCGCCTTGATTTCAAGCGACGGAAGTTCAGCCGCAAAATCTGGATCGGTTGCTGCAAGTTCTTTGGCTGCAGCGAGATCGTCGTCAGCAGATTTCCACGCTTTATATCCAGCGATGATTGGACCAAGTTGGGCATAACGCTTTCCAAATTGACGGGCTTTGCCCTGATCAGAGTGAATGGCGGGATCGGCCATCTTCCGCTCGAGCTCCTCGTATTCGGCGAGGATCTCTGGCATCGAAGCAAAACGCTCACTCATGGGATTCCCTAGGGATTCTGACGTGGAGCGCGTTACTTAGCGGTCTTCTTTGCGCCCTTTGCTGCGCTCTTCTTCAAGCGCTCTTCAAATCGGGCGACGCGACCACCAGTATCAAGGATGCGTTGCTTGCCGGTGTAGAAGGGATGGCAGACCGAACAGACTTCGACAAAGAGCGAGCCGCTCACAACAGTCGAGCGAGTAATGAAGGTCTCGCCGCAACCACAGGTCACTGTGGTCTCCACATAGGAGGGGTGGATCTCTGGTTTCATTTTCTTTACTTCTCTCTCGCTGGGTCTTCATCGCTTCACATCAAAGCGATTCAGTGAACCAGCAATATCAGTTCTGGGCTCATTCTCGTCTCTCGAGCCAAGGCCCAAGATTTCTCGGATGAGTAGGTGAAGGTTACCGAGAGTCAAGTGGAGAACGAAATCGAAGTGAGCGTCCGCTCACTCTGACTCTTGACTCATCTATCTCTTACTTGACCTGATCCTCTGCGGTTGGTCCAACAGTCGTCTTCTGAACCTGCATCAAGAACTCGACATTCGACTTTGTGCCCTTCATCTTCTCAAGAAGGAGTTCCAGGGCTTGCTGTGAATCGAGGGCGTGAAGCACTCGACGAAGCTTCCAGACGATATTGAGCTCCTCTTGTCCCATAAGGATCTCTTCCTTACGAGTACCCGAGGCATCGACATCGACCGCTGGGAAGATTCGCTTATCGGCAAACTTTCGATCGAGTTTGAGTTCCATGTTTCCAGTGCCTTTGAACTCTTCGAAGATAACTTCATCCATCTTCGAACCAGTCTCAACAAGCGCGGTCGCGAGAATGGTGAGTGATCCACCATCTTCGATATTTCTTGCTGCACCGAAGAACTTCTTTGGTGGGTAGAGCGCAGCAGAATCGACACCACCCGAAAGAATTCGACCTGATGCAGGTGCCGCGATGTTGTAGGCGCGGCCGAGTCGAGTGATCGAGTCGAGAAGAACGACAACATCATGTCCAAGTTCAACCAGTCGCTTTGCTCGCTCGATAGCAAGTTCGGCAACTGTGGTGTGATCATCTGCCGGACGATCGAAGGTGGAGGCGATGACCTCTCCCTTGACCGAACGTTGCATATCTGTGACTTCTTCTGGACGCTCATCGACAAGAACAACCATCAAGTGACATTCTGGATTGTTCTCAGTGATCGCATTAGCAATCGCCTGCAAGACCATGGTCTTTCCCGCCTTGGGTGGCGAGACGATCAATCCACGCTGTCCTTTACCGATCGGTGCGACGAGATCGATAACGCGGGTGGTGAGAATGTTCGGTTGGGTCTCAAGTCGGAGACGATCCTGCGGATAAAGCGGAACCAACTTTGTGAAATCGACTCGGTCGCGCACCGAATCTGGTTCCATTCCATTAACTGTCTCGATCTTGACGAGTGCATTGAACTTCTCGCGTCGCTCGCCTTCGCGTGGCTCGCGAACCGATCCTTGTATGACATCACCTTTTCGAAGTCCATAGCGTCGGACTTGCTGAAGTGAGACATAGACATCTTGTGGGCCAGGTAGGTAGCCGCTGGTGCGAAGGAAGGCGTAATTCTCGAGAATATCGAGAAGGCCGCTCACTGGTACGAGAACATCGTCCTCGCGAATCTCGATATCTCTCTCGCGTCCGCGATCTCTACGGAATCGATCGCGTCGATCAAATCGACCGCCTCTATCCCCCCTATCGCCCCTATCGCCACGATCTCCGCGATCTCCGCGATCTGAATAACTGTCTCGTCGAGTGCGGTCGTCACGATCGTTCTCGCGACTTTCCGATCCGCGGGTGTTATCTACCGAATCATCTGAATTCTCATTCATATCTTCTCCATCACTTTCATCGTGATCGTCTTGCTCGCCGCGTTCGTCGTTATTTCTGCGGGATGACTTCTCTTGTCGTCGCGCCATTCGCTCGGCGCGCTTCGCTTCTCGCTCGAGGCGAGATGCTTCTCGGTTTGCTGCTTGAAGGTCACCTATCGCTTTGACTAGGTCTGCCTTCTTCATATCTGTCGCGCCCTCTATTCCGAGTGCTAGGGCGGTCTTTCGTAGATCGGCCACTGCCATAGATGAAAGGTCAGTGACATCCTTGCGGGCTTTAGTAGCGGTATCGCTCATTAACTCATGTCTCTTCTGTAGTCATAGATGGACTACGTATTTCGTGGATTACCCCTGATTAATGACACCATGGGGTTTTAGTCAGAACATCTGGCTAGAGATCGGATTGAGTGGTCTTTTTAAGAACCGGCCTCTTTGTGACTAACTTCTAGACCAGATGCCAAAGACTAGCACGGAGCCAACTTTCGTCAAAACCAAAGAAGTCTTGCTCTTGGCGGTCGAAATTGAGCCTAGATTGCCGAGCTCTCAACCCCGGTTCGAGCGACTTCAAGTTCCCTTGCTACAAAGTGATCTCCCGCTGCCCTAATGATCTCTTCACGTTCATTCTTATCACCGGTATCGAAGAGAACAACCGATGGACCCGCACCTGAAACGACGGCAGCAACACCTGCACTTCGAAGTTTTGTCACGAGATCAACTGTCTTGACCATAACTTCGCGTCGATAACCTTGATGGAGTCGATCCTCGGTCGCAGCGAGCAAGAGGTCTGGGCGTGACTGTAAGGCATGGACTAATAGTGCAGTTCTTGAGAGATTGAACGTGGCATCGGCATGAGAGATGACCTCAGGGAGGATCTTTCGCGATTTAGAAGTAGAGAGCGATCCTTCAGGAATCAGCGCCAAGACCGAGATTCGAGGATCCACCGCGCTTGTCACTGCACAGCCAGTAGCAACCCCCGTACGATCTTCTACCCATGCAATCGTCGCGCCACCCAATGTTGCAGCAGCGACATTATCGGGGTGACCTTCCATATCTGTCGCGAGCGCGATCAAATCGTCATCACTCATCATCTGATTGCCATTGAGAACAAGTGAACGAGCTAGCGCGAGTCCTCCGACGATTGCTGCAGCGGAAGAACCAAGACCGCGCCCATGGGGAATCTCATTGAGTTGGCGAAGCGCTATCCCATCTGGTTTGCCACCAAGGAAGTCAAAGCCACGAAACATCGCCCTAATGACGAGATTCTTCTTATCTCTTGCGACCTCGTCTGCACCTTCACCCGTCACATCGATATCAAATGCTTCTTCATCAAGGATCTGAGCAACATAAATATCTCGAAGCTCAACCGCTAAAGCAAGGCTGTCAAAGCCAGGGCCAAGATTGGCGATACTGCCGCTCACCTTTACCTGTTGCGGCGTGGCTTTGAAGGTAATCCGTTGTCGGTGTTTTGCCCGCGCCATCATGAACTCATTCTCTCAGCTGCGCTAGTTCTTGCGCTAGTACTCACGATAAACCAAGAGCATCTGCTGCAACTTTTGCATCGACCGGAATCACCAGCGGATCGACGACATCATTGAGCACCCATTGGACATCTTTGAGTCCATTACCTGTCACGGTAATGACAATCTTCTTACCCGCTGGGAGTTTTCCTTGCGCTTGGTATTTGATTAATCCGGCGATTCCAGCAGCGCTAGAAGGTTCACAGAAGACACCTTCTTTTGAAGCAACGAGACGATAGGCAGAGAGGATCTCCTCATCACTGACCTCATCAATGATTCCACCCGATTGATCGCGAGCGTCTTCGGCCTGCTGCCATGATGCGGGATTTCCAATTCGGATCGCAGTTGCGATGGTTTCAGGATTCTTCACTACCTCGCCACGAACGATTGGTGCCGCGCCTGATGCTTGAAATCCCCACATCGCTGGAAGGCTCTTTGATAGTCCATCCGTCTTGTACTCCTGATAGCCGCGCCAATATGCAGTGATGTTTCCGGCATTTCCTACCGGGAGCGCATGAATGTCTGGCGCAAATCCCAGCGCATCGATAACTTCAAAGGATGCGGTCTTCTGCCCTTCTATTCGATCGGGGTTTACTGAGTTGACCAAGGCGACGGGATAGTTATCTGCGAGATCTTTAGCGAGAGTAAGACAATCATCGAAGTTTCCATCAACTTGCAAGATCTTCGCGCCATGCGCGATCGCCTGAGCGAGCTTTCCCATCGCGATCTTTCCTTGCGGTATCAAGACCACGGGAAGCATTCCTGCCTTTGATGCATAGGCGGCTGCTGATGCGCTTGTGTTTCCAGTGGAAGCACAGATCACTGCCTTTGATCCCGCTTCTGCAGCTTTTGAGATGGCCATCGTCATGCCGCGATCTTTGAAAGATCCGGTCGGGTTGGCTCCTTCAAACTTAAGCCAGACATCACCGCGAAGGCGGGATGAGAGTTCACATCCGTAGATAAGAGGTGTGCCACCCTCACAGAGTGTGACGACGGGGGTCTTCTTCGAAACTGGAAGACGATGGCGATACTCCTCAATGACGCCGCGCCATTGATGCGCGCCACGCTTTCCGGTCAGAGTGGAAAATAGGTTAGAAAGTGATCCCATCTTCTACTTCCCGGCCGAATTTGAACTTGAATCGGAAGGGTCAACGCCTTCAACGCGAAGGACGCTTTCAACGCTCTTGACCATATCAAGGCTCTCAAGTTCAGCGACCGTTGAAGCGAGATCTTTATCGAGTGCCGAATGGGTCATGATCACAAGTTCTGCATCTTCACCGCGCCCACTCTGGCGCACCGTCTGAATCGAAACGCCATGCTGAGCAAAAGTCTGTGCAACTCCCGCAAGTACGCCGGGGCGATCTGCGACATCAAGGCGAATCAGATAGCGAGTCGCCACTTCTTGCATCGAGGCGATAGGCAGATCTGCATAATCACTCTCGCGTCCACCAAGTCCGCCAAAGGAGATATGTCGAGCGATTGCCACGAGATCTCCAAGTACGGCGCTTGCAGTCGGCGCACCACCTGCGCCACGACCATAGAACATCAACTCACCCGCTGATTTCGCTTCGACGAATACCGCATTAAAAGCATTTCTTACTGCGGCGAGTGGATGACTTCGTGGAATCAATGTTGGATGTACTCGTACCGAGACTGCGCCCTTCTCAGTAACTTCAGCTATAGCAAGAAGTTTGATCACGTGGTCGATAGCGCGCGCTATCTCAATATCTCGTGAGGTTAACTTCGAAATCCCCGAGGCAAAGACATCATCTATCCCTACAGAAGTATGGAAAGCGAGGGAAGCAAGAATCGCAATCTTCGCTGCTGCATCATGACCTTCCACATCGGCGGTGGGATCAGATTCGGCATACCCAAGTCGCTGCGCCTCTTTCAAAACTGAGTCATATGAAGCGCCTTCTTCATCCATCTTGGTGAGTATGTAGTTGGTCGTTCCGTTGACGATACCCATCACTCGCCGCACCCGATCACCAACGATTGATTCACGAAGTGGACGAACGATTGGGATTGCCCCTGCCACAGCTGCTTCGTAATAGAGATCAACACCATTGGCTTTTGCCGCAGCAAAAACCTCAGCGCCATGTTTTGCCAGAAGAGCCTTATTGGCCGTCACCACCGACTTCTTCGCATTCAGCGCCTTGAGAATCAAAGTTCTCGCTGGCTCTATCCCACCCATTACTTCAATGACGATCTCCACCTCAGGGTGTATGACGACCAAATCGAGATCCTCAGTCAACAAATTCTTTGCAACTCCAGGGCGATCCTTGGCTTTATCTCGAACGCCAATCGCAACGACCTCTATCGCTGCTCCCGATCGGGCGGCGAGATCGCTCTGATCTGATTGGATCAATCGTGCGACTTCAGCGCCAACAGTTCCAGCGCCGAGCAAACCGACTTTGATGACTGAGTTAGCGCTCATCAACTCTGCCCTTCTTGCGAGACTTCAAGGGAGAGGAGATCAGCATGAGTCTCACGGCGCAAGATAACTCGTGCCCTTCCATCTCTCACTGCGATCACCGGTGGTCTAGGAAGATGATTGTAGTTGCTTGCCATGCTTCGACCATAAGCGCCTGTAGCAGGAGTAACGAGTAAGTCACCAGGAGTCAGATCACCTGGAAGGTCGCAGTCACGGACGATGATGTCGCCACTCTCGCAATGTTTACCTACGACGCGAGATGCGACCAACGGTGCCGAGGAAGTTCGATTGGCAAGAGCAACAGAATATTCAGCATCATAGAGCGATGTCCTGATGTTGTCGCTCATTCCGCCATCGACCGCCACATAATTTCGTGAACCATTATCCAGCTCAACTTTCTTGACTGTGCCGACTCGATAAAGCGTCGCGGTCGTCAGCCCGACAATGGCGCGCCCAGGTTCAATCGAAACTCGCGGCATCGAAATCTCCGCCTTCTCGGCAGAGCGCTTCACTGCGCCAAAGAGGTGAGCCAAGACTTCCTTTGCATCACTTGATTCATCACCCGCAACATAGGCAATAGCAAAACCGCCCCCGATGACCATCTCAGTAAGTTCTTGACCTGCTTCTTCCTTAACGCTCTTAAGAAATGCAGATGTACGTTCAATAGCGAGATCAAATCCCTCGACACCCATGATCTGTGAACCAATATGAAAATGAACTCCACCAACTTCAAGATTTGAAGCGAGGAGACCAATCTTCACAGCGCGAAGCGCAGCACCTGACGCGATAGAGAAGCCAAACTTCACATCCTCATGGGCGGTGGCGATGTATTGGTGGGTATGCGCCTCGACCCCCGGTGTTACGCGAATCAATACTTTCTGTGTGATTCCCTTGGCAGAAGCTATTTGGTTGATTCGCTCAAGTTCAATCTCGCTATCGGCAACGATTTTCCCCACACCGACTTCGATGGCGCGGGCTATCTCAGCTTCAGATTTGTTATTTCCATGGAACTCGATTCGCTCTGGCGGAAACTTTGCGGCGAGCGCCACCTCTAATTCGCCTCCAGTGCAGACATCGAGTGAGAGCCCGGCACGTTCTACCCACTTTGCAATTTCGATAGAGATAAAGGCTTTCGCGGCGTAATAACAAGCGCCCGCTCGCTCACCGAAACTATTCTCTAGCGCTTGTCGAAATGCGTTGGCACGCAAGTCAAAATCCGCTTCATCGATAATAAAGGCAGGTGTGCCAAATTCCTTGGCAAGTTCAGTTGCCTTCATTCCCGCAACGGCGAACTCACCTTCGGTAAAAGATGCGTTGCTCGAGAGAATCTTCGCCTCAATCGGGCTCTTCTGGTTCATCGCTACATCCGCTCCGGCGCAGTGACGCCAAGAAGGCCGAGGGCATTTGCAATCACCTGTCGGGTTGCATCACAGAGAGTCACACGAGCTGAGTGCAAAGCCGATGGCGCTTCACCGCTCATCGGGAGAACTCTGCAATCGGAGTAGAAGCCGTGATAAGTCCCAGCAAGTTCTTCGATGTAGCGAGCGATGCGATGTGGCGCTCTAGTTTCTGCAGCGCTGGAAACTACGGTCGGGAATTGGGCGAGCGCACCGATCAACTCCCGCTCTCGCTCATGGGAGAGAAGTGCGGGATCAAGAGCCTGAACCCCAAACTTCACACCAAGATCTGAAGCATTACGAAGTAGCGCTGAAATGCGTGCATGGGCATATTGAACGTAATAGACCGGATTCTCATTGGTGTGCTTCTTCAAGAGATCGACATCGACAACCATCGGAGTCTCCACCGGAAAACGAATCAAGGTATATCGTGCCGCATCTACCCCGACCTTCTCCACGAGATCTTCAAGAGTGACTATGGTCCCAGCACGCTTAGAGAGTTTGATCTCCTCCCCACCTTCAATGATCTTCACCATCTGACCGATCAATATCTCGATATTGCGGTGTGGATCATCACCCGCGCAGGCCGCAGTTGCCTTCAACCTGCCTATATATCCATGGTGATCTGCGCCCAGCATGTAGATGGCGAGATCAAAACCGCGCGAGCGCTTATTCAAATAATAGGCAGTATCGCTTGCGAAATAGGTGTACTCACCGCTGGATTTCTTCAGCACTCGATCCTTATCGTCGCCATAGGTCGAAGTGCGAAGCCAGAGCGCGCCTTCTGATTCGAAGACATTTCCTTGCTTTCTATACCTTTTTATTGTGGCGTCCAGGACAGAGTCACCTTGATGAAGTTCTCGCTCAGAGAACCAGATATCTATTTGTGTCCCAAAGCGCTTCACCACTTCCTTCTGTTCTGCTAACTGATGGGCATAACCTGCCTCGCGAAATGCAACTATTGAATCTCGCTCTGGCAACGTCGCATACTCCGGATGAACGCCCATAATGTCGCGAGCAATCTCATCGATATATACTCCTTGATAGCCCTCTTCAGGTCGCGCGATTCCAAGAGCACTGGCGCGTAGAGATGCGCCAAAGAGATCCATCTGCACACCGCGATCATTGATGTAAAACTCTCTCGTTACTTCGGCGCCAGCCGCAATCAAAATCCGTCCAAGTGCATCGCCTACTGCAGCCCATCTGGTGTGACCGAGATGTATCGGGCCTGTGGGGTTAGCGGAGATAAATTCCAAGTTGATCTTCATTCCAGCAAGATCTCTCACCCGACCAAATGACTCCCGCTTTTCAAGAATCGATTCGATGATCTCGCCCTGGCTCGCGCTATTGAGTGTGAAGTTGATGAATCCGGGCCCTGCGATCTCGACTTTTGATAACGAAGATTCACTCTCCAACTCTTTGGCGATGATCGCTGCAACATCACGAGGATTCCTACCCAGGCTCTTTGCAAGGACGAGCGCGATAGATGTAGCAAAGTCGCCATGGTCACGATTCTTCGGCCGTTCCAGGGGGATTTTCTCTGCTGTGAAAGTGGCGGATTGACCCTCTGGCAGGGCCCCCGAGGCCACCGCTCGGTCTAGGGCGGCGGAGACGGCTTTCGCTAATGAAATCTCAACGCTCACCAGCGCAAGGGTAGCGTTTAGGCATTTACCGAGGTGTTGATTTAGCCTTAGGCTTGGTTTCCACGAGAGAAAAGTGGTGTTTTTCCGTATCCAGTGAATCAAGAGACCTGGTGAGGATGATTCCTCGCCGTGCGCGGGAGTGGTGAAATGGCAGACACGCAGGTCTTAGGAACCTGTGTCTTCGGACGTGTGGGTTCAAGTCCCACCTCCCGCACCAAGAGAATTTTCGGTCCCTTGCAATGGCCAGGAAGATCTTCATCCTCATTGCGTCGCATTCTCCATCGTGTCGTGACACTCTCGCTCTTAGTAACTCTGCTCCCCATCTTCGCGCCGTCGCTCATGGAGGTGTCAACTGCCAACGGAGATGGCTTGAATGCCTTCTATCGCAATGAAACCAGATCAAGCGGGGATAAGGACCTGGTAAACCCAGCGATAACCGTCACCTGTAACACTGGCAAGTTGACATCAACTTCCATCAGTTGGTCGAACTCTGGTCCAGCAGGGTGCAACTCTGACAACTTCGTGGGCTACTACACGGGGTTCATTCTCGGACCCAAGACGGGGACCGTGAACTTCAGCGGAAATGCAGACGACTCCTTCGTCTTGAGAATTGGAAACACCTCAGTGATTCAGAATTTTGCCGGCAGTAGCAGCATCTCTGGATCTTTCACATTTGTTGCGGGTCAGGTCTACCCGATTCAGATGTTCTTCGGTGAATTTAGCGGTGCTGCATATTTTGATCTCTACTGGGATGCCACTGGGTCAGCTACTGCCATTACCTCTAGCAATCTTGCTACAACCGCTGCTGCCTTATTGAGTTCCCCATTCCAAACAGATTCCTGCCAGATCGGCTATAGCGCCCTCTGCCCCGCGTACTCACCCCAAGAGATCTACAACCTCTATGGAACGACGACGGATGGCAACTACTGGATCATGATCGGAGGAGCGCCGAGTCTCCAGTACGTCCTCATGAGTCGAAGTCCCGACAACGGTGGCTGGATGCTTGCCATGAAGGGGACAAATTCGACGAACAAATATGCATTTAGTGACACAGTGTCTTGGGAACAAGCAACGGTCGACAACATCGCTAGCGTTGAAGACTCAAGCACTTTCGTCCCAACGAGAATCGCTTCCAACGGCACCGGGACAGATGCCAAGTACGACTCGTTCAACGGAGTGTATGCAGAGAGAATCCGGGCGATTTTTCCGCAGTATGCCGCTTCCACCTATGGTGGACGCTATACAAGTTCGACCTATGGCTTCATCTGGGATGAAGCGTTGAGTTCACTACAGAATGGAGCCGCTACCTACAACACGGGCACAGGACAGTTTGGTGAGTCTCGAAACTGCACGGGAATCACGACGAGGCAGTTGGTCGATCTCTTCAGAAATTCACTCCGTTGCCTTTTCCGCACTCCTGCCTCAAGCTATACCACGGCCAACTCGGCCAACTACGATCCAATCGGAAACAACCTGTTTGGATCACAGTCTGTCTTCCGGTGGTGGGGAATCAACTATCGACAGGCGTCAAGTAATCCTCGCCCGGCGAGATTTGGCTTTGGCTGGAATGAGAATGGGGAAGGTGACGAAAGTTCCAACGATGTCACCGGTGGGATCGGACTGGCTGATGACAGCAACAGCAACAACTGGTCAAGTGGTAATTACGTAGGTTGTTGTGCCACACAGAATGGACAGTCTGCGCAGTTCGCATTTGAACTCTATGTGCGACAGAAGAATCCTGACCTAGGTGCACCTCTAAACCTAACCGTCACCTCAGGAGGTAGTGGCGTTGCCAATCTCTCTTGGAATGCTCCAAGTGGAGTCACTGCGACTGAGTATGTCGTTCAATACAAGGCGAGTACATCTTCATGGACTACTGGAGTCACCACGGTTCGTATTCTCGATCCTGGAGCAACATCAACAGCACAGATAACGGGTCTGAACTCCTCCACTTCTTACAACTTCAGGGTCTTTGCTCGAACCGTCGACATGAGCAGCAAGCTTTACGACACCAACTCCTCTGCGACGGCTGCCGAAGCCACGAGGACTCTGCAGACGATCTCTTTTGCCCAACCATCAAACAAGACCCTCGGCATGAGTCCCTTCTCTTTATCGGCAACTGCTTCTTCCAGCCTCACAGTTTCGTTTCAATCGACCACGACCAATCGCTGCACGACTTCCGGTACGACTGTCACTCTCATCTCTGCAGGACTCTGCTCCATCCAAGCTGACCAGGCCGGCGACGCTACCTACGCTGCCGCTACATCAGTTACTCAGTCCTTCACCATCTCTGAAACGCTCACCATCACAACTCCGTCCTCAGGTCTTTCCGGAACCTATGGAAGCTCCTACTTCCTCACCCTGAGTGCATCCGGAGGGTCTGGCAATAACTCATTTTCTCTTTTCTCTGGCTCTCTTCCCTCAGGTCTGTCCTTGAGTTCTGGAGGCATCATTTCGGGAACCCCCACCGTTGCAGGATCTTCTGCCATCACTGTCCGCGTCACCGATAGCAATACGGCGACCGCAACTACCAACTCCTTCACTCTCACCATCGACTCGCGCACCATCACGATCACAGCTGCCGACAGGTCTGCTACCTATACAGGCTCAGCGGTCTCGGTGAGTAATACCTACTCGATCACCTCCGGCACGCTCGCAGGAAGTGATTCCATCTCTGCCCTCACCTACACCTTCACCTCTATAGGTGGCTATAACTCCACCACCGCACCCACCACCGCCGGCACTTACACCATCACTCCCAGCAGTGCTTCGCTCTCACCAGGAACCGTGTCCAACTACGCCTTCTCCTACGACACCGCCACATTGACGATTGCCCAGGCCACCCAATCCACCCTCACCATCACCTCCACCACCGTCGCTTATGGCGAGACCCTCACCGTTGCCACCAGCGGTGGATCAGGAAGTGGTGATGTGAGTCTGAACCTCATCTCAGGAAACTGCACTGTCTCAGGAGTCACCCTCACACCCACTGCTACGGGAAGCTGTCTCATCACTGCCACCAAGGCCAGTGATACCAACTATCAGGCAGTGACCTCAGCTCAGGTGAGCATCACCATCACCACAGGAAGTGCTACTGCCACCATCTCCTTCTCATCGACCACCTTCACCTTCGGGACCACCAACACCATCACCATCACCGCCAGTACTGCAGGGTCAGTGCGCTTTAGCGCCAACGGCAAACTCATCAAGTACTGCAAATCCAGATCGACCGCACTCTCCTCACCCTTCACTGCTACCTGCTCCTATAGACCTTCCACCAGAAGACCTGTCACCATCACCGCTACCCTCACTCCCACCAACCTCAACATCGCCGAGAAGGTGACGACGAGTCAGGCCTTCCTCGTCACGCGACGGACAAGTCGATGATGATTGAAATCTCTCGACTTCGACCTGTTGCTACCAAGGCAATACTTCTTGCACTTGTCCTCAGCATCCTGCCGATCATCACACCATCCATGACACCAAATGCCAGTGCGGCAACAGTGACGGCTACAGGGACAAACCCCAGTGTCTGTAATCAGACCGTTGGTAACTCTGACAGCGTTGTTGCATACCGCCTCAGCGGCGGCGATTGCGTTGTTGAATTTAAGAGAGTAGGGACAACAGTCTGGACCTCGCCAACAGGAGTTACTCGAGCGGGCATAGTGGTTGTTGGTGGTGGTGGCGGAGGAGGAGTCTGGGTTGCAGGTGGTGGTGGCGGTGGAGGGGTGACTGAATCAATCAGCGCAACAGTTCGACCTGGAACATCAAATTCGATTGTTGTCGGAAATGGAGGAAACGGTTCCAGTATAAGTATTGCTGGAGCAATCAGCCTCGGAACAAATGGTGAAACTTCGAGCGGACTTAGCGTGAGTGCAAGCGGTGGTGGACTCGGTGCATCATGGACCAATGCTCCAGGTTCTTCGGCAACTGGTGGAGGAGCGTCCGGTAGCGGTGGGGGCATAGGGGCCGTAGCAGGAACTGGCAGTAATGGTGGAAATGGTGGCGCTGCATCTGGAGTATCTCCAACTTATTACCAATATGGATACCCCGGAGGTGGCGGCGGTGGTGCCGGAGGAAACGGCGGCGATGCTGTGTACAGCACAAGCGTCAGGGGTATTGCTGGTAATGGTGGCATCGGTGAAACTTCATCGATAACTGGCGTTTCGTATGGCGGCGGAGGTGGAGCGGGATGTCACGCCAGTGGTACTTGGCCTTGCGCATTGGGAAATGGTGTCAATGGCGGTGGAAACGGTGGAGGCTACACGGGGACTTCTTCCGTGATGGGCAGTTTTAACGCGGCTACTTCTGGAACATCAAATACAGGTGGTGGTGGTGGAGGTGCCGGTACTCCAAACGGAGGTGGATATCCCACGGCTGCAAGATCAGGTGGAAGTGGTGGGTCAGGACTTGTCATAATTCAGTACACACCATCAAGCACTCCACCTTCAGCACCACAAAACATAAGTCAAAGCCTCTCTGGTAGCTCCGTCAATCTCTCATGGTCCGCGCCCGACTCTGGATCAGTGACGCATTATCAAATCGAAAGTTCAACCACAGGAACTTCATGGAGTGTGGTCGACACGGTTACCGCATCAGTGACCACATATTCTGTTTCCTCATTGTTGGCGACATCTACCTACTATTTCCGAGTTGTCGCCTATTGGGGAACCATTGCAGGAACTTATGGATATCCATGGACCAAGATCTACGGAACGACTTCAAAGAATCGACATTCCAATGGAAGCATTATTTATGAATCTGGATTTGGTCTTGGTGCAAATGACAGCGCAAATACGGTAAGTAGCAATTTTTCAAGGGTTCGCTATCTTCTCAACACCACTATTAGTAACGATACGAGAAGCGCTGAAGTTGACTTTTACAAATGGAGCACGGGCAATACTGATTCCGCAACATCTCTTACGGTTTCGCCAACGATAGCCAACCTCCGCATCCCTTCTGATAGCGCTACCCAGCAGTTTGTGGTGCATGCAAATGTGACAGATTTGAACGTTTATTCAAACAATTCCTCTGTTACATCCGGAAAGAATCTTCTCGGAAGGCTTGAGTTGTGGAATTGGAATTACACCCAAGCGGTCAGTGGCTTAAAGCCCCCCGGCAATGCCTCGACCTATGACTTTGACGATACTCCCAGCTCTCCTGGCGACTATGGATCTTTTCAGGTTCACGACCTCACGAACACTAAACCAGTTTTTGTCTGGAACAAGCACTCCTCAAATCAAACTGCTGAAATTGCCTATGGACGAAATCCCGCTGCCGGCTATCATCCAGACTGGACTTTCTGCTCTCCGCCATACAATAACGGCAGTTGTCCATCACCTTCATCTTTTCGTTTGCAAATATATGTCAATACCCCTCTCTCTGTCGGCGACGTAACGGCACCGACCTTGAGCACTGCAGTTGTTCCTTCAGCCGGCAATACCTTGGTCATGACATTTAACGAAACAATTTCTGCAACAACTGCTCCTGCTAGTGCATTCACTGTGACTCGTGGCGGGAGTGAAACAATCACGATCACTTCCGTATCGGTTTCAGGATTGACTTTGACTTTGAATTTGGGAGCAACAATTCGCGTAGGTCAATTGATAACAGTTTCATATTCAGACCCGACGGCGAGTAACGATGCAAATGCAGTTCAAGATTCAACTGGAAACGATGTCGCCTCACTTTCAAATGTCTCCGTCACCAACAACTCCACCGTCCTCAATCGCCTTGATACCCCCACCACTCTTGCGGTGAGTAGCACCGAGACCAGTACCGCCACCTTCACCTTCACTAATACAACCAACGCCTCCTCTCACACCCTTCGTCTCTATGACTCGGCAACTGCCACGCTGATCTCCACCACCACCTCGTTCTCCTCAGGAAGCTCGCGCACTGGCCTCACCCCCGCCACTCAGTACTACGCCACCTTGCAAGCAGTCGGCGATGGTGTGACCTATGAGAGCTCGACTGCCTCTGCTTCTCTGTATTTCACAACGGCCATCAGAAAGCCAGTGATCTCATCCCAGCCATCCGACACCGCCACCACTGCCACGAGAAGTGCCAGCTTCGCAGTCACTGCCACATCCCCTGATGCGGGGACGCTGAGCTATCAATGGCAGCGCTCGGTCGATGCCGGAGCGAGCTATTCCAATCTCTCCAATGGCGCCGGGATCTCTGGTGTCACCACAACGACGCTCACCTTAAGTTCACTCACCACAGCAGAGAACTCCTCCCGCTACCGCGTCATCGTCACCACCACCAAGGTCGGTGTCACCGACTCTGAGACCACAACGGCTGCAACGCTTACCGTTAATGGGGCGATCGCACTCTCTGGTGGTTCAAACATTTCCAAGGAATATTTCACCGCTGCATCGTCGACAGCGATATCTGCATCAGGTGGCACTGGAGCGATTTCATTCTCTATCTCAGGAAGCACGGGTGGCGTAACAATCAACACCAATTCTGGTGTAGTTACATCAGATGAAACTACGCCGAGAGGAACGTACTCACTTACAGTTACCGCAACAGATCAAAGCGGTGCGACAGCAACACAAGCGATCACCATTACCGTGACCCAAGGAACTCCCACACTTTCGATTTCATTATCCGCTACACCGAGAAAAGGAACTGCCCTTACCCTTACGGCGACTACATCGGTCGCTGGAACAGTGCGATTTCTTGAGCGTGGTCGCGTCATATCTGGATGTAAGTCACGGACTGCCACTGGCGGAGCGATGATGTCCCTTGGCTCTCGCACCGCAACGTGCACCTGGAAACCAAGAATTCATGGCCCATCAACGGTGAGCGCCATTTTGACGCCTACTAGCGCCGATTACTCGAGCGTCTCTGCCAGCCAAGAATTGGTCGTTCTCAAGCGCACTGCGTCGCGGTGAGCGTCCATAGCTTTAGTCACCCCTAGGGCCGATTGTTGGAGTGAATCTGGATAGGTAGGCTTTCCAACCTTCGCTCGGGACTTCTGCGACAAGTCTTCAGATAGCGAGATAGGTTCTAGAAGTTGGATGGAAGACTGAGTAAGGAGTTCTCATGGCGGATCGCAATAGCGATGGCATCAAGCGTTGGATGGGTTTCAAGGCTGACGAAGAGAGCGATGCCACGCCTGTGACATCTAGCGGTGGCTCCCTTACGCGCATTCGCGAACTTGAAGCGCAGTTAGCCGATCTCCGCTCACGCCGAGATATAACTTCTCTCTCGAAGGAAGAATTCGAAATCCTCGCAACTGAGACTGCGATGTCGTTGATCCGCACCGCTCAACAGCGTGAAGAGAAGGCGAAGATTTCGGTCGAGCGCCTCCTCACAGAGAGTAAGCGTGCTGCTCAATCAGCAGTCGAGGCAGCAGAAGGAAAGGCAAGGTCTCTTCTCGGTCAGGCTGAGAGCAAGGGTCGTCGGTTGATTGAAGCAGCCGAAGGAGATGCACGCGAACTCCTGCAAACGGCTGAGTCCAAGGGTGAAGAGATGCTCAACACCAAACGTCGCGAAGCTATGGCAATCACAAGCGCTGCTCGTAAAGAGGCAGAGCAGATGGTCACTTCTGCGATGAGTGATGTCTCGGCATATCGCGCTTGGCTTGGCGGCGTTGTCGCTGAAGCAGAACGTCTCTACAAGATTCAAACACAATCACTTGAAGCTGCGGCGAGTGCCATCGTGCAATCGCGATCACGCCTTGATGCAGCATGGGAAAGACTTTCGCAGTTGAACTCAGCAGTCGAGCGGACCCTCGATGAAAATGGAAAGCCGAAAGTCAATCGTGGTGAGAGTTCAGTGAGTGATTCGAGTGGCGAGAAGAGCGCAAAGAAGTCTTCTCGATCCAAGAAGAAGTAACTCGCTTCCTCACAATTTGTAAGACGGAGTCTTGATGACGACAGTCGAAGCGACTCCTACTAAGAATTCTCTAGAAGGTGAGCGTTCGCCTCGCTACATCCCATCCATTGATGGCCTTCGCGCCATTTCTGTTATCGCAGTACTGATCTACCATCTCAATCTCACTTGGTGGCCCGGTGGATTCCTTGGCGTCGATCTCTTCTTCGTCATCTCTGGTTATGTCATCACACGATTGATCCTTGATTCGATTGAGCGATCTAGCGCTCTGGATTTAAAGAAGTTCTACCGAAGCCGCATTCGAAGGCTCTTCCCCGCACTCATCTTCATGGTGATAGGAACCACGCTCTTCATTGGCGTATGGGCCCCTGAGACCGTACGGCGATTTCTACAAGATCTCCCATTTCTCTTTACGGCAACGATGAACTGGGCTCTCGTCGCACGCGAACAGGATTACTTCTCGACGATTGGCCGGCCGCCGCTACTGCAACACACATGGTCTTTGGCGGTGGAGATTCAGTTTTACCTTCTCTGGCCGCTACTTCTCTTGGCATTCTTGAGGTTCTTCGGAAAGCGTCACATCCCCAAGTTCGCCCTGATCTTCGCCATCGCTTCAGGCGTCTTGCTCTTCCTTTATTCGGTGAAGATAGATGCCGAGTCACAATCCTCAGTCAGCCATGTCTACTTTGGAAGTGATACACACACTATCGGGCTCTTTCTCGGTGCAGCGCTCGCAGTCAAATGGATCCCACGAAATTTCACAGCCAACATCGAATCTGGAGCAAAGAATTTCATAGATGGCTTTGGCATCTTCGCTTTCGGAGGGCTTTTGACTCTCTTTCTCTTCGTCAATCAGAGTGATCCGACTCTTTACCGAATCGCATTCCCTTTGACTGCACTCTTTGGATGTATGACTTTGATGTCACTCGTTCACCCTGCTTCGCGAATATCGCGATGGGTGACTAGTGCACCGATGATGTGGATTGGCGAGCGCTCATACGGAATCTATCTCTGGCACTGGGTGGTCTTTCAAGTCACGAGGCCATCGGTGGATCTCGTTGGAGATCAATGGGCGCTCTATGCACTTCGCTTTCTCATTGTCTTTGCCCTCGCAGATATCTCCTACCGTTGGATCGAAGTACCGGTAAGAAATGGTGCGATTGAACTCTGGTTCAAGGGCCTCAAGTATCGAACGCCTGCGATGCGACTTCGCCAACAACTCTTGATGATTGCGGGCCTTGTCCTCACCTTGGCCGCAACAGCAACAGTCTCACTCTCAGCGCTCGATGCCGAAAAGCAGATTAAATCCGAACTATCTGCTTCGCTCAATGCCCAAGGATCACAAAAGCAAACGTCAGGAGATACCTCTGCACTCAACAATGGGACGGGGGAAGTTGCCTCACCCCATGAGAAACCTGGTCTCTGGGTGACAGGTGATTCAGTGATCCTTGGCATTCGCTCGCAACTCGAAGAGTACGAGCCGATTGATCTGATCAACGCTCGTGTCGGTCGACAAATCAATGAACTTATTGAAGTTGTGGGGGTTGATGCCAAGAGCGTTCCCAAGGCAATAACTGTGTTAAATCTTGGAAATAACGGCCCAGTCACTGAGGCACAGGTGCGCACTCTCTTAGGGCTACTTGAAAATCAACCGCATGTGATTGTCGTTAATGCCGCTGTGCCAAGGGGTTGGCGCGAGTCGAATAACGAAACGATAGATCTAGTCTTACAAGATTTTTCCAATGCGACTCTTATCGATTGGAATCGAATCTCAAAGAATCACCCCGAATACTTTGCACCCGATGGCGTGCATCTCGTCCCTACAGGAGCAAATGTCTACGTCTCATCGATTCTTGAAGTGCTCGAGCGAATCGGTTATAGAGAGTAGAACTTCTGAACTACTGCCACTGACCTGGAAGTCCGAAGACCTTTCCGTCAGTGACTGTGCCATCACTATAGACAGTCTGAACGATGAAGCTTGTCCATCCCGAAGTGTCGCTCTTGGTGATATCGAGTGAGAACTGAGTAGCAGGAGTAGATGAAAGATCTGCTCGTGCGCCACCGTTACGCTGAATCTGGATTGCATATCCAGTGACGCCATCGGTTGATGCTGGTGCTTTCCAGAAGATGGTTGCTGCACTCTTATCGCTATTCGTGTACTGAGCAACTATTCCGGTAGGACCTTCATAGGCGGTTGGTGTTCCAGTGTTTTCGGTCGAATCTGAAGATGCATCATCAGTCGCATCTTCCGAGGCACTCATTTCATCGGTTGTCTCTTCACTTTCCATCGATTCATCAGAAGCGCCCATATCATCAGCGCTCTCTTCGGCGACGGTTCCACTACCTGAATCTTTCGAATCTTTTGAATCGCTTGAGCCTTGTGAAATGAAAATCAACGCAAGTGCGACAACGCCAATAATGATGAAAAAGAATGGACTGGAGCCATTTTTCTTCTTCTCGGGTGCAGATACAGCGCTTGTAGTCGAAGGAGTCTTCGGTTTCGCTGTTGGGGTTGAGGTCGGAGTAATAACTCCACGCCTAGGCACCTCGGGAACATCCACTTTGAGTGATACGCCAGCACGCGCTGACTTCTTCGAACTCTTCTTTGTGACTCGTCCCGCAGATTTCTTCGCACGCGAGGTGCTCTTCTTCGCCGACTTACCTGAAGAAGCCTTCTTTATGGCTCGCTTCGCCACTTTCTTTGCGGGCTTGCTCGCAGACTTCTTGGCTGCTTTCTTTGCGCGCTTTGCTGCCACGGAACTTCTCCTTGCTAGGTATCGACGATCCGGGAAAGTGGATCAGGAATGACGGAATCTTAGCCCCACCTCTGGCGCGAGTAATCGAAGCGCTCGCCCTCGGTGGCTTATTGCATCTTTCTCCTCGGCCTCCATCTCCGCTAGCGAGAGGTGGCTACCCAGCGGTTGGAATATCGGGTCGTAGCCAAATCCACCCTCACCCCTGGGTGCTGGCAGTATTACTCCTTCTAATTCGCCACGCATAACAATGGTTCCATCGCCATCGATATAAGTCGCGACTGTGACAAACCTTGCCGTACGCGCCACTTCTGATACCGCTTCCAACTCGCGTAGTTCGCGAAGGACACGTTCGATATTTCCGGCATCTCCTTTGCCTGAATATCTAGCGGAATGAACACCTGGTGCTCCGCCCAAAGCGTCAACAACTAATCCCGAGTCATCAGCTAAAGAGGCGAGTCCGCTCAATGCATAAGCAGCTTCAGCTTTAAGTAGTGAGTTGGCCTCAAATGTATCGCCGGTCTCATCTACTTCAGCAGAATCTGGATAGTCATCCAAAGTGAGTAGTTCTATCCCCGGGATCTCTTCTTGGAAAATTCTTAATAACTCAGCGAGCTTTCCCTTGTTACGGGTTGCGACAAGGATTTGCTTTGGCAACTGAATCGACAACTAACGAGATAGCGCGGTGAGTTGTAACGAGGTCAACTCTTTACATCCGACCAAGGCCAAATCAAGAAGCCCATCAAGTAGCTTTCTATCGAATGGCTCTCCCTCTGCCGTTCCCTGTACTTCAATGAAGGTGCCAGAGCCAGTGCAGACCACATTCATATCTGTCTCGGCCCGCACATCCTCTTCATAGCAGAGATCAAGCATCGGCTTGCCGTCGATGATGCCCACGCTGACAGCAGCAACAGAGTCCTTCAAGACTTTTGCCTCTGGCTTCACATGACCTTTACTCGTCGCCCATGTAATTGCATCGGCGAGCGCAACGTACGCACCAGTTATCGCAGCAGTTCGGGTTCCACCATCTGCCTGCAAGACATCGCAATCAATGATGATCGTGTTCTCCCCTAGTTGATTGAGATCGATGATGGCGCGAAGTGAACGGCCGATCAATCGTGAAATCTCTTGAGTTCGACCACCAAGTTTTCCTTTGACGCTCTCTCGATCAGAACGGGTATGGGTTGAACGTGGAAGCATTGAGTACTCAGCAGTGACCCATCCTTGCCCCTTACCGGTAAGCCATCTTGGAACCCCCGGTGTAAACGAAGCGGCAGCCAAGACTCTTGTATCGCCGAACTCAACCAAGACCGATCCTTCGCTATGTCTTAGCCATCCGCGTTCAAAAGAAACTTTGCGAAGTTGGTCAAGACCTCTTCCATCCTTGCGATCTGACATCTCCGCTCCTTTTCCTTAATTTGGTACCTGTCCTTAATAAAGTACCTGTCCTTAAGTAGGTACCTGAAACTATATTGCTAGATACGTGAAGAGACTTGGCCAACCTCAGGACCAAGAAATCTCCCTGCGAGTTTGGCAAAGGACGCTGCATCCCCAGTAGCTACGAATTCATATTTTGGCTTACCCGTGGAATCTGGTTCACCGCGCCGTAGAAGATTCGCCTCAACCAACTCACGGTAGAGATCCTTTGCCGTTTCCTCAGCAGATGAGACCAAAGTGACTTCGTTGCCCATGACATAAGAGATGACTCCAGTGAGGAGTGGGTAATGTGTACAGCCAAGAACGAGCGTATCGACCTTCGCATCAATCAGCGGTTGCAAGTATTTGCGAGCGACGGCAGTTATCTCAGGACCACTCGTCTCACCACGCTCAACAAACTCCACGAAGAGTGGGCAGGCGATTGAGGTGATATCGAGTTGCGGTGCAGCCGCAAAAGCATCGAGATAGGCGCGAGAATCGATTGTCGTCGCGGTCCCGATCACGCCGATCTTTCCGCTACGAGTAGCCGAGACAGCTCTTCGTACCGCTGGCTGGATCACCTCGACAACAGGTAGGTCATAGCGCTCCCTGGCATCACGAAGCATCGCAGCGCTCGCTGTGTTGCAGGCGATAACGAGAGCCTTTACACCTCGAGCGATGAGACGATCAAGAAGTTCGAGCGAGAAACTTCTGACTTCTGCCAGCGGCCTGGGACCGTACGGGGTTCGCGCCGTGTCGCCGAGATAGAGAATTGATTCATTGGGGAGCTGATCAATTACAGCTCGTGCAACGGTTAACCCACCGACACCTGAGTCGAAGATTCCTATCGGTAGCTCACTCACAGAGCCAAAGGGTACGCACCAGAGCCCTACCTGCGGGTATCTCACTCAATTCGGACATTCCTGCGTAATCGCCCAAGATTTCGTCAAGATTTACCGAGAGACACGCCGTTATTGCCTTGCACAACCTTTGAACAAGGTGAACCCTTTTCCTTCAGTGCTTCGGCATGGCTCTCATATGAAGCCGTGAAGTGGCACTCGACCTCTCAAACCGGGAGGCCGTATTGATAGCCCACGGAGGCTTATTAAATGATCAATCTAGACGGCTCGCAGTGGAGCACGATCTACAACGTCCTTTCATTCGGACTTGTATCGATGCTCGCTACGACTGTATATACCTTGGTTGCCCAGCACCGCGTACTTCCTAAGTACCGCAACGCGCTGGTCCTCTCGTCGATGGTTACTTTCATCGCGGGATACCACTACCTACGAATCTTCGATTCGTACTCAGACGCAACCGTCGAGGGTGGCTTCAATGTGATGGTCGACTTCAACGCTGATTCGAAGGCGTTCAATGAGGGCTACCGCTACGTTGACTGGATTCTTACCGTTCCTCTTCTCCTCGTCGAAGTCATCGCAGTCCTTGCGCTGGCAAAAGAGGCAAGCAGGTCCTTGATTACCCGACTCGTCCCTGCATCGGCAGCGATGATCGCGCTTGGTTATCCAGGTGAGATCAGCACTGATGATGGAACGAAGGTTCTCTGGGGCGTCCTCTCGACGATTCCATTCCTCTACATCCTCTATGTCCTCTTCGTTGAGCTTGGCAAGTCGCTAGACCGCCAGCCCGAAGGCGTTGCAGCAACAGTCGGACGTCTCCGACTCCTGCTCATCGCGACATGGGGTGTCTACCCGATCGCCTACATGATGCCGCTCCTTGGCTCCGATGCCATGGATCCAGATGCATTCGTCCTACGTCAGGTCGGATACACCATTGCGGACGTTCTCGCGAAGTGCCTCTTCGGCTTGACGATCTACAAGATCGCTCGCATGAAGTCCCTCGCAGAAGGCATGAAGGACGACCACTAAGCACGACTCAGCACGTAGCTAGGTCGAAGCGTTAACCGTCTTCGGTACTAGCCAAGCGGCCCGGATTCCTAGACGGAGTCCGGGCCGCTTCTCTATTCGGTGCACTTTCACAAGAGAAATAGCTACCCATCTCTTGATTCCGTATCCAGAATGACAATAATTCAATGGGTCAACATGGAGGCATTGATGCGTCTTCGCAAAGGACATTTTCTCGTGCGAGTGACATTAGCCATGCTCCTTATCGCATCGAGCTTCGCGCTTGCATCAACGTCAAGTACGGCGAATGGCAACTTTGCACAGAAGACTGATCAGGAAGCTGGATGCACCTACGGCACCAAACCGCTGAGCGAATGGAAGATGCCAGATCCGCCTGCAGAGGGAACTGTCCATAATGGTCGTGGATATGGAATCGCACCAAATGATCCTTGTTACATCTTCTTAGTCTGGACCTCGGAGATTGGTCCATCTTTCTCCTATTCAGCCGCACTGGTACGCGAGAATACATCTGGCGATGGAATGGAATACATCTGCTCTGCCGCGACTGACCCCAACTGCGCGGCATCAAAATATCCAAATGGACAGTTTCGCTCACTTGCTGGGTTCTATAAATGCGAATCAGCTGCCGATAGAAACTGTGTCTCTGAACTTCTAGTGACTGATCCCTCAGGCAAACGGATCGAAGCGAAGTTTGAACGTCATTTCCCAGATGCTCCGACTATCCCCGCATCGGATGATGCTTCAATGCCTTATCCAAAAGGGGGTTCACCAACTCTCTGGTCCTTTGATAGCGGAAGTGGCAAGAAATTCATCCATGTGACCGGTGTAATCGAGAGGAATTTCCGCAATCGAAGTGGCAAGTGGAGTGATGCTGCCGGGACATTTCATATGGGATTGGTCCCAGTTCGAGTCATCGCCAATAAGGATGCGGTGAAGCCGCGCTTGAAGATAATCAACTACACAACTCCAGACGGCAAAGCTGCCTCTCGCGTGGAGTTCAGCAGAGATACCCAGGCAGGTCTCGATGGCGAATGCGCACGATTCCTCACTATGGATGTGGGTGAATGCCTGGTTGAGGAGAAGTTCCCTGATGGCTATCGCTTTGGTCTCGTCCTGCAGGTGACAAAGGACATAAGTTTCTTCCTTAACGGAAGATTAGATGCACCCGTCGCCTTCACCGAAGCTTTGGGAGATGGCAAGAAGGTCACGATTGAAGGCGCTCCTGCAACCTTGTTTGCTCTCTCTGGTTCCATTCCGAAATCAGTCCTCACTGCTAAATCTCTAGATGCCATCAAGGCGGCCCGAGATGATTTCTCGCGCCAACTTGGATTCGCACCCAGCGACTTACCACCGATGGAGACTCGTTATCCAGATCTACTTCCCGAAATCCTTCCCTATTTCGGCGACAAGACCACCTACACATTGAAAGCCTGGACGCTGAAATCGTCACCCACTCTCGGTAGGTTCACGCAAAAGTGTTACAACGACAGTAGTGGCGAGATGCTTGGCATCATCTCGACAAATGCAACAGCCTTTGATGGCGATCCCCCGACTCTGGATCCTGCGACCAATACTCTTTCTTACAAAGTAGCAGCGCCACATTATGCCCCTGATGGCAAAACGGAGAATATCGGCCGCTATTACATGAACTTGAATTCCAAGTTCACACAATGCATCCTCGGCGTCGACCGAGTCCCAGACGTTGCCACCGTTGGAATTACTTATGGCGAAGGAAAACAACTGGTAAGCACAGTTTCAGTGAAGCAAGATAAAGATTGGCTTCGCCTTCAGGCTGACAACTTCACCTTTAGCGCTCCGCAGATCAAGGTCGCATTCCCTAAACCAACTGCAACGGCTACATCTGGAAGTACTGCTCAGAATTCTCAACAAGGCGGTCAAAGTGGCGGGAACCAACCTGGTCCGAGCAATGTCTCTGCCAACTCAAAGATCAAGAGGATCACCTGCATCAAGGGAAATAAAAAGCGTGTTGTCTCGGCGACCAACCCTAAATGTCCCGTTGGGTGGAAGAAGAAGTAGCGACTAAGAAGCCTTTTCGCTTCCTTCGGTCACTGGCCCATCGAGATCAGGATCCATCTGCTTCAAGAATTCCTCTTGGAGCCAGCCTAGCCAGTTGTAGACCGCATAGACCGCTTTCATGGGATCGCTATCAGTCATCAATTCATATTTCCTATGAATCTCTTTTTGATTCTCACTTGCTGTCTTCTGACTACTGCCTGAATCAACTCGGTGACCATCACTTGGAAGATCACCCATACTCGTTCCGCCGATTTCAAGACGGACGGCCAGGGCCAAGCGAATGTCATTGAGTCCACCAAGCCAACTCCAGGCATCATCGCTCTTGATCGAGATTCGAATCGAAGTGATATCGAGCTCTCTATCTCCTTGGACGATCTCTTCTCCCAACCCTTCATCATCAATCAGACTCTCTCGGATCAGATAGGCATGTGCGCGCTTCTTCTCGCGAAGGGCATCTTCCGTGTAACGGCGAAATTCGGCAGCATCCTGAATCTCTTTATAGGCACTAGGGAGCAATCGCTTCAAAACTGGATCCTCGGGTGGAAGCTCACTTCCAGAGATTCCAACGACATCATGTAGAGGATCGCGCGCTTCGGGTGGCGAACCGAGAAGTTCAAGGATCTGCTCGGCAAGATTGATCAGGATGTAGCGCTCTTGAGATGAGAAGGTATGACGGATTATGGGTTCTTGCTCAGACATCACTTACTTTTACTCATCATCGCGCTGAATGGTCGCCCAGAGTCCATATTCATGCAACCGCGATACATCGCGCTCCATCTCTTCACGTGTTCCACTTGAGACAACTGCTCGTCCCTCGGTATGCACTTTGAGCATCAACTCTGTCGCTTTGAATCTCGAATAACCAAAAAGCACCATAAACACATGAGTCACATAACTCATCAAGTTCACTGGATCATCCCAAACCACAGATATCCACGGGCGATCTGGGCGAAGATCTGTCTCACTCGCCTCATCAAGGTCGGGAGTAAGGGTCTCTGCTACCACAGGCACATTATGCGCTCTTGACTCCTCATCGCTGAAGCAGGGTTACCCATACAGGAGATGAGAGCAAATCCTCGCCACCTAGATCAGATGCGGTGAGCTGATTCGAGATGAGTCGAAGACGGAGTGAAGTAAACCCAGCGCTCTTCTCGAGATGAGTGAAGCGAGCCTGGCCATCGGAACCGACTTTTGCCTTTGAAAGTACCGTGAATGAACCCTTACTACTATCAAATCGCTCCAAGGCGATCGTCGCCCCCTCAATCGTTGGCGTCATCGTCGCCGTTATCGTCTCCGCCTTTCCAATGCGCATCAGAGGTGGAGCATTGAGAAGAAGTATTGGTTGTGATGCCACCTTGACTTCACTAGAGGTTGAGGCAAGTCGCTCCCAACTTCCCTCAGAGAGCGCACGGAATGAGACACCGCGACCAAGAATTGTCTTCACCTCTACGACGCCACGTGCATCAGAGTTGGCCGAGTGAATCCTTCGCCACGAACCACCTTCGCGCTTCATCTCGATTGTCATCGGCAGATTCGCTACTGGCGCCTTATCAGGCAGAGTGAATATGGCATTGAGCGTAACGACATCTCCATAACGAACTTGGTTCCGATCACTCAGTAGATCTGCACGAACAACATCCGGTGCGATATCGCGGGCGACAGAGCGCACAGCGCTGATCGCATTCACTTCTTCCATTCCTAATGTCCAAGCAACGAGTCCACCGAGGCGATACTTTGATACAAGATTCGCTCTGGCGGTATATCCGCGAGCATCTTGGTACCACGCGCTTCGAGATGCAGTGCAGGTAGTCGGATTACCCTTTGCGGTCACACCGGTATAGGTGCGTTGATAAGAGAAATTGACTTCACCTTCACGAACTCGATACTCAGCAGTCGCACCATTCTTAGCGATGAGATTTGCTGCATCTCGCATCACAAATGTCGATGCTTTCGCTCCCACTTTCACAATGCCCGAGACATCTTTCGGGCACGTTCCCTCGACCTTCGTCACCCAATCTCTGCCATACCCGGCTACGCCAAGAAAAACTTGTGAAGAAGGAATCACTTTCACCGCATACTTGAGCGCATCCTCTGCCCAAAAGAGTGGACCGATGGGACCTGGACGTGAGGTTGCGTAGTCATAGGTCATGATTCGAAGTCGATCTATATATGGCGCGATGCCCGCCCAGTCATAGACCCAATAGCCGCGTTTTCCAGATGCAGGGTCAAAAGCCACTGGTGTAGTCACCGAGAGAATCTTTCCTTCAGCTTTAAGCGCGAGGGAGAGTTCTTTCACGAACTCAACCCAGAGCGGTGCTGTCTTTGCCCATGACGCTGTTCCATCGACAAATGCAAAACCCTCGAGGTCAAGATCGATTCCATCGAAATTCTTTGAACGAACTAATTCCATGATTGTTGCAACGGTCTGTGTCCGCTGCTTTGGTTTTGCAAGGATTCCTTGAAGTTCAAGTTTCTCTGTGCCATCAGTAATTGTCGGTATGAGAAGGTAGCCAGCGCTTCTTAGTTGAGCTAATGGTGTATCGATGGAAACGCTTGGGTTCGCTCCCTTATAGAGATCGAGTATTCGAGTTGGACCTTTCAGTGTGTACCAAAAGAGCATCACTTCTCTCATGAGATCTTGATTGTTCACCGCAGCTGGAAGTGAAGTTCGCATTGAATAATAAGGAATCCACCCGCTCCAGATTCGACGCGGTGGTTTATTGGGATCAATCAAAGTTTGCGTCGTGGCGCTCTCTTCTGCCTGAGCGCGAGGTGCGAGAGACGCGATTGATTCAAATGTCTGAATGGACTTGATGGACTCAAGCGGTGCCAGAGGCAGGATCGAAAGTACGAATGAGAGAAGTGAAAGAGTAAGTATTCGCGAACGCTTCACAGTGGGACCACAAAAGCAATGATCAAGCTAAATCGCCTGAGTTCGCACCTTGGTCTGATCCCTCAGGACCTTTACGGAGTCCGGCATGGATCTCTTTGCATATCGGACAGATTGGAAAGCGCATCGGATCACGATTGGGAATCCATTTCTTGCCACAGAGCGCCTTGACCGCCTTGCCCGTCACTGCGGATTCGACCACTTTCTCCTTGAGCACATAGTGGGAGAAGCGCTCATGATCTCCTGGTTCGCTGGTTTCAGGCGTGGTTTTCTCTTCCAGAATGAGTTGATCCTCGGGCGAGCGCATTGCGAGATTCTATAAACTGACTCGGTGAAAGACCTGTTGCGAACCGAGCACTTATCTCGTGGCGATGTCGACACGATTCTGACTACTGCCAGAGAGTTCGCTTCGAATCCGCTCAAAGCGATCCAAACCCTCGCCGGCAAGAGCGTCGCGATCTACATGACCAAGCCTTCAACAAGAACACGTCTCGCTTCAGAAACGGCAGTTGCACATCTTGGCGGCCATCCGATCTTCCTTCGAAGTGATGACCTTCAACTCGGTCGTGGCGAAACGATTGCCGATACGGCGAGAATCATCAGCGGATTTGCTGATGCGATGATTATTCGTACTTTCAAACAATCTGATGTCGATGAACTTGGTCGATTCGCCACTATCCCTGTGATTAATGGACTTACCGATGAGGACCATCCCACCCAACTTCTCGCGGACTGGACGACCATCTTTGAACATTTCGGAGCAAGCGTTGCTGGGAGAAAGTTTGCCTACTTTGGTGATGGAAACAATATGGCTAACTCGTGGTTGATCATGGGTGCCATCATGGGGGCGCATGTAGTTGTTGCAACGCCTGAAGGACGTTTTGCGCCAGATTTATCCGCAATAGAGCGAGCAGAAGCGATAGCAAAAACTACAGGAGCAAAAGTAGAAGTGGTGCATGATGCCAAAGAAGCCGCCCGTGGCGCTTCAGTTCTCTATACCGATGTATGGATGTCAATGGGAGATCCCGAATCCGAGCGAAGCGAAAAGATCAAAGCGCTATCTCGCTTCAAAGTCGATGACTCACTCATGCAACTCGGTACAGCCGATGCAGTCTTCATGCATTGTCTGCCGGCACATCGCGAAGAAGAGGTATCAACAAGTGTGATCGATGGGGCGCGTTCGCTGATCTGGCGTCAGGCATTTCACCGCAGAACGACTATTCAGTCGATTCTCTTTCACCTACTACGCGGCGAGTTGAGCGGCCGCCAGTAAATGAGAGTGTTCACCCAAGCTTTTCCCTCACCTAACGCTGGTAACAGGCAAGATTTCTCGATGCATGGAAGGCTCTCTCTGTGCGCTTAATTGTCCCCCGAGAGATCCGTGATGGCGAAAACCGCGTCGCCTTGATGCCTGAGGTGATCGCAAAACTCGTCAAAGAAGGCATCACTGTCGAAATCGAAACCGGCGCGGGTACTGGCGCTCATGCAAGTGATGATGCATATCAAGCACAGGGAGCGAAAGTCTTCGCTCACTCAGATCGGTCAAGCGTCCTTGGTGGCGCAGATGTACTGCTTTCGGTCCAACCACTCCCAGCGAGTGACTTTGCTTTGATGAAAAAGGGTGCGATCACACTCTCCTTCTTGCCAGGCTCTGCAACAGATTCGATTGACTCAGCAGTGAAAGCCGGTGTGACCGCCTTCTCCATGGAACTCATTCCACGAATCTCCCGAGCACAATCAATGGATGCGCTCACATCACAAGCGCTCTGCGCCGGATATCGCGCTGCACTTATTGGCGCAGAACTCTCACCTCGGTTCTTTCCACTCTTGATGACAGCTGCAGGGACGGTGACTCCTGCTCAAGTTCTAGTTCTTGGCGCTGGTGTGGCGGGGCTTCAAGCGATCGCAACTGCGCGACGCCTTGGCGCTGTCGTCTCTGCATACGATGTTCGTCCCTCATCTGCAGATGAAGTGAGATCAATGGGCGCAACCTTCATCGAATTAGAACTCGAATCACTTGAGGGAAGTGGTGGCTATGCCCGAGAGATGACCGAGGAACGCGCTGCAAAACAACGCGAACTTCTCAAGCCATACATCACTAAGTCCAATGTTGTGATCACAACTGCTGCTGTTCCTAATCGCAAAGCGCCACTTTTGGTTACAAAGGATATGTATGGCGATATGGCACCAGGAAGTGTCATTGTTGATTTAGCCGCTGAATCCGGTGGCAATGTCGAGGGTTCCGTCGCAGGAGAAACTCTTCTCACAGAGAAGGGGGTAAAGGTCTGGGGCGGAAAAGATGTCCCAAGCCAACTCCCCTTCCATGCATCATCGCTCTACTCCAAGAATTTGGTCAATCTCCTTGGCTTGATCGTCAAGAGTGAAGAGCAAGATGGTAAGAAGATTGCGAGTATTCATCTGAATTTTGATGATGAAATCATCGAGGCGAGCGCCGTAACACATGACGGCGTGAGAAGGAAGTGAGCACTCCATGAGCGAAGCAATGGCACTCCTTGCGATATTCACCCTCGCAATCTTCGTCGGATTCGAAGTCGTCTCTAAAGTCTCATCAACTCTCCACACCCCGCTGATGAGCGGTGCGAATGCGATCCACGGAATCATCTTGGTCGGCGCAATCATCGTCGCTAGCCACTCCCATACTTCACTTGAACTTGGTCTCTCGATTGCCGCCATCATCCTTGCCACTATCAATGTGGTCGGTGGGTTCGTTGTTACGGATCGAATGCTTGAGATGTTCAAAGGAAAGAAGAAGTCATGAGCCGCAATCTCTATGACTTGATGGGGCTCGCCGCTGCTGTCCTCTTCATCCTTGCCTTGAAAGGACTCTCTTCGCCGAAGAGCGCGCGACGCGGAAATGCTCTTGGCGCACTCGGTGCCTTTGTTGCAACCATCATCGTATTTTTCTATCCAGGAGAGAAAGGCGAACTTCCACTCGATAATCTCGGGTGGATTCTCGGTGCTATTGCGATCGGTGTCGTCATCGGAGTTCCCGCAGCGCGGATGGTGAAGATGACGCAGATGCCACAGATGGTCGCACTCTTCAATGGTGTTGGTGGTGGCGCAGCAGCGCTTGTGGCAATAGTTGAATACATCAAACTAGGTGAGAGCGCCTCATTCGCGGCAGTTCTCGCAACAGTCTTCACAGTGGTTGTTGGTTGTATCTCATTCTCTGGCTCGATTGTCACCTTCTTGAAACTTCAGGAGTTGATGACGACTCGTCCTGTGATCCTCCCCTTTGGCCGAACTTTGATATTCGCCAATCTTGCTGCAGTGATCGGTGTCTCTGGTTGGGTGATGAGAGAACTTGGAACCTCACCACTTCTTATCCTTGCTGGACTATCACTTCTCTTCGGCGTGCTCTTCGTTCTCCCCGTTGGTGGCGCAGACGTGCCCATAGTTATCTCACTTCTCAATGCCTTCACCGGTCTTACTGTCGCAGCAAGCGGTTATGTCCTCGAAGCAACTCTTCTCATCGTTGCTGGAACTTTGGTTGGTGCATCAGGAACGATTCTCACTCGCTTGATGGCAGAGGCGATGGGACGCTCACTCTTTGGCACGCTCTTTGGCGCATTCACTCAGAAGGCGCAGGATGCGACCGGAACGGGTGAAGAGCGTCCGGTGAAATCAGGATCGCCCGAAGATGTTGCGATCTTGCTCAACTATGCACGGCGCGTTGTCATCGTCCCTGGATTTGGCCTCGCTGTGGCGCAAGCACAACACACGGTTCGTGAGATGGCAGATCTCTTGAGCGCGAAAGGTATTGATGTCGCTTACGGAATCCATCCCGTCGCTGGACGTATGCCAGGACATATGAATGTCTTGCTTGCAGAAGCGAATGTGCCGTACGAACAGTTAGTGGAGATGGAAGAGGTCAATCCAACTTTTGCCCAGACTGATGTCGCACTAGTCGTCGGAGCAAACGATGTGGTCAATCCTGCGGCAAAGACGACGCCAGGATGCCCCATCTACGGTATGCCAATCCTTGATGTCCAGCAATCAGCAAACATCATCTTCCTCAAGCGATCGATGCGCCCTGGTTTCGCTGGAATCGAGAACGAACTTCTCTATGACACAAAGACAACGCTTCTCTTTGGCGATGCAAAAGCTTCACTCACTAAAGTTGTTAGCGCGCTGAAGTCGCTTTAATCTCCACGCTCTTCAGCGATTGAGTTACCACCATCAATGACAATTGTCTGCCCGGTGATGTAGCCAGCCTCTTTCGATGCAAGCCAGCAGATCGCGCTGGCAATCTCTTCTGGTTTCCCAGAACGGCGCATCGGCACCTTTAGTCCTTGCTCTCGCTCATGATCACTCTGGGAATCTGTGGCAATCCACCCCGGTGCTATTGCATTGACTGTTATACCTCGTCCTGCTTCATCAAGAGCGAGGGCTCGAGTAAAACCCGTGACAGCTGCTTTTGCTGATGCATAGCCAATCTCATTACGCATTGCCATTACTGGTCCAGTAACGCTGGTGATATTGATGATTCGTCCAGCATCAGAGTTTCGAATGTGCGGCAGTGCTTCTTTCGTCAAATAAAAGAGCGAATCCAAATTTCTAGCAATCGACGCTCGCCAGGATTCAATATCCATTTCTTCGAGGGATGATGATTCTTTACCAGCTGGATTAGAGAGACTCGTCATTCCTGCGTTGTTGACTAAAACGTCGATTCCACCCAAGAAGTCGACAGCTGAATCGATGAGTCTCTTTGCGAACTGCGGATCAGTGAGATCTCCAAAGACCGCGCTCGATTCGAATCCGAATTGCTCAAGTTCCAGAGCTCGCGCCATCACCCTCTCGCTTTCGCCAGTAAGCATCACTCTGTAACCATTTCGAGCAAGCGTCAGCGCAGTGGTGAAGCCAATTCCGCCGGCAGAGCCAGCACCGGTAACGAGGGCTCTGCCAGTCATGGGGTGAGCCTTCCACTAGCGAGAAGTGAACTCAATGCGTAGCTCTTAACTTGAAAATGGGCGCACTTATGGGCTTTCTACGGGATTCTCTAACGGCTTCCATATGGTCTTAGCCACCTGATTCCTGGGCGAAGCGAAGTGAGAATTAAGACGTCTCAATACCCTTTACAGAAGATATTGCGCCCCTAAGATGACACCATTCTATACATCCATCTCCAAAAAGATGTTTGCGAGCAACGAAGGATGGCCAGTGACTGATCTGATTCAGTATCTGTTCAACGGCCTCGTTGCAGGTTCCATCTTCGCTATTGCCGCTGTTGGGATCTCGCTTCTTTATAGCGTGCTCAGACTCGTCAACTTCGCAGCCGGTGACTTCCTCACTCTTGGCGCATTTATCACTTACTTCTTCAGCGTCACGCTAGAACTGAACTTCATTCTCTCCATCATCATCTCAATGCTCGCGGGAATGGCAATCTGTTGGTTCTTAGAGCTAGTTCTTTGGCGAAACCTTCGCCGCAACAAAGCCGGAACTCTTGCGCTCTTCTTAGTCGCAACAGGTGTCGCTCTCATGCTTCGCCCCATCATTCAATACATCTTTGGTACCGAGACACGCAGATTCAATGTCGACATCTTGAAGACATACGACTTCTTCGGTGCTCGCATTCCTCAGACCCAGCTAATCGTGCTCATCTTTGCAACGATTTCGATCCTCTTGATTGCGCTATATATGGCAAAGGCCCGCGTAGGTAAGGACATGCGCGCTTACGCGAACAACCCATCGCTTGCGGCCGTATCTGGAATCAATGTCGACAGAGTTGTTATGGCGACATGGCTGATCTCTGGTGCACTTGGTTCACTCGCTGGTGTATTCCAAGGTTTAGTACAGGGCCAGTTCAACAACGCCATGGGTGAGACTCTTCTCCTCTCTTTCTTCGCTGCAGTCGTTCTTGGAACAATCGGCGATGCCTATGGCGCACTTGTCGGTGGACTATTGCTTGGACTCTTCATGGAACTCTCACAGCTCGACATCTTCTTCGGTGGCGTTCCAAGCAACTACAAACCTGTCGTTGCCTTCGCTGCTCTCGTCCTGGTTCTGCTCTTCAAACCCGAAGGACTCTTCGGCTATAGGTCGAGGAAGGTGTAATAGTGGAAGCCTTCATTCAGCCTGGATTCTGGATCTTCGTCCTTGCAATGGCAGGTATTTATGGCGTCTTCTCTCTTGGCTTGCAGATCCAATATGGCGTCGCCGGAGTCATGAACTTCGGACATGTTGGGATGATGGCAATCACTGGCTATGCGATCGCGATCTTGGTGATTCGCTTTCAATGGAGTTTCTGGTGGGCGGCCTTTGTCGGGGTCGCGCTCGCCGCGCTCGGTGGTGCGCTCCTTGGACTATCAACGCTTCGCCTCAGTGGTGATTACTTCGCAATCGCTAGTATCGCCTTTGCCGAGATCACTCGCTATTGGATCTTGAATTCGGATGGGATCACTGGAGGCACACAAGGAACTCTTGCGATTCCTAATCCTCGTGGCTTTGGTGGCTACACAGATCAACCCGATGTGATCCTCTATTGGATTATGGATCGGTTGACTCCTTATCTGGGCGACAACGCCTCCCGCGATTTGGCGATCTTGCTCGTCGTCTGGCCATTCTTCTTCCTCTTCCTTTGGATCTCAGCACGGCTTCAGAAGACCTCTTGGGCTCGAGTCCTTCGTGCGACCCGCGAGGATGATGATGTGCCGCGTTCACTTGGCAAGAATGTGTTTCGATTTAGATTGCAAGCGCTAGTCATCGGCTCAGTCTTTGGCGGTATCGCTGGAGCCTTCTGGGCGGTGCAGTTCATGTTGCTTGCCCCAGAAGACTTCCTACGTATCGTCACTTTCTACGGTTGGATGATCTTGATTCTCGCCGGCGCAACTCGGGTAAAGGGTCTTGCAATCGCTGCCATATTCTTCGGTTTCCTCTACGGTGCAACTCGTTTCGTGGAGTTCTGGCCCATCTCACTCCTGTCGGCACCTGAGCGTTCCTACCTTCGAATCTTCCTGATTGGCGTCGTACTGATTGCCTTGATGGTGAAGCGACCACAGGGATTGTTTGGGAAGCGACAAGAGATGGTTCTGGAGTAGCGATGGCCATTCTCGAAGTTCGCGACATCTCGGTCAGTTTCGGCGGCATTAAGCCAGTCCGAGGAGTCTCATTCTCGGTGGAACCGGGGAGCTTTACCTCCATTATCGGACCGAATGGTGCAGGAAAGACCTCACTCTTCAACCTGATCTCGGGGGTCAACAAGATCGACACTGGCGAGATCTTGTTCAGAGGCGAAGAAGTTCACGGCCTTCATGCCCATCAAATTGCCGAACGAGGACTGGTTCGAACTTTCCAAGGCGCGAAAATAATCAAGCGCCTTACCGTTGCCGAGAACTTGATGATGGCGGTTCAAGGCAATCCAGGTGACTCGCTCTGGAGATTCTTCACCCCACGGTCACGTTCTAAGTTCGAAAAGTATGCGCGTTACTTAGCCATGGAGCGGCTTGATCGCGTAGGGCTAACTAAATATGCCGATGAGTTCGCGGGAATCCTCTCGGGCGGCCAGAGAAAACTTCTTGATCTCTCCCGTGCGCTGATGACCAATCCCTCGATGATTCTTCTTGACGAGCCATTTGCTGGTGTTAATCCCACATTGGTTGAGAAATTACTGGAAGTCCTTGCATCGATGAGAAAGCAGTATGAGATCACCTTCCTTCTGATCGAACATGACCTTGAGACTGTGATGAATATTTCTGAACGAGTCATCGTTATGGCTGAAGGCAAGATCATCGCTGATGGACTGCCGAATTCGATCTATGAGAATGAGCAGGTAATCGATGCTTATCTCGGTTCACGAAAGCGAGGTGCATGAGATGAATCAATCCAACGTCCCATTGCTCGCTGTCGAATCGTTAGAGGCAGGTTATGGTGATGTGCGAATCCTCAATGGAGTGAGCATCAAAGTACCGAGCAACTCCGTCGTCACCATTGTCGGACCAAATGGCGCCGGAAAGTCCACTGTTCTCAAGGCGCTCTATGGCCTTGCCAGAGTCGAATCAGGAAAAGTGACGCTCAATAAGGATGGCAAAATTGTCGATGTGCTTGCAACGAAGCCACATAACCTTTCAAGAATCGGTATCGGATATGTACCTCAGATTGAGAACATCTTTCCGGCGCTTAGCATCGATGAGAATCTTGATGTCGGCTATGTAGCGCATGCAGGTAAGTCGCTTTCTGAGATGAAAGAGGCGATGTATCAGCGCTATCCAGATCTTTCGGGTCGTAAAGAAGATCGTGCTGGCGCCCTTTCTGGTGGACAACGTCAGATGCTTGCTATGGCGAGAGCGCTCATGTCTGAACCAGATGTCTTGTTACTCGATGAACCTTCGGCTGGTCTCGCTCCGGCACTTGTCGATCAACTCTTTGATGAATTAGTTCGCATCAATAAGTCCGGCGTCACCATCTTGATGGTGGAACAAAATGCGCGTCGCGCGTTAGAGATTTCAGATTACGGATACGTCCTTGATATGGGTAAGAATCGTCATGAAGGTGATGGAAGAAAACTTGCCAACGATCCCGAGATTGTCGGCATCTATTTTGGAAAGCGCTGAGACTCCTCCCAAGTAATTCATGAGTTGTCGGTTAAGAGTCGGCAGAGCGTCAGTAGGAAGTCGGTAGAGCTTTAGTGGGAAGTCGGCAGGAAGCCGGCCTGGGTTGCACTCTTTCGAGTCAGGGCATCTTCGCACGCGTAGATACAACAAAATCGTTATCTAAACCACAGAGTGGCCAGCCTGACCCCTCTTCTCATCGTGGGCGCTCCTGATTAGGCTCTCGGTGTTCAACGAAACACGTTGAGCTTCCTTAAGGAGAACAATGAAAACAAGGCGTAACGTTCTTGCAGTTACAACTGTCACAGTTGCGACTATAGCAATGCTTGCCTACACCGTGCCAGCAAATGCTGCCGGTGTGGATCTTAAGATCGGCACTATCCATCCTTTGACTGGTGGAAATGCTGATTACGGTATTGGTCTTACCAGTGCCGCCGAATTCGCCGCTGAGTCTATGACTCGCGCCATGAAGAAGGCAAAGGTTGCTGGCTCATGCAAGATCACTGCATCAGAAGATGATCAAGCAACACCGGCAATCGCCGTTGAAGCTGCGACTAAGTTGGTGAAATCCAATAAGGTTCATGCGATTGTTGGTCCACTCACGTCGGGTTCCACCCTCGCCGCAGCAACGTCTGTGACTGTTCCGAACAACGTGGTGATGATTGCGACCGCGGCTTCAAATCCGAGCATCTCAACATTCAAGGACAATGACACTCTTTTCCGCACTTACCCATCAGATGCCTTCCAGGGCAAGGTGATTGCTAAAGCGCTGCAAAATGCGATCGGCAAAGAGGGCACTATTAATATCGGTGCACGTAACGACGCATTCGGTACTGCTCTCGCCAATGTACTCACCTCTGAGTGGGTTAAGGGTGGCGGAAACGTAGGAGCAAAGGTCATCTGGAATCCAGATGGTGCAACCTTCGATTCGGAGGCAAAGGCCCTCACTGACAAGACTCCAGATGCATGGGTCATCGTTGACTTCCCAGATACATTCGCAAAGGTCGGTCCAGCCTTGAAGCGAACCGGCAAGTGGGATCCAACAAAGACCTTCTTCACTGAGGCGATGAACAATGAAGCCGTGATTAAAACCATTGGTCTCGATGTGATGGCAGGTTCTAAGGGAACTGCTGCGAAATCCATGGGCTTTGAGGCAGATAAATGGAAGGCAGCTCGCAAGACCGCTAAGCCAAGCACCAAGGAAACGTTCGTTGATGCTTCGGCATGGGATGCGACAGTCCTTCTTTGCCTTGCTGCTATTCATGGCAAGAGCACCAAGGCTGCCGTGCTTTCAAAGAGCCTCCGTGCAGTCTCTGGCTCAAATGGTGGAAAGTTGATTCCTTGGACCAAGTTGGGTAATGCCATCAAGGCAGCTGCTGCAGGGCAGAACTTCACTTACCAGGGTGCATGGACCACGGCCAAATTTGATGTCAATGGTGACACCTCAGGTGCGCTCTTCCAGATCTACAACGTCGGTACCGACGGAAAGATCACCTCAGATGCGAAGAACGACATCAAGTTCTAGTTAGAACTTGATGATCCTTCGGATCAGATTAGAAACGGCCTCGGAGAAAGCCGGGGCCGTTTCTAAATCTAGAACATGGTGGAGGTGCCGGGAATCGAACCCGGGTCCTTTGGTGCAAAGAAAGGGCTTCTACGGGCGTAGTGCGCTAAACGTTTTCTCAGTCCCGAAGCTCACGCGCACATGTCTTCGACAGACTCAGTCGTGATTGATGTCCTTTGGTGCACTCACGACAATGCACCGCAGTAAGCCCTCTAGCGACGCTAGAACCCGATCCGAAGGCGCAATCGGACTAGCGGATTACAGAGCTCGCTTAGGCAGCGAGGGTGTAATCAGTTGCCTTTTTATCGGCAGCTATATGT
>Ga0194134_10000517_pt1 | contig 58935 bp, 48 predicted proteins | sample TA2KigOff0mmetaG_FD_148602 | JGI IMG/M metagenome (GOLD analysis project Ga0194134, IMG submission 148602) | Freshwater microbial communities from Lake Tanganyika, Tanzania - TA2015056 Kigoma Offshore 0m | ecosystem: Environmental > Aquatic > Freshwater > Lake | place: Tanzania: Lake Tanganyika...
ATCGTCCGTCGGGACCGGGGGTGAGGAGGTCTGACACGCACCTCATTCCACCATGCCTCGCACGCAAACCCACTACCAGATTCATCCCCCGTCGTGCCCGGTGGTGCGACTCTTGTCGCAGCACGGCCCACCGTGTCCGCGGCTACTCGTCCCGCCAGTCATAGGGCTCGGCGCTCCCGCGTGCCCCTCCCGTTCCCGATCCGAGTCTCCCGAGCGCCTCGCGCGCGTTCTCGATGAACCCCCTCAACAGGATCGGATCCTTCCGCCCGGGCTCGGACTCGACACCACTCGCCACGTCGACACCCCATGGCTCGACCATCGCGATGCCCGCGGCGACATTGTCGGGCGTGAGACCACCCGCCAGGATCAGATTCACGCCGATCGGCACCTCACCAGCGAGCTTCCAGTCGAAGACCCCGCCCGAGCCCGGAGCCGGCGCATCGAGCAGCACCAAGGGCGTGCCGAACTGGTCCGCGCGTGCGGCATCGACCGTGCCGGCCACCACCGACTTGATGACGGTGCGCACGTGGCGCCCGACGCTGGCGACCGCCTCGGGACTCTCGTGCCCGTGGAGTTGTGCGGCCTTCAGACCGGCCTGGTGCACCAGATCGACGACGCGAGAGGGATGCTCGTCGCGGAACACGCCGACGGTGAGGACCTCGGGCGGCAGGCGCCGCGTGATGTCGTAGACCTTCTGCACCGCGATCTGTCGCACCGACGGAGCGAAGATGAACCCCACCGCGTCGGCGCCGAGCGCGACGGCGAGCAGGGCATCATCCTCGTTCGTGATGCCGCAGATCTTCACGAACATGGACCCGAACGCTAATCAAAGCACCCGTGCGCCGGGGGGAGTTTCCCGACCGCCCGCACGGCGGTACTCAGGGCGGAATCGATCTCAGTCGACGATCAGATCGGCGAGCGCAGCGGCCGGATCGGCCGCTGTGACGAGATGCTCACCCACGAGAACCGCCCGGTATCCGGCGCGGTGCAACGACTCTGCGTCGGCGCGGCCCCGCACGCCGGACTCGGCCACGGTCACCACTCCGGCAGGCATCACCGACCCCATGCGCACCGCACGGTCATGGTCGACGGCGAAGGTGACCAGGTCGCGCTGGTTCACACCGACGAGGGTGGCACCCGCTGCGACCGCGACCGAGAGCTCGGTCTCGTCGTGCACCTCCACGAGGGCATCGATGCCGACCTCGCGTGCGACCCCGAGGAACTCGGCCAACTCCCCCGCACCGAGTGCGGCAGCGATCAGGAGCACGCAGTCCGCACCCATCAGCCGCGCGTCGCAGACATCCCTCGCATCCACGGTGAAGTCCTTGCGGATCACCGGCAGGGAGCACGCTGCTCTCGCCGCGACAAGGTCGGCCACCGATCCACCGAAATGCTCCGTGTCGGTGAGCACGGACAGACACGTCGCCCCGCCGCGCTCGTAGGTGGCTGCGAGATTCGCCGGGTCGAGATCGCCCGCGAGATCACCCTTCGACGGTGACCGGCGCTTCACCTCTGCGATGACCGCAAGGCGTGTCGAAGCCGCGATGGCTGCGGTGAACCCGCGCACGGGTGCGGCGTCGCGCGCGCGCCTGATCAGGTCGCCTCGATCACGGGTGTCGCTCGCGGCGCGCGTGCGGTGCCACGCGAGGATGTCCTCGAGATAGGTGCGGGGTGCCACGAGAAATCACCCGGGGCGGTGCGCGATCAGGTGTGCGCCTGTCAGAAGCCCTTGCCACCTATCGGCGTCAGGAAGAACATCTCGGGCCGCCCGCCCATCAAGGGTGCGAGGGACTTGCTGAACGGGGAGAACCACTCGGCACCCATGTGGGCCTGCATGGCCTCCTGGTTCTCGTACATCTCGTAGATCCAGAGAAGGTCGGGGTTCGAGGCATCCGAGTGGAGCACGTAGTAACGCGTCCCGGATTCGGCGTTCACGTGCTCGAAGGCGGCCTTGAAGGCCTCGGCGAGCTCGGTGCCCTTCCCTTCTGCGGCGGGCAACTTGGCGATGAGGCTGACCTGGCTCATGGTGACTCTCTCTTCTCGAACCGCAGAAGTTGCGGACCCTGAGAAAATAGCCGAGCAACGGCCCGGACCAGAATCCGGGAGGTCCTCAGAATCCGAGACGGCGCGTGAGCTCCTCCACGAGGCCGTCGATCGGCACCCGCACCTGCTCCATCGAATCGCGCTCGCGCACGGTGACTGCGCCGTCCTCGAGCGAGTCGAAGTCGACAGTGACGCACAAGGGCGTTCCGATTTCGTCCTGGCGACGGTAGCGACGGCCGATCTGCTGGGTCTCGTCGTAGTCGCACATCCAGCGTGCCGCGACGCGCGAGTGGACTTCGCGCGCCAGTGGCAGCAGCGTGTCCTTCTTCGAGAGCGGCAGGACGGCCACCTTGTAGGGAGCGAGGCGAGGGTGGAGGCGCAGGATGGTGCGGGACTCGCCGTTCACCTCCTCCTCGTCGTAGGCGGCAAGGAGGAACGCCGCCATGGTGCGGTTGGCACCCGCGGCCGGCTCCACCACGTAGGGCACATAGTGCTCGCCCGAGGCCTGGTCGAAGTACTCGAGTCGCTGCCCGGAATGGGTCGCATGCTGGGTCAGGTCGTAATCGGTGCGCTGCGCGATCCCCTCGAGCTCGCCCCACCCCCACGGGAACATGAACTCCACGTCGCTGGTGCCCGCCGAGTAATGCGACAGCTCATCGGCATCGTGGGCTCGGATCCGCAGCATCTCGCGGGGGATACCGAGCGACACGTACCACTCCATGCGCTCGTTGCACCAGTACTCGTACCACTTCGGCCCCTCGGCCGGAGGGGCGAAGAACTCGAGCTCCATCTGCTCGAACTCGCGGGTGCGGAAGATGAAGTTGCCCGGTGTGATCTCGTTGCGGAAGCTCTTGCCCACCTGGGCAATGCCGAACGGGGGCTTCTTGCGACTGGTCTGGAGCACGTTCGAGAAGTTCACGAACATCCCCTGTGCGGTCTCGGGTCGCAGGTACACCTCGGCACCCGAGCCCTCCACCGGACCAGCCGTGGTCTTGAACATCAGGTTGAAGGCGCGCGCCTCGGTGAACTGGCAACCCTTCATCGACTGTGGGCAGTCCCTCGTCTCGAGTTGGTCCTCGCGGAACCGCCGCTTGCAGACCGTGCAATCGACCAGCGGGTCGGAGAAATTCGCGAGGTGACCCGATGCCTCGAAGACCTGCGGTGGACCGAGTATCGCGGCGTCGATCAGCACGGTGTCGTCGCGCATCTGGACCATCGTGCGCACCCATGCGTCCTTCACGTTCCTCAGCATCAACGACCCGAGCGGGCCGTAGTCGTAGGAGGACCGGAATCCGCCGTAGATCTCCGCGCTCGGATACACGAAACCGCGCCGCTTGCAGAGATTGACGATCTGTTCGAGATCCTTGGCGGGCACGAACCCCGATCCTACAAGTGGCGGTCGAACGACCCGAGCGCCCTCAGGCGCCGCTCGAGATGGTGCTCCATCGCATCCATCGCGATTGCGCTCGTCTCCCCCGCCGCGGCGGTGTCTCCCTCGGCGAGCGCGTCGCGCACCCGGCCCGACAGGATCGCCCTCATCAACCGGATCGCCGCATCGGACACCGGTTGACCCGGCCCGCAACTCGGACACATCACGCCGCCCTCGTCCACGTCGAAGACGAACCGCCCCTCCCTCGCGCCGCACCTGAGGCAACCGGCGAGGCTCGGTGCGCGACCCTCCAGGGCCAGGAGGCGCAGGAAGAAGGCGCCGAGCACGAGCGGTGATGGATCGGTGTCGAGGGTGCGGAGACCCTTCACCAGCATCTCGTGGATCTCGGGCACCGGTTCGCGGTCGGGCGTCATCTTGTCGACGGCCTCGACCATCGACAGTCCCTGCTGGACGCGCGCGAGGTCGGCACGCACGCGCGGGTGGTTCTCGACGAGGCGCACCTCGGCCACGGTGTCGAGATCGCGACCCGACCGGAGCGAGACATCGACATGGCTCATCGGCTCGAGGCGCGCACCGATCGATGACCTCGTCTTGCGCACGCCGCGGGCGACCGCACGCACCTTGCCGTGCTCGCGCGTGAGGATCACAACCACCCGGTCTGCCTCGCCGAACTTGTGGGTGCGGAGCACCACACCGGAATCGCGGTACGTCGGCACGGTCAGACCACCGCCTGGTTCATGAGTCGAGACCACCGAATCGACGGTGCCGCCGGTTGAAGTCGTCGATCGCGGACTCGAGGTGCCCCGCATTCAGCGATTCCCACGCCAGGTCGAGGAAGACCAGTTCGCTGTATGCCAGCTCCCACACCAGCGACGTCGGCAGCATGTCGGGCCGACCGAGCACCACGACCAAGTCGGGCTCATCTCCCGCGGGCGCCAGGATCGCTCGCGAGATCATCGCCTCGTCGACCTCGACGACACCCGATGAACTCAGTGCCGCGACCGCGTCGGCGAAGCGAACATGGCCGTCGGGGGATGGATCGACGATCACCGTCAACCCGTCGTCACGGCGACTGGCTCTTCGACTGGGTCGCCAGTGCTCGCTCCACTCGACCTTGCCGGTCCCATCCAGAGCCTCGAACATCGCAGCGGCAGCGGCGGCATCGAGTGCATCGCCGCCGTGCGGCAGCAAGGTCACCCAGCGGGCGCCCCCGGCGGCACCACCGGCGGCGAGGAGATCGAGCCGGGTGCGCCAGTGCTGTGTCGACATCTGCGCCCACTCCCGCGGGGTCCCACCGGCCACGACCACGTGGCTGAGGAGACCGCCGGGGTCCTGGCCGGACTCCCGTCCCCTGCGATCGGACACTGAGACCACGTTGGTGAGTCTCCCACGACCCGTGCCCCGTGGTGCCGACACGGGCACGCAACTCCCCCTCACTAGGGTGATCCTCCGATGACAGGAGCCCCCGAGGACCGAAAGATCCATGTCGCGTGCATCATGGACGGCAACGGCCGTTGGGCGCGGCGCCGGGGACTTCCCCGCACCGAGGGCCACACCGCGGGCGAGGAGGCATTGGCGACTGTGGTGCGTGCCGCGGCCGCACGCGACGTCGGATGGCTGACGGTGTTCGGTTTCTCGACGGAGAACTGGGTGCGACCGCGCTCCGAGGTGCGCCACATACTGTCCCTTCACCGCAAGCTCTTCGCGCGCACCGCCGAGATGGACGCGAACAACGCCCGCTCGAGTTGGATCGGGCGGCCCTTCGACGAACCGGGGGCCCGCACACCAGTGGAGGTGCAGCGTGCGATCGGCAAGGCCATGGCCGACACCGCAGGCAACGACGGACTCGTCGTGACGGTGGCATTCGACTACGGGAGCCGCGCCGAACTGGTCCGCGCCGCCTCGCGCACCATCGCCGCCTCCGGCGGGGACTGCGCCCTGATCGGGGCGGCCTCGATCGGGGCCAATCTCTACGACCCCGATCTGCCCCCTGTCGACCTGCTCGTGCGAACCTCTGGCGAGACACGCATCTCCAACTTCCTTCTCTGGCAGATCAAGGGGGCCAAGGTGCACTTCACCGAGCGCACCTGGCCCGACTTCGACGCCGCCGAACTGGACAGGGCCCTCGCGCTGCTGGCGCGCGGCCCGAGCGCGTGAGCGGGTCGGGCGCGGGTCGCGAGGCGATCGAGGCGCTTCGGCGCGTGGTGTCGGTGATGCCCGGTGCCGAGGAGCGTCAGGGCCAGATCGACATGGTGCACTCGGTCGCAGAAGCGATCGCTGCGGAACGCTCGATCATCGTCCAGGCCGGCACGGGCACCGGCAAATCCCTCGGTTACCTGGTGCCCGCGATCCTGAGCGGACGGCGCACCGTGGTGGCGACGGCGACGAAGTCCCTCCAGGACCAGCTCAGCCGCAATGATCTGCCCTTGCTGCGCGACAATCTCGGCACAGACTTCACGTGGGCCGTGGTCAAGGGCCGGGGCAACTATGTCTGTCTGCAACGCATCGCCGAATTGGCCAAGGGATCGGCGCAGCCCGAGTTCGACGAGGTGGCCGGTCGTGCCCGCACCCAACTGAGGGCGGAGCTCGATGCGATCGCGGCGTGGGCCGAAGAGTCGTCCACTGGCGACCTCGAGGAGTTCGACTCAAACCCCAGTCAGAGGGCGCGCGCCGCGGTGACGGTGTCATCCGACGAATGCCCGGGGCGCACCAAGTGTCCCGTCGGCGATCGCTGCTTCGCCGAGAGGGCGCGCGCCGCGGCAGACGCCGCTGATGTGATCGTGGTGAATCTCCACCTCTACGGCTTCGACATCGCCTCCCAGGGCGCGATCCTGCCCGCCCACGATCTCGTGGTCTTCGACGAGGTGCACCAACTCGAATCGGTGATGAGCGACACTGTCGGCGTCGACCTCTCGAATGGTCGTGTTGCTTCGCTCGCGGGTGCCGTGCGCCGGGTCGTCGCGGACCGGGGCGTCACCGACTCGCTCGAGAACGCGGGGCTGCGCTTCTCCGAGGCGATCTCACCGCTCCACGGGGACCGTGTCACCATTCCCCTGCCGACACCGATCGCCGACACGCTCTCGGTCCTGCGCATCGAGACCGCCGCGATCATCCGGGTGCTGCGCGAGATAGAGACCGACAACGAGGCGACCGACCAGCGCCGCCTGCGCGCGGTCACGCAGGCGACCCGCCTCGCCGAGGGGATCGACACCGTGCTCGGCGAGGTGCGTGGCCAGGTTGCCTACGTGGTCGGATCCGACGAGCGGCCCGTGCTCCGGGTCAGCCCCCTGCACGTGGGCGGCGTGCTCTCGTCGGGAGTGTGGGCGAACCGACCAGCCGTTCTGACGAGCGCGACGGTGCCTTTGACCCTGCCCGAGCGGGTGGGCCTGCCCACCGACGGCACCGAGGTGCTCGACGTGCCGAGCCCCTTCGACTACGAGCGCAACACGCGTCTCTACTGTTCGCCCGAGTTCCCCGACCGCAACTCGCCGGCGTTCACACCCTTCGTCCACGACGAACTCGAGATGTTGATCGGGGCGGCGGGCGGCCGCACCCTCGCGCTCTTCACGAGCACCAAGGCCATGCGCGAGGCGGCCGAGGCGATGCGCCAGAGACTCCCCTTCAGCATCCTGACTCCCGATGATCATCCGCGACAGCGGCTCATCGAGATGTTCATCGAGGACGAGAGCTCGTGCATCTTCGCCTCGCAGGGGTTCTTCCAGGGCATCGATCTCCCCGGGCGCACGCTGTCGCTCGTGGTGCTCGACAAACTGCCGTTCCCACGCCCCGACGACCCCCTCCTCGAGGCCCGGCGCGAGGACGTGGGGCGCAAAGACGCGTTCCAACGGATCGACCTGCCGATCGCTGCCACCGCCCTGGCACAGGCTGCGGGGCGTCTCGTGCGCACCGCCCGGGACCGTGGGGTCGTCGCGGTGCTCGACCGCCGTCTGGCCACCATGGGCTACTGGCGCACGCTCGTGGCGGCGATGCCCCCGATGCCGCGCACGCGGAACCGCGACGAGGTCGTCGACTTCCTCGCCCACATAACCGACCCGATCACCAGCACCAACCCGAACGGGAACACGGGCCCTCAATAGCCGAGGCGCTCCAGCCGGTCAGCGCGCTGCTGCCAGTCCTTGTCGACCGTGACGTGCAGCTCGATGTGGGCGCCCGGTGCGAGTTGTTCGCGCACGGCCTGGCCGACACGCTTCAACTGCTCCCCGCCCCGTCCGATGACCATGCCCTTCTGGCTCTCGCGCTCGACCAGGATCTCGCACCTGATCCGCGGCCACTCCCACTCGGTGACGCGCGTCGCGACCGAGTACGGCAACTCATCGCGCAGCACCGCCAACAACTGCTCGCGCACGAGTTCGGCGACCCACTGGCTCTCGTCGGCGTCCGAGACCATGCCCTCCGGGAAGTACGCGGGGCCCTCCGGCATCAGGGCATCGAGGGCCGCGAGCAGTTCGGGCACCCCCTCGCCCGTCGTCGCCGAGACCGGGAAGTACTCGGCCGCCCCGAGTTCGGAGGCCGCCGCCAACTGGGCCAGAACCAACTCGCGCGGGGCCTTGTCGATCTTGTTGACGACCACGAACGCATTGGCAATGTCGAGACGCGAGGCCACCCACTGGTCGCCCTTCCCGAAGGCCTTCGTCGCGTCGATCAACATGCACACGACATCGACATCGTTCACGCTGTCGAGGGCGGTCGCGTTCACGCGCTCACCCAGCAGCGTGACCGGCTTGTGCAGGCCGGGCGTGTCGACGAACACGATCTGGGAGTCCGGGCCGTGCCACACGCCGCGCACCCGCGTCCGGGTGGTCTGGGGTTTGTTCGACACGATGCTGACTTTCGCACCGCAGATCGAGTTGACGAGGGTCGACTTGCCCACGTTCGGTCGCCCGACGAATGTGACGAAACCGCTGCGCACTTTCTCAGGGTAACCAGTGCGGAACGCCGAGTCGCACGAGGCCGGGGGCGCCTCGGCCGGTCAGACCTTCGAAGCGCGGCCGGCCCAGAACGGAGCGCGCAACTCGCGCTTCAGGATCTTCCCGGATCCCGTCTTTGGCAGTTCATCCATCCACGAGAACGACCTCGGAACCTTGTAGCTGGCCAGATGCACGCGGGCGTGCGCGTCGATGTCCTCGTCCCCGACCCGGGCACCGGGTCTCCTCACGAGCACCGCGTGGACCGTCTCTCCCCACTCCTCGCTCGGGATCCCGAACACCGCCGACTCGTAGATGTCGGGGTGATTCTCGAGCACACCCTCGATTTCGGCGGGGTAGATGTTCATCCCGCCCGAGATGATCATGTCCTTCTTGCGGTCGCAGATGTAGATGTAGCCCTCGTCGTCGCGATAGGCGATGTCCCCCACCGTCTGGTAGCCGTGGCGCTGGTCGGCGAGGTACTTGTCGTGCTGCTTGTAGTAGTCGGCGAAGACCGAGGGGCTCTTCACGAAGAGCTCACCCGTGTGCTGCGGGCCGGTTCCGGTGACCTCGTTCCCGTCGTCGTCGAACAAGATGATCTCCACCATCGGTGCCGGCTTCCCGCACGAACCGGGCTTGCGGAGCTGGTCCTCGGGACGCAGCACGCAGTTGACGCCGAGCTCGGTGCTCCCGTAGACCTCGAAGAGCGAGTCTGCCGGGAAGTCGGCGAGATACATCTGCTTCAGCGTGAAGCTCCACGGTGCTGCGTTGGCGATCATTCTGCTCATCGAGGACACGTCGTAGCGGGCCTTGACCTCGGCCGGCAGGTTGCAGACCATGCGGATCGGAGTGGGGGCACTGAATGTGGAGGTCACCCCGTGGGTGTGCACGAGTCGCAGCCAGTCCTCTGGGTCGAACTTGCGCTGCACGACGACGGTCTGTCCCATCGCCTGGCCCGTGCTCATGAACCCACCCGGTCCGCTGTGGTAGAGCGGTCCGGTCGTGAGGTACACGTCATCGGGCGAGTAGCCGATGTGGGCGATCAACGCCGCCCCCTGCTCCCGCCCCGTGGTGCCCCGACGGTACGCGCCCTTGGGTTTGCCCGTGGTGCCCGAGGTGTAGATCATCGTCGCACCGGGTTCCTGGTCCTCCTGGACCGCGGGCTCCTCCGGCGAGGCCTCGGCCATCAACAGATCCGCCGAGGACATCCCGGAGGGCGCGTCGCCGTCGAAGACCAGGATCGCCGTCACCTTCGGGATGTGCGGCGCGATGCGAGCGAACGTGTCGGCGAACTCGGCGTCCACGTACACCACGCTCGCGTCACAGTGGTCGGTCACGTACGCCGCCTCGTCGTCGGAGAGCCGGTAGTTGAGGGGAACCGCGGTGATGCCCAGTTTTCGCGCCGCGTTCACCATCGTGACGATCCCGATCGAGTTCTGCCCGCACCAGACCACCTTGGATTCGGGGGCGCGCACACCGAGACCGAGCAGGACGTTGGCGAGCCTGTTGGCCCGCTCGTTCAACTCGGACCACGACACGATGATCGGTTCCTGACCGGGACGGTCGTCGATCACCGCGGGCTTGTCGGGCTGGGACTGGGCGTACAGGGTGAGGAAATCAGCCATGCTCGACATTCGTAGCACACTCGCACGGCCCCATTTCCCGCCGGCAGTGTGTGGGCGCCGACGACACACGATCCGGCATGCACCGACCCGGTCGCGACCCCGTGGCACACTGGGTCGATGTTCCGACGCGCCCTCGATGGCCTCGACACCCGGCGCTGGTTCGACCGCATGTGGCCCCAGACGCTGGCGATCGCGGTGTGGCTTCTCTACATCGACGGCGTGTTCAACCTGCTCGCGATCCTGGACCGGCGCGACATCTGGGGGATGTGGCGCGTCGAGGGCGGTCTCGGGGCGCTGGTCGCGCTGGTGGCACTCGTGGCGTATCCGGTCGGGGGCTTTTTCATGGCCAACGGCAAGTTGCTCGGCTGGTGGGTCGCACTCGGCGCCGCCGCGGCACCATGGGTCCTGCGGGTCTGGTGGAAGGTCGGGGTCTGGCCCGATGTCAGTCTCGAGTGGGTGATCGTCGGTGGCTCGTACGTGAACCTGATGTTCGAGATCGCCCTCTTGGCGCTGCTCGTCCACCCCATGTCGCGCGACCACGCGCGCACCTGGTTCCGCTGACTCCGCACTCACCCGTCCCACTGCTTCTGCTCCGCGCGCGGCACTGTGGCACACTCGCCCCATGGCACGACACATAGAATCCATCGACGCACTCCGCACGCTCACCGGGGAGCACCTCGGATACTCGGACTGGATGACCATCGATCAGGAGAGGGTGAACCTCTTCGCCGATGCCACGGGCGACCACCAGTGGATCCATGTCGATGCCGAGCGGGCCGGGGCGGGCCCCTTCGGCGGGCCCATCGCCCACGGCTATCTCACCTTGTCACTCGGGCCGGTGCTGCTGCCCCAGATCTTCAGTGTGGGTGGGATCGCAATGGGCGTGAACTACGGCGCGAACAAGGTGCGGTTCATCTCCCCGGTCGCCGTCGGTTCGCGCCTGCGTGCCGGGGTCAGGCTCCTCGCCGTCGACGACGCCGCCGGTGGTGCGAGGGTGACCATCGAGGTCACCTTCGAGTGCGAGGGCGCGCCAAAGCCCTCGTGCGTCGCAGAGGTCATCTTCCAGTACTTCAACGGCTGACACCAGAGACCGGTGCCTCCCGCGCCTCAGCGGAAGTTGGGGATGACCTTGGTCGCGAACAGCTCCATCGTCTCGGTCGAGGGATAGTCGGGGCACCAGGGGATGAAGCCCGTGCACCCGGCATCGAGATACGCCTGGATCTTCTCACTCACCTGCTCGGGGGTGCCAACGAGTGCCTTGGCGCGCCACGACTCCGCCGGCTCGCCGTAGATGTTCAGTGAGCCCGCGGCGACCACCTCTGCCTCCGTCTCGCGGATGAAGACCTCGCTCGAGATGGTCTTGCGGATTCCGTCCTCGTCGCGTCCCACCGCTGCGCAATGACCCCTCAGGATCTCGCGCTTGCGCGTGAACTCCTCGAGTGACGACCCGAAGTTCGAGACATCTGCGTGCTGGGCGACGACACGCAGGGTCAACTGCTCCCCACCGCCGCCGATCCACACGGGCGGGTGGGGTGACTGCAGGGGCTTCGGATCGCAATTGGCGCGGCTGAGCCTGTAGTGCTTGCCCTCGTAGGTGGTCTCGGGCTTGGTCCACATCGACCTGACGATCTCGACGGTCTCGCGCAGCATCCCGATCCGGTCGGAGGGCTTGGCGAATTCGTAGCCGTAGCCGCGGTACTCGTTCTCGTACCAGCCCGCACCGATCCCCCAGTCGAGCCGTCCTCCCGAGATCACATCCATGGTCGAGGTGATCTTGGCGAGCAACCCGGGGTTCCGGTAGCTGTTGCAACCCACCATCTGGCCGAGCCGGATGCGCGAGGTGCGCTGGCTGATCGCGGCCATCGTCGTCCAGCACTCGAAGACCGCCTCTTGCGCCGGCCGTGGCACGTTGTGGAAGTGGTCGTAGACCCAGATCGAGTCGAACCCGAGTTCCTCGGCGCGCACCGCCACCTCGACCGCGCGGTTCCACTTCTCCGCGGCGCCCTCGATCGAGGACAGTTCCATCTTCCAACCCTGGGGAATGAACATTCCAAAGATCGGCTGGTGGGGGTTGTTCGGCATGGTCCCTCCTCGTCGGGCGAGATTACCGTTGCGACATGACGCAGTTCCCACCGGCGAGACTCGGCATGGCCGAGATCCACGAGGCGATCGCAGCCACGAGACCCGACGAGGAGTGCCTGATCTTCCGCGACAAGCGCCTCACGTGGGGCGAGGTCACCGACAGGACCCGCCGGCTCGCCAACCACCTCGCGACCCGTGGCCACGGATGCACGACGGAGCGCGATCGGCTCGCCAACTGGGAGTCGGGGCAGGACCACCTGGCGATCTATCTCCACAACGGCAACGAGTACCTCGAGGCGATGCTCGGCGCGTGGAAGGCGCGCGTCGCCCCGTTCAACGTGAACTACCGATACGTGGCGAGCGAGCTCGAGTACCTGCTCACCGACTCGCGCGCCACGGCAACGGTGGTGCACTCGCGATTCGCCCCGACGCTCGACGAGGTGCGCCACCGGTTGCCGAACCTGCGCACGGTGATCCAGGTGCCCGACTCCTCGGGCAACGAGCTCCTGCCGGGGGCGGTGTGGTACGAGGACGCACTCGCCACCGCGAGCCCCGACAAGCCGGTCGCGGGCTACTCGGGTGACGATCTCTACATCCTCTACACCGGGGGCACCACGGGCATGCCCAAGGGTGTGCTCTGGTGCAACGCCGATGCGGTCGTGGAGTGCTTCGGGGGATCCAAGACCGCCACGACGCTCGGGGAATTCTTGGCCGAGGCGGTCGGGGGCCTGCGCGCACTCCCCAGCCCCCCGTTCATGCACGGAGCAGGTCACTGGATCGCGATGCGCACGTGGCTCTCGGGCGGGACGGTCGTGGTGCAGTCCAACCCCGAGCGCCTCGAGGCCGACGACATCTGGGGTGCCGTGGAGCGCGAGAGGGCGAACTTCTTGCTGATCGTGGGCGACGCGTTCGCCCGACCTCTGCTCGACGGACTCGTCGACAACACACGAGACCTGTCGTCGCTCCTGTCGATCCTGTCGGGAGGTGCGCCGTTGTCGGCCAACCTCAAGGAGGAGTTCCTCGGGCACCTCCCGGGGATCATGCTCGTCGACGGACTCGGGTCCTCCGAGGCCGGTGGTCAGCTCTCGCAAGTGGTCACGAGCGGGGCGGCCTCGACCGGCACGTTCCCCTGGTCACCTCAGAACCACGTTCTCTCCGAGGACCTCACCCGGGAACTCGAATCCGGCCACGATGGTCTCGGCTGGCTCGCAAAGAGCGGCCGCCTCGCGCTCGGTTATCTCGGTGATGAGGCCAAGACCAACCGCACGTATCCCGTCATCGGGGGGGTTCGCTACGTCGTGCCGGGCGACCGTGCCCGCCTGCGCGCCGACGGCATGATCGAGGTGCACGGACGCGACTCCGTGACGATCACCTCGGGCGGCGAGAAGATCTTCGCCGAGGAGGTCGAGGCCGCCGTGAAAGCGCACGGCGACGTCTACGACTGCGTCGTGACCGGAAGGCCGAGCGAGCGGTGGGGCAACGAGGTCGTCGCCATCATCCGCGTGAAGGAGGGTCGCGCCCCGAACGACGACTCGCTGCTGACGGAGGCCGCCAGGCACATCGCGCGCTACAAGCTCCCCAAACGGATCATCCGCGTTCCCGAGATCCTCCGGTCCCCGTCGGGCAAGGCCGACTACAGGTGGGCCAAGGAGATCGCCGTCGACTCGTGACGCGCCCGCGAGCCGATCCGCTGCCCCACGGGCGCCCCGAGGGCGAATGGTGACCGATCACACCGGCAAATCGCCGGTCGCCTTCCGCGTGGTGCCGGTGTCGGTGAAGGCCTTGATCGTGTTCTCGGCGATCCGCATCTGGTGGATCTCGTCGGCACCATCGGCGAACCGGGCCCAGCGGGCGTGCTGGAGCATGCTCGCCAGCGGGGTGTCGGTCGAGTACCCGAGCGCACCGTGGACCTGGATCGCTCGGTCGATGATCCGGTTCAGGCTGTTCGCCACGAAGTGCTTGGCCATTGAGACCTCCTGACGGAAGTCGTCGCCGCGGTCGATGCGATAGGCCGCGTGCAGGACCATCAGCTTGCACTGGTAGAGCTCCATCGCCGAGTCGGCGATCATCCACTGCACTCCCTGCTTCTCGGCCAGGTGCGATCCGTGCGAGTAGCGCGTGAGGGAGCGGTCGACCATCATGTCCAGAGCGGTCTCTGCCTGGGCGATCCAGCGCATGCAGTGGGCGAGCCGCGCCGGACCGAGCCGGTACTGACCGAGCCGGTGTCCGTTGCCGCGACCGCCGAGGATCTGGGAGTCGTGGACGCGCAGGTCCTCGATCACGATCTCGGAGTGCCCGGTGGCACCGTGCATCGTCTCGACCTCGCGCACGTCGTTCCATCCCTCGGCCGGCAGGTCGATGAGGAACGCGGTGTTGGCTCCGCGGGATCCCTCCGGCACGTCCATCTCGGTGCGGGCGATGAGGATCGCGAACTTGGCGCGCCGGGCGCCGGAGATGAACCACTTGTGGCCGTTGATGATCCACTCGTCGCCGTCCTTGATGGCATGTGTGCGGATGAGCGTCGGGTCCGAGCCGGCGACCTCGGGCTCGGTCATCGCGAAGCACGACGACGACACACCGTCGCAGAGCGGCTTGAGGTACTTCTGCTTCTGCTCGTCTGTGCCCCAGTGCACGAGCGTGTGCATGTTGCCCTCGTCGGGGGCCTGACAGTTGAACACCCACGGACCAACGCGCGTCTTTGCAGCCTCGGCCTGGACCATCGCGAGGGCCACGTGCCCCAGACCCATGCCGCCCCACTCCTTGGGCATGTGCGGCAGCCACAGATCCTGCTTCACGGCCTCCTTGCGCAGGCGTATCAACTGGCCCACGTAGTCTCCGCGCTCGGTCTCGCTCATCTCCTCGCGGTGACCGAAGGGTTCCATCGCGGGTTTGATCGAGCCGTCCACGAACGACCTGACACGGTCGCGAATCTCCTGATGCTCGGGTGCGAGGGTGAAATCGATCATCGGGTCCTCCTTGGTTCGCCGAATCGCCCACTTGCCGGAGCGACGGATCAATACTTGCATTCTGCCCGCGGCGCCGGAGCCGCGGCGAAGCGTGACGAACGCCCGACCATCCGCGGCTGGTCCCCGCTCTAGCCTTTCCCCGGTGAACCCACGCGACACCCGTCAGCAGCGCTCGTGGGATTCCGACACGCTCCCCGAGGGCCGCGAGAAGTCGGCGATGGTGAGGTCGATGTTCGATGCGATCGCCCCCCGCTACGACATGGTGAACCGGATCATGACGTTCCGGCTCGACGTGCAGTGGCGCCGCCGTGCGGTGCGCGACCTCGCCCTCCCGCCCGGTTCGGTGGTGCTGGACCTCGCGTCGGGGACCGGTGACCTGTGCATCGACCTCGCACGTGCCGGTCTCGAGCCGGTCTCGCTCGATCTCTCCCACGGCATGCTCGCCAACGACCGCAGCGGGGCCCCGCGCGCACAGGCCGACATCCTTCGTCTCCCCGTACCCGACGGCGCCGTCGACGGGATCGTGTGCGGCTTCGCGTTGCGGAACCTCGTCGATCTGCCCGTTTTCTTCGCCGAGTGTGCGCGCGTGGTGCGGCCCGGTGGGCGCGTCGCCCTCCTCGATGTTGGCGTGCCGCACAACCGGGTCATCCGATGGGGCAACTCGGTGTACTTCGGTCGCATCGTGCCGAGGATCGGCGCCCTGCTGAGCGACGCAGCGGCGTACCGGTACCTTCCGCGCAGCGTGGCCTATCTTCCTGCGCGCGAGGTCCTCGTTGCCATGCTTCGCACCGCGGGGTTCCCCGACGCAGTGCACCACCAGCTCTCCGGGGGACTCACCCAATTGATGACCGGGACCCGCGCCAGCGGCGGACCCGACCGGGACACCACCGGGGCGGATTCGCGGTGAGACAGCGAACGATCCGCCTCGAGGCCGCACCCGACCTCAACCACGTCTGCCGCGGGGACGGTGTTCTGTTCGTGCGAGACGCAGTGGGAGTGTCGGGGCGCGGTGTCGCGGCCACGGGCACCGCAGAGGAAATGACCGCCCTCCTCGCCGCCATGGACACCGACCTCGACAACGGCGCCGTCGCCGTCGGTCTGGTCCCGTTCCTGCCCGGTGCCGACACCCGCTTCGTGATCCCTGAGTTCATCGTCTCGAAGCATCCCGACGGCACCACCACCGCGACGCTGGTCTCCCGCGACGACGCAGGCCTCACCGATGCCGCGTTCCACGCCGCTCTGGCCGACGTGCGTGCGACCCGACCGCCACGTCCGACCGTGAACGGCTTTCGGGTCACACCGGCGACACCGGTGGAGAAGTATCTCGCGACCGTCACAGGCGCGCGCGATGCGGTCCGGGCAGGGTCGCTCGACAAGGTCGTCGTGGCTCGCGACATCGAGGTCCTCGCCGAGGATCCGATCGACGTCCATGCCGTGCTGCTCCGCCTCCGCGCCTCGTTCGGCTCCAGTTACCGCTACTGCGTGGGCGACATGATCGGAGCCTCACCCGAGCTGCTGGTGGCCGTCGACGGCCGCAGTGTGCGCAGCCACCCGCTGGCGGGCACGGCGCCGCGCACGGGGGACCCCGACACCGACGCCCGGTTGGCGGCCGAGTTGATGGCGAGCACCAAGAACCAGGTCGAGCACCGCGTCGTCATAGACATGGTGCGCGACACGCTCCTGCCCCACTGTTCGTACCTCGACTGGGAGGCCGAACCCTCCATCGTCGCGGTCGCCAACGTGCAGCACCTCGGCACCGAGATCGAGGGGGCGCTGTCCGAACCCCCGTCGTCGGTGTTGGACCTCGTTCGTCTCTTGAGCCCGACCCCGGCGCTCGGCGGTCACCCCTCTCGCGAGGCGATCGACTTCATCGTCTCCCATGAGCCGATGGAGCGCGGCTGGTACGGCGGAGCCGTCGGTTGGTTCGATGCACGCGGCGACGGTCAGTTCGCCGTCACGATCCGGTGCGCTCAGCTGTCGCGCGACCGCCGCACCGCGCGACTGTTCGCCGGTGGTGGCATCGTGGCCGAGAGCGACCCGTTCGCCGAGTTGGCCGAGACTCAGGCCAAGTTCCAGGCGATGCTCTCGGCGATCGTTCGTCCCTGACCGGGAGGATTGACTCCGGGCACCAACGCGCCCGTGGCGACTATTCCGCCAGTGCCGCATCGACGGCGGAAACCGCGGCTGCGTTCGCCGACTCGTGGGCCGCGACATTGGCTCCACGCGCGAACCGAGCCTCGACGATGCGCACCCCCGGTGATCGCACCGCGGCCGAGAGCGCGGCTGCATCGACGACCTCGATGTGCTCGAGCCCGTGTGCCGCGGCCAGGGACGCGAACGTCACGCCGTGGGGCGTGCCGTAGAGAGACTCGAACACCGACTCCCCCACCACGGTGGCCTGCGGAAGGAAACTGAAGATCGACCCACCGTCGTTGTTCACCACCACCACGGTGAGCGACACGTCGCGGCGCGCCAGACCGATGAGTCCGTTCGCGTCGTGGAGGAGCGCCACGTCACCGATCAGCAGCACTGTGTGCCGGCGCGTCGCGAGCGCGACGCCGATCGCCGTCGACACGACCCCGTCGATTCCGTTCGCTCCGCGGTTCGCGTGCACGGTCGCGTCCGGGGTGACGGTGCCGAACCACTCGACATCACGGATCGGCATCGAGGAGCTGACGACCAGCTGCGAGGAGCCGAGTGCGTCGGTGACGGTGCGTGCGACGGTGGGCTCGGACCACGTGGCACCACACCATTTGGAGAGTGCCGCTTGTGCCGCGGTCTCGGCGGCACCCCACCGGTCGAGCCACCCCGGGGGGGCGGTCGCGCCGGCGACCGATGATGCGACTCGACCGCAGATATCGGCCGCATCACCGGTGATGCGCAACGAGACTCGGTGGTCCGGATCGACGACCGCGTCCACCCCGGTGATCTGGATCGTCTCGGCGCCGGAGGCGACGAGCCACTGCGAGAGCACCTTGGACGCCGGCGGCTGACCGACTCTCACCACCACCTCGGGGGACAACTGCGCGGCGGCAGTCTGTGAGCGCAGGATCGGATCGAACCCCACAACGACGTGTCGATCGCATTCGCGAGCGCCGCTCAACGGATCTGCGAGCACCGGCCATCCGAGCGCTCGTGCAAGATCGATCACCGATTGATCGGCCCCACGACCGGCCACCACGAGACCGCGCCGACCCGCCAGGCGACCCGCCACCTCGCCGATGGACCCGTCGTCGGGTCGCACGGCGAGATGCTGGGACATCCAAGCACCCGCGCGCGCGGGTGGCAGAGGCGACGCAGTCCCGACGAGTGGTTCACGGAACGGCAGGTTCAGGTGCACCGGCCCGGGGCGACGTCCGGTCGACTCCGCGACGCAACGGGCCGCGAGAGCGCGCCATGTGTGGGCTGCATCGGCCGACGCGATCCCCGGATCATGGAACCACCGCACGGCGTCTCCGTAGAGCTTGGTCTGGTCGATCGTCTGGGGCGCGGCGACGTCGCGCAACTCGGGCGGGCGATCCGCGGTGCACACGATCATCGGGACCCCCGACAGGTGGGCCTCGGCGATGGCCGCGTGGAAGTGCGTGGCGGCGGTGCCGGACGTGCAGAGCAGCACCGCGGGGGCACCGGTGGCCACCGCGATTCCGAGCGCGGCGAACGAGGCGCTGCGCTCGTCGTGGAAGACGTGCAGGACGAGATCGTCGCGCGCCGCGAGGGCGAGCGCCAGCGGTGTCGACCGGCTCCCCGGTGCGACCACGGCATGGGACACTCCGCAGCGCATCCACTCGTCGACGAGAGTGGCACAGAACGTGGCCGCGACGCCTGCTGTGTCGTTGGAGGGGTGCATTGTGCCTATCGTGTCACCTGTGCGGGTGGATGTTTGGTCCGACGTGGTCTGTCCCTGGTGCTTCATAGGGAAGCGCCGTTTCGACCGGGCCGTGGAGATCCTGCAGGAGAAAGGCGTCACCGAGACGATCCAGGTCGTGTACCGCGCATACCAACTCGACCCCACCGCCCCGATCGGTGAGCCGACACCCGTGCCCGACGCGTACGCCAAGAAGTTCGGGGGTCGCGAGCGGGCCGAACAGATCCTCGCCCATGTCACCGGGATCGCCGCCTCCGAGGGCATCGAGTTCCGCATGCACGATGCTCTCCGCGCCAACACCACCCTTGCTCACCGGGCACTCCGCTGGGCGCTCGCGGTCGCACCGGGGTCGGGACCCGATGCCCAGGCCCGCCTCAAGGAGTCGCTGCTCTCGGCGTACTTCACCGAGGGGCGCGATGTCGGGGATCCCGACACGATCGCTGCGTGCGCCGACCGGGCGGGCCTCGACGGAGCGACCCTGCGCGGCTGGCTCGACGGCGACGGTGGCACTGTCGAGGTGGTGGCCGACTTGCGGGCTGCGATCGACCGCGAGATCACCGGAGTTCCCGCGTTCGTGATCGACGACGCCTTCCTGGTGCCGGGGGCCCAGGACACCGACACCTTCGTGAACGTGATCGAGCGGATCCTCGCGCGGCGCGCCGACGCGGCCCGCTGATGCGACTCGCCGCGCATCGTCTCACGGTCACGGACGCAACCGACACGGCGCGCCTCGTCCTCCTCCACGGCTTCACCCAGACAGGGCGCTCGTGGACTCCGGTCACAGAGTCGCTCTCCGGGCGACTCCCCCGGCACGAGATCGTTGCGCTCGATCTCCCCGGCCATGGTGGATCACCCGATGGTGCGCGATCCCTCACCGACTGCGCCGACGATGTCGTCGAGTCGCTGGGAGCAAGGTCGTCCGGCACCGGTGAGCCACCGACGATCCTCGTTGGTTACTCGATGGGTGGACGCGTGGCTCTGCATGTCGCGCTCGACCACCCCGGGGCGGTCTCGGCACTCGTGTTGGTGAGCGCCACAGCGGGCATCGACGACGCCGGGGAGCGCACGGCACGTCTCCGATCCGATGCCGCGCTCGCCGAGCGCGTCGAGGCGATCGGGACCGCCGCCTTCGTCGATGAATGGCTCGCCCAACCGATGTTCGCATCGCTCTCGCGCGGGGCCGCACGGGTCGGGGAACGACTCGGGAACAGCGCGAGCGGTCTCGCCGATTCACTGCGCCATGCGGGCACCGGGACCCAGCAACCCCTGTGGGGACGGCTCGGAGAGATCGCGATGCCGGTTCTGGTGGTGACCGGCGACCTGGACACCAAGTTCACCGCCGTCGGTGACCGGCTCGCCACCGCCATCACCGGGGCTCGGCGCGTGCGGATTCCCGGTGCCGGCCACACCGTGCACCTCGAGGACACGCCCGCATTCGTCGACGCATTGTGCGGGTGGATCGGGTGACCGGGTCGATCGGGTTCAGCCGAGGTGCGCGCGGATTGGGCGCCGTTCACCGTGCGAGTGCGAGTGCGAGCCCGAACGAATAGGTGACACCGAAGACGATCTGGGCACGACCCACGGCCCCGAGCACGGCGATCAAGTCGCGCCCTCGCGCGCCCCTGCCCACCGCATCGAGAGCTGACCGAGCAGCGACCACGCCGATCAACCCGGCGAGCGCCCAGACACCGGCGGTGACGGCCGTGACGATCACCGCCACCCCGGCTCCCGCGACGAGGAGGGCGAAGAACTTGCGCGTCGCCGCATCCCCCATGCGCACCGCGAGGGTGCGCTTGCCCGCGTCGGTGTCACCGGGGATGTCGCGCAGGTTGTTCACCACCAGCAACGCACAGGCGAAGCACCCGACCGCCGCGCTCGCCACCAGTGAGTCGAGAGTGACCCTCTCGGCGACGGCGAACTCGGTGCCGGTCGTTGCGACGACGCCGAAGAACACGAACACGAACACCTCCCCGAGGCCGGCGTATCCGTAGGGTCGGGGTCCGCCCGTGTAGGTCCACGCGGCCACGAGAGCCGTCGCACCGACCACCAGCAACCACCACGAGGTCACGGCGGCCAGAACGAGACCCGCGACAGCAGCGACCCCGAGCGACCCGAGCGCAGCCCTCTTGACCGCACCCGGGGATGCGAGCCCCGACGCCACCAACCGCACCGGCCCGACACGCGCGTCATCGGTGCCACGCACACCGTCGGAGTAGTCGTTCGCATAGTTGACCCCCACCTGGAGCGCGAGACTCACCGCGGCCGCGAGCGCGAGCCTCCACCACACCGGATCGTCGGCGTTCGACGCGCACGCCACCCCGACCGCCACGGGCACGAACGCGGCCGGCAGGGTGCGTGGACGGGCACCGAGCCACCATGTCGGCAGGCTGGTCATGTCACCTGCGCCGGCACCGTCCGCGCAGGATGACACGGTGGACGGGCGTGCGACACACTCCAAGTGTCGCAGAGACAGCAGCCTTAGAGTGAGCCGGTGCGCGAGGTGATCTGTCTCGACCTCCCCCTCGGCGACGAGTTCGTCACCCGCGTCCGGCGCGCCTGGGACGACGGAGATGCGGTCTTTCCCCTCGACCAGCGCCTCCCCGGCACCGCGCGCGAGACTCAACTTGCGACCGTGGCACCGACACGCATCGTCGACGCCGGTGGGGAGCGGGCCCACAACGGTCGACCGGCCGAGGATGGCGACGCGCTGATCGTTGCCACCAGTGGCACCACCGGTCAGCCGAAAGCGGCTGTGCTCACCATCGAGGCTGTCCGGGCGAGCGCACTCGCCTCCAGCGCACGACTCGGCGTCGGTCCCGACGACTGCTGGTTCGCGTGCCTCCCGCCGGCGCACGTGGGTGGCTTCTCCGTCGTCGCGCGCGCCATCGTCACTGGCGCACCCCTCATCACTGCTCCCCGCTTCGACCCCGCCGCCTATCGCGACGCCGCGGCGCGCGGCGCGACCCTGGTGTCGCTCGTCGCCACGGCACTCGGGCGCATCGATGCGTCGCTGGTGCGCACGATCGTGCTCGGCGGTTCACGACCGCCAGTGGACAGGCCCGGGAATTGTGTCGCGACCTACGGCATGACCGAGACCGGAAGCGGCGTCGTCTACGACGGAAGGGCCCTCGATGGCGTCGAGATCGAGATCCGCGATGGAATCGTGCACCTGCGATGCCCGATGCTGCTTCGCACCTACCGGGACGGCTCCCCGGGTGGCAGCGACATGGACCCGTGTGGTGCCGATGGGTGGTTCTGCACTCAGGATGCGGGCGAGATGCGTGACGGCGGCCTCGTGGTGCACGGCCGGATCGGCGATGTCATCGTCACCGGCGGCGAGAAGGTGTGGCCCGACGAGGTGGAGGCCGTGATCGCCACCCTGCCGGGAGTTGCCGAGGTCTGCGTCGCGGGCGTTCCCGATCCCGAGTGGGGAGATGCAGTGCACGCATGGATCGTGCCGACCGGTGAGTGTCCCGGTCTCGCCGAGGTCAGGGACCACGTGAAGTCGACCCTGCCCGCGTGGTGTGCCCCGCGGGCGATCCGATGCATCGGGTCGATCCCGCGCACCCCGCTCGGCAAACCAATCAGATCCGCGCTCGTGGCGTCGAACTGAGCGCGGGACCGCCCGGCGTCCACCAGCGTCGCTTGACGGCGAGAGCGATCTCCGACCTCGGTGACGGGCTGAACGCCACCATGATGTCGGCGGGGCCACCGCGGAGACCGCACCACGCCGCGGCTCCGAGCCGGTGTCAGCCGGCCCCGCCCACTCCCGCACCGCCGTCGATGACGTAGGTCTCGCCGGTGATCCAGCTCGCGGCGTCCGAGACGAGGAATGTCGCCAGGTTCGCGATGTCCTCGGGTTCCCCCAGCCTCTTCGTGGGCACGGTCTTTGCGATCTGCTCACCGAAGTTCTCGACGAGATACCCCGCGAAGTCGGTCTTCACGAGTCCCGGCGCGATGCCCACGACCCGCGTGGGGCCGAGCTCGCCGGCGAGCTGGCGCGTGAGGTGGATGAGTGCCGCCTTGGTCACGTTGTAGACACCCAGTCCGCCCCCGGCGCGCAGCCCACCCACCGATGAGATGTTCACCACGACCCCGGGGGAATCCTTCATCGCAGAATCCCACACGGCTTGCGTCCAGAACACCGGCGCCTTCAGGTTCACCTGCATCGTCTTGTCGTAGCGGGACTCGTCCACCCCCATCGTGGCGCCGTAGTACGGGTTCGTCGCCGCGTTGTTCACGAGGATGTCGAGCCGGCCGAACCGGGCGATCGTCTCGGCCACCACCTCGCGCGCGACGCCCAGATCGCCGACATTGACCGCACGGACGGCCACCTGCGCCCCCTCCGGGAAGTCGACGAGCACCGACTCGTCGATCTTGCGCGACACCATCATCACCTTGGCACCCGACTCGGCGAACTGCCGAGCGATCGCGAGCCCGATCCCCCGCGATGCTCCCGTGACGAGCGCGACCCTGCCGTTCAGTGAGATCTGCATGCGCCGAACCTAGTCCCGGGCCGCGTCGGCGGCGGGGTTCAGGACTCGTCGATCTGCGGCACGACCCTCACCGAGGTGATGCGACGACCCTCGAGTTCCTCGACGGTGAAGATCCACCCCTCGACCTCGATGCGCTCACCGGGAGATGGCACCCGCTCCAGGGCTCCGAAGAGGTACCCGGCGATCGTCTCGTGCTCGTCGTCGGGGATGCGGGTGCTGAAGTGGTCGTTGAAGTCCTCGATCGACATCGAGGCATCCACGATCGACTCCCCGCTCGGGAGCTGTGTCACCACGGGGTCGAACTCGTCGTGCTCGTCGACGATCTCGCCGACCAATTCCTCGAGACAATCCTCGAGGGTCACGAGACCCACGATGCTTCCGTACTCGTCGGCCACGATCGCCATGTGGAAATGATTGTGCTGCATCTCTCGCATCAGCTTCGCGACGGGCTTGGTCTCGGGTATCACGCGCGCCTCGCGCGCCAGAGCGTCCACGAGCCCGCCGGCGGCGCCCGCGCGCACCGCGCGCATCATGTCCTTGGTGTAGACGATGCCAACGACGTCGTCGTTGCCATCCTCGTCCTCGCGCATGACGGGGAGCCGACTGAATCCGTGCTCGAAGGCCACGTCCAGGGCCGATTCGATCCCCGACCCGGTGTCCACCGAGATCACATCGGGTCGGGGCGTCATCACTGTGCGCACCACGGTGTCCCCGAACTCGATGATCGACTCGATGAGTTCTCGTTCCTCGTGCTCGATCACCTTCTCCTCGGCCGCGGCCTCGACGATCCCGAGGAACTCCTGCTCGCCCACGAAAGGACCCTGCTCGAGGCCCTTGCCCTTGACCACGGCGTTGGTGAGCCCGATCAACCCGCGAGAGGCGACGCGCAGCGGCCAGAAGGCCGACACCAGACCCACGAGACGCGACGTGCGCAGCGCCGCACGCTCGGGATGCTGCACCGCGTACGTCTTCGGGACGGCCTCGGCGAACACGAAGAACACCACGACGTTGAGCACCACACCCACTGCCACGCCGGCGGCACCGAACAGACGGCCTGCGACGACGCCGGTGAGGGTGGCCTGCACCGTCTGACAGACGTTGACCGCCAGCAACAGCGGATTGACCCATCGCTCGGGATGAGCGACGAGGCCCAGGAGACTCGCCCCGCCGCGGGCACCCGTGTCCGATAGGGCCTGGGCCTTGGGCTTGGAGATGCGCGAGAGCCCCATCTCTGCGATCGCCATCACGGCGAGCACCACGAACAACAACCCGATCACCACGATCATCCACCAATCGGCGGACGTGGGCACCCTCGCCAGGACCACCGACACGGTCAGACTCCTTCCGCGTCGTCGGGATCATCGGCGTGGACCTGACGGAAACCCGCGGGTGCGGGACAGCCCCAGTGGTGCACCTCGAGAATCGACAACTCGAGCGCACGCATCTCGATGCGTTCCCCCTGCTCGGCATGGTCGTGGCCGAGCACGTGGAGGATTCCATGCACCAAAAGGAGCGCCATCTCGTCGTCGAGGGTGCCGGCATGCGCCGGTGCCTGATCCCGGGCGACAGCCGGGCACACCAGCACATCACCGAGCAACAACGGCATGTCGTCGTGGTCGGGGTGCGGGCGCACCGGCCCCTTCGAGGCCACCCCGGGCCCCTGCGACTCACCCACGGTGACCCCGTCGAGCGGGAAGGCCAGCACATCGGTCGGGCCCGTCTTGCCCAGGTGCTCAGCATTCAAGCCGGTCATGGTCGCGACATCGACGAAGAACACCGAGAGCTCGCAGTTGCCCCGCACACCCAATGCACCCAGGGCCGCGAGTGCGAGCGCCCGCCAACGCTCGAGGTCGACCGGAACCTCGTTTTGCTCGTCGGCGACCCAGACCTCGGGTTCACCCGGTCCACCGGATCGTCGCACTGCCTCGATACGAGGTCGCGATTCAGCCATGACCACCACGACGGCTGTCACGGGAGGACACACCGGACGACTTGCCCGATGCACCGGGTGCGGGCCTGCGCACCGGCGCAGCCCGGTCGTAGGCGGCGACAATGTCGGCCACGATCCTGTGGCGCACCACGTCGGTGCCGTCCAGATGGACGAACGCGAGCGATTCGACACCCTCGAGGGTCCGGTCGAGTCCCACCAGACCACTGCGGCCGTCGGGGACGTCGATCTGGGAGACGTCACCCGTCACCACCACTCTGGAGCCGAAACCGATGCGCGTGAGGAACATCTTCATCTGCTCGGGTGTCGTGTTCTGCGCCTCGTCGAGGATGATGAAGGAGTTGTTCAGGGTCCGACCGCGCATGAAGGCGAGTGGGGCCACCTCCACGGACTGTCTCTCGATCAACTTCTGGGCGGCCTCAGCGTCGACCATGTCGTAGAGCGCATCGTAGAGCGGCTTGAGGTACGGGTCGATCTTGGCCATCAGGTCCCCGGGGAGGAACCCGAGACGCTCCCCGGCCTCGACCGCGGGTCTCGTCAGGATGATCCTTTGCACCTCGCGCGCGTGCAGGGCCTGCACCGCCATCGCCACTGCCAACCAGCTCTTGCCAGTCCCGGCCGGACCGATCGCGAACGTGACCGTGTTCTGCCGGATCGCATCGACATAGCGCTTCTGACCGGCGGTCTTGGGTCGCACCATGCGGCCGCGCGCACCCTTGAGGATGTCGTCTGTCAACACCGCGCTCGGCCTCTGCTCGGCGCGCACCATGATGATGCTGCGGTCCATCACCGAGGCGTCCAGTCTCTCCCCGCGCTGGAGGAGCAGGACCATCTCCTCGAACAACTTCCCCACCTGGTGCGAGCGCGGACCGGCACAGGCGATCTCGTTGCCGCGCACCGACACCGACACATCGGGGAATGCCCCCTCGACCCTGCGCAGGTGCTCGTCCCGCTCGCCGAGTAGTTCGGCCATGAGATGGGACCCGGGCACGACGACCGTGACGGAGGGGGCGGCGGTGGTCATGGTCGATTCCGAGGTTATACGCGCGCAGAAGCCATGGACCACCCCTGCTCCGTGCGGGGACACCGATCATCCCGCCGGACACGGGTGGCCGCGCTCGCCCTCGCGCGCCCTCGCACCCGCGTGATCCCCCGATGACGCGGTCGTTGTTGGCACCATGGAGCCTGGACATCCGCGCCTGCGCACGCAGGCCCGGCCGACATGAAAGGCGACCACGGTGGCACGGAGGACCTTCAGCGCGGTCGCCTGGTCGGCGGCGCTGGCTGGCGCCGTGACGACCACGCTCGTTGCCGCGGGCACGATCGGGGTCGGTGACGCCACCGCAGGAGCGCTCTTGGTCCTGACGGCGGCTGTTCTCACCGCCGGTCTCGCCCATCGCATCGGGTGGCGGGGGCCCGCGGCGGCGGCACTGGTCACCACGCTGTTGTTCCTCGCCCGATGGGGTTCGACGCACGGCTTCGATGCCCGACTCACCGAAATCCTCCTCACCGCACCCTTCACGGTGATGATCGTGGTGCTCGTCGCGACCACGAGCCGGAGGCTCGCCGATCGTGCGGCCAGCGTCATTGCCGATGGACTCATCGTCGGGCTCGGCGCATGGATCATCGTCTGGGTGCTCCTGGTGGAGCCTGCGAGCGACCCGACGGATGGCACATGGTTCGTCTACGGCGCGCTCGACTCCGTCGGCGACGCCGTGTCGGTGCTGCGGGCCGTCGTGCTGGCGGCCGCGACCGTCGTCGTCATGCTGCTCGCGATCCTGCTTTTCTCCGGCGCCTCGAACACCGCGATCGGATTCGGCGCGGCGGCGGTTCTCGGCTGCGTCGCGGCCGCGATCGTGCGGGCGGTCTCGTTGCGCGACGACGTCTCGCTCGATCCACGCTGGTTCGATGCGCTGTTGCTCGGGGCGGCACTGGCGGGCGCCGCCGCGTTGTTCCATCCGTCGGTGCGCACGATCACCGCGGGGAGGCGCGTGCGCATCTCGTCACCGCTGATGGCACGGTTGACCGCGACCACGGCCGCGCTCATCGCGCCGGTCATCGCCCTCGCGGGCACCGATGCACCGAGCGCGGGCGACCGGATCGTGCGCATCGCCTCGTCGGTCGTGCTCGCGGTCGCCGTGATGACGCGCGTCGTGCAGTCGGTGCGCGCGAACGCCTCCACCCAGGACGAGCTGGTGCGCTCCGCGCTCACCGACTCCCTGACGGGTCTCCCCAACCGGACGCTGATGCTGCGACACATCGACACTGCGCTCCGTTCGTCGTGGGGAACCCCGCGCCAACCCACCGTTCTGTTCATCGATGTCGACCGGTTCAAGGCGATCAACGACAGTCTCGGCCATGCCACGGGCGACGATGTTCTTACGACCGTCGCGTCACGACTGCTCGCCAGCGTGCCGGACCACGCGGTGGTGGGACGGATCTCGGGCGATGAGTTCGTGGTTCTCGATGACCGCACCGAGACTGCCGCGCAGTCGGTGATGCTCGCCGAGAAACTCCTCGACGCCTTCCGCGAGCCCGTCGGCGGATCCCAACCCGACATGTTCGTCACGGCGAGCATCGGCGTCGCCCACGCGCCCTCCGGCATGGATCTCTCGGCCGATGCGCTCATGCGCCACGCCGACACCGCCATGTACCGGGCCAAGGACGCCGGACGCAACTGCATCGCCGTCTTCGACGACTCGATGGTGGAGCGAGTGACCCAGAGGCTCGACATCGAGACCGCCCTCTACCGCGCACTCGAGCGCGGGGAAGTGCACCTCGTGCACCAACCGATCGTCGACGTCGACTTGGGCCTCGTGGTCGGTTTCGAAGCGCTGATGCGTTGGCGCCGCGAGGGTGCACCCGTCTCCCCGGCCGAGTTCATCCCCGTCGCGGAGGACACGGGCACGATCGTGCCACTGGGCACCTGGGCCCTGCGCGACGCGCTGGCGCGCCTGCGCGGTTGGATCGACGACGGCACCTGCAAGCCGAGCACCACCATGAGCGTCAATGTCTCCCCGCGACAGCTGAACGATCCGCAGTTCGTGCACACGGTGGTCGACGCGCTCGCCACCACCAGGGTCTCGGCCGATCAACTGTGGCTCGAGGTCACCGAGGGCGTGATGATCACCGAACCCGACCAGGCCCTCGCCACCCTCCGCCGACTCGAGTCGCTCGGGGTGAGGATCGCGGTCGATGACTTCGGCACTGGATACTCCTCGTTGTCGCTCCTCCAGCGCTTTCCGATCCACTGCGTCAAGATCGACCGCACGTTCGTCCAGCGGCTCGATGATCCGGGCACGCGCACGATCGTGCGCACGATCGTGGCGATGGCCGGCTCGCTCTCGGCCGAGGTCGTGGCAGAGGGCGTCGAGACCACCGGCCAGTTGTCCCTCCTCGCGAGCCTCGGGTGCTCCCGGGTGCAGGGCTACTTGATCGGAGCCCCGGTGGGGGTCGCCGATATCCCCGCCGTGGTCGCCGACTTGGAGGACCGGGAATCGTTCGCCGCGCGCATCAACCCGGCGCGCGCGTGAGACGACCGTCGGGTCTCCGGATCACCAGACCCACCCGGTGGTCGCCGGCACCGAGGAGCGTGTAGTCCAGGATCGCCGTGAAGCGGACCGTACCGCTCGCCCCGCTCAACTCGCCGATGACACCCGCCCCCTTTCCGTCGACCGTGATGATCCCCTCCGTGCCGGAGGGCAGGAATCTCGACACGGTGACGGTGCCCGTCACCTGGGCCGGCACGCTCGTGCCCTTGATCCCGGCGATCGACCGGAACCCATCGGCTTGTTTGATCGACCACGACGCGACAGCGTCGTCGGTGCCCTCCGTGGGGAGGTTCATGCCGATCAGCGCCGCCGACGCGCCCACGGCGGCCACGCGTGAGATGGGCCCGGTGTTCGGAACCAGACCCGCATAGTGTGCGGCGCGGGCACGCACCGCCCCGAAATCCTCCGACATCACCGCGGTCTCACCCGTTGCCGACCGCACCACCCTCTCGCGCCGCGCGGGACACACCCGGGCGAGTGACGAACCGGCGAAGGTCCACGAGGTCGCGGTCTTGGTCACGTCGACGATCGTCGGCAGGACGTCGAGGTTCGACGCGGCGCACTCGCTCGTCTCGCCCCGGCGTTGGTTCGGGAACTTCACGAAGAGCGGAACCCGGAAGATGTCGTCCGATTGGGCCATGTCCGAGAAATCGGTGTGGCGCTGCGGCATCCCCGGCACGAACGAGATGCCGTGGTCGGCCGAGACCACGAGCATCGTGTCATCCCAACGGCCGGCATCGCGCAACTGTGCGATCAGCGCCGAGACCGCACGATCCGTGGCGCCGAGCTGGTGGAGGAATGCTTGGTAGATGTCTCGCACTCCGTCGTCGTCGGTCGGATTCTTGATTCCGATCTCGGGTGATTGGGGTGTCAACCGCAGATCCGGCGTGAGGCGCCATGGTGCGTGCGGCGCGAGCACGTGGACCACCGACACCCGCGGCTCACGGTCGCGAACATGGCGTGCGACCGCCCGCTCGAGTGCCTTGAGATGCGGGAGGGCCGAGCCGTCGAACTGCTCCTTGAACTTGTCGGCCACCGCGTTGAAGCCGCCCCATGCGCCCTCCGTCGATGGGAGTTTCTTCCGGGCCGTCGGAGGGAGCACGCGCTGGCCGTAGACGAAACCCGCGTCGCGGATGAATCGCAGGAATCGCCTCGCATCGACCGAATCGTTGACCCGGTTCGCCGGAGCGCATTCGCCGGCGGGACACAGACTCGTGACCGGCTCGACACCCTCGATTCCGACCCGGCCTCGGAACAGCGTGAAGATGTTGCGCGGGTACTCGGCGAGGAACGGGCCACCCTCCGCTGCGGGCTCGACCGAGGAGAGCAGCGCCGGCACGGCCTGGTGAGTGAAGTTCGACGCCGCCACGGTGTCGCGGTACCACGTGGACGATGCCGCCAGCTCGGCGAACCCGGGGAAGCGCTCGGCATCGATCGTGCCGGCAGGAGAGATCAAGGCGTGGAGCGGGAACTCGTCGAACACGATCTGGATCACCGAGACCGATGGCGCCGCGACCACCGCGTCGGTTGAGGCACCCTCGGTCCCGATGAGGACGGGCCGCATCTGCACGACCGCGCTGCCGGTGACGGCAACCGACAGCACCGCGAGCCATCGCGACCACTCCCTCACCGGGCGTGACCTGTCGAACGCCCAGGGCAAGGCGACCGCGAAACTCACCGACAGGGCCACCGACCCGACATCCCCTTCGAACCCCAACCACCGCGCGACCGCGAGGCCCAACGCCGCCGAGAAGACGCCGAGCATGACGAGGCGCGCCGACTCGTTCACCTTCGCGCCGAACTGGCGCGTGAATCGGTCGACCGAGGAGGCAAGCACGGCCGGGGCGATTGCGACCAGGAGAACGAACGCAAGAATCTCGGGAGTCGAGAGCTTCGCGGCCGAGAACACCGTCACGTTGCGACTGTACAGATCCAGGATCGGCTGGGTGACCGCCATTGTCGCGAGTGCCAGGTAGGTGAGGAAGTGGCGACTCGTCACTCAACCACGATGCCACACCCGGGGTGCCACACTTGAGAGGTGTACACCACCCTCGCGCGGCGCGCACGATTCGCTCGCACAACGATCGCCATGGGGCTCGTCATCGGTGCCCTCGTCACGATGGAGCGTGGAGATGCAGGCGCCGTGACTGGTGGAGGACCTCGTGCGCGCGACCGAGTCGCACACCAGGGTGCGCTGCTGGTGATCGGCGACTCGCTCACCGTGGGAGCCACATCCATGGGCGGCTTTAGTTCCCGCCTCCGGTCACTCGCCGCATGGGATGAGGTGGTCATCGACGCTCGGGTCGGAAGATCAGCCCGGGTCGGGGCCGGAGTGCTCGCTCGCCGTCTCGCCGGCACCGTCGATGTCGGGGCGGTCGTCGTGGCACTGGGCACCAACGACATGGCCGGCTACCGCGACAGCGCCTATGCGCGCTGGCTGATCGACGAGGTGATGACGCGCGCCCGCGACTTGCCCGTGATGTGGATCAATCTCGAGTTTGCGGCCACGCCCCGGCCGGACAGGAAACCGAGGGGGGTGCGCTTCAACACTCAACTCGGGCGTGCCGCCGAGAGATGGCCGAATCTGAAGGTCTCCGACTGGAACGGTTGGTTCACCCCACGGGGCGATTCACGATTCGTTGCCGACGGGATGCACCTCACCGCCACCGGCTATCGGGCCCGGAGCACCTTCATGGTCGCAGAAATCGCACGATTCGCCCGGTGGATCGAGACCGGCGGCACGACAACAACCGCCCCCGCACCGACCACCGCATCGACGACCACCGCTTTGCCGCCGTCAACGACCGCGGCACCGGAGGGCACCACCCCGTCGTCACCATCACTCACGACGGCAACGACGACCTTGGTCTTGTCCACCTCGGCCTCGTCCACCTCGATCCCGTGACCCCGCCCAGCGGTCGGGCCCGGGCGCACTGATACCGTCGTTGTCGTGCTCGCCGCGGTTGCCGACAACGGGTCCGTGCGCGTCGTCGAGCGCGATGTGCCCGAAGGCGATGGAGAACTGATCCGAATCACCTCGTCTGGGATCTGCGGCAGCGACCTTCACTTGCTCGCCGCTGGCGTCTCGGGTGTCGTCATGGGCCACGAGTTCGGGGGTACGACGGAGACCGGTCGGCTCGTGGCAGTTCGACCCACCGGCCAGTGCGGTGTCTGCACCGAGTGTGGCCGCGGTCTGGGGCACTTGTGCCGCGATGCGGGACGTGCACTGCTGGGCATCAGCCGCGATGGTGGCCTTGCCGAATTCGCCCGTGTCGACCCCTCGCGCCTCGTCGAGATGCCGGCCGGCGTCGGTCCCTCGCAGGTCGCGCTCGTGGAGCCGCTCGCGGTCGTGGTCCATGGCGTCGAGCGAGTGCGGCCAGAGCCCGGATCCCGGGCGCTCGTCGTCGGCGCCGGGTCGATCGGGCTGTTGTGTGGTGCAGTGTTGCGCGACCGGAAGGTGGAGGTCGACATCGTGGCCCGTCACCCTCACCAGCGTGAGGCCGCAGAGAGGCTCGGCCTCGTCCCAACGGGTACTCCCACCAGCACGAGCCACTCCCTCTACGACTCGGCCTTTGATGCCGTGTGCAGCCAGCAGAGCTTCGATGCGTGCGTCGCCGGACTCCGACCGAGGGGGTTCCTGCTCGAGTTCGGCATGTTCTGGACGCCGGTCACAATGTCGAACGCTCTTCTCATGAAGGAGGTGACGCTCCTGCCGTCCATTTTCTACAGCCACGACCACGCCAACGAGGACTTTGTGGGCGCGGCCGATCTCCTCGCCCGACAGCCCGGGATCGCCTCCGTTGTCGTGACCCACCGGCTCGCCTTGGACGAGGCAGCCGAGGCGGTCCGCTGCGCCGATGATCGGGCAGCCGGCGCCATCAAGGTGCACGTGTTCCCCTGATCAGGGCCGATCCGGGTCCCCCGCCCCGCCTGCCGGCAAAAGGGGGGTCCGTCGCCCCGGCTATTCCACGGGGCACCATTGCCATCGACAACGTGTTTTCCCCCATCGGCACTGGGCACCCGACCCGATGGGTGCTATGGTCCATTTCCGGACACACCGAAGCGGTGTGCCGCACGTGGGGGTAACTCAATGACACACAAGACCAACAGGTCCCGGGTGTTGCGTCGCGTGGGGGTCGCCATTGCGGCCGCCATCGCGGTGTCAACCGTGGCCTCGACGACGAGTCAGGCTGCATCCAAGCAGTCGGCGAGCAAATACGGCGGCGACGTAAAAGTTGCGATCGGCGACACTTTCCCGGGCTTCTGCTTCACCAACAACCCCGCCAACTCGGCGTTGATGGCGGTCCGCACCGTGTACGAGACCCTCTTCGAAAAGACAATCGGTGGCGACATGATCGGTCTGCTCGCAGAGAGCGCCACGCCGTACGCCGACCTGAAGACCTGGGACATCAAGTTGCGTTCTGGCATCACATTCCACGACGGCACACCGCTGAATGCTGACGCCCTGAAGTTGAACCTCGACTACGCAACCGGCCAAGCAGCCGCTGATCAGGCCTTTGCTGATGCAGCAACACACGCGGCCAAGGCGACCGCGTTCTACACCGCGTTCTCCGCGACCGCGGTGGGTCGTGCGGCGTTGACCGGACTCGGTCTGGCTGATCCCACGGTGGCCGCGAATGCCGCGGCAAACGTCGGTCAGGTCGCTCTGTTGATGGCACTTGGCATCTTCGCCAAGGACGGAGCCTTGGACAAAGCCGCCGGCCTGAACGCGTTGAACTTCACCGTGACCGCCCCGAGCGCTTCGTACCTGTCGAAGGCGATTGGAATCGGGACCTCGGCTGCGTTCACCGCGAACATCAAGAAGATCACCAAGAAGGACGACCTGACGGTGACTCTCTCGCTCGACCGCGCGCAGAACGACGTCGAGAGCATGTTGTATGCATCGGGCCGTTTCGTTGTCCGTGCGCCGAGCCAGTTCACGGGCGCCAGGGTCGCGACCTGCGGAACCGGCCGCCCGATCGGCACCGGGCCGTTCATGACCGACGAAAACTACACGCTGGTCAACACCGACACGCTCGCAGTGAAGAAGAACCCGAAGTACTGGCGCAAGGATCCCAACACCGGCGACAAGTTGCCGTACCTGAACACCATCACCTTCACCAACATCAAGGAGTCCTCGCAGCGCGCGGCAGCCGTTCGCACGGGCAAATACGACGCTGCGTACTTCAGTGCCCTGGGCGAAGGGACCTTCATCCAGGACCTTCGCAAGCGCAAGTCGATCCTGACCGAGTACAAGTCGGGTGTGGAGTACTACCCGTCACTGTGGTTGAACCAGGCCAAGGCGAACTCGCCCTTCAAGAGCAAGAACGCCCGCCTCGCTGTGCTGCACTGCTTGGATCGCGTGGGCTACAACAAGGTCCGACTGAAGGGTGAGGCAACCATCGCCAAGTCGCTCGTCGGGCCGAAGAGCATCATGTACACCACGCGTGGCTTCCAGGCGTTCGACGTGAACCTCTCGAAGCAGTACGTCGCGGCGTGGCAGGCCGAGGCCGGAAACGCAGGAAAGACGCTCGAATTCACCGTCCCCGCCGACACCAGCACTGTCTCGCAGAGGAACAACCAGTTCTTCATCGACCAGTGGGCGAAGTGCGGGATCAAGGTGAACCAGGTGATCGAAGAAGCCGCCATCATCATCGCCAAGGCCTTCAACTCCGGGGCAACGAGCCTCGCGACGCAGAATGCCTACGATGCGATCGGTGCCCTGCTCTTCGAGGGAACCGACGTCGGCTTCAACCTGCCATTCGTCTTGAAGAGCGCGTGGCCCGCCGAGACCGCTGCCGCGAACACGGTGTACAACTCGACCTCCTCGGCGCGGATCTACTCCTCCGCCATCGGATCGATCTTGAACCTCGCCAAGCACAACGACTTCAAGGTTTCGCAGTTCTTCTACGACGGACAGGCGAAGCAGTCCAAGGCGGGCGCACAGGCCTCCTACATCGAGGGCACCGCCTACCTGCAGACCGAGGGCTACATGGGCTCCACCGTTCACGGCTACTACACGATGTTCATGAACAAGAAGCGGGGCCTCACCAACATCGGCAAGCTGCAGTTGGTGAAGGGCAAGACCCAGCGCCTCGTGACCAACTGGGGCATCGACTGGACCGGGGTTCAGAAGAAGAAGGGGTGACCTTTCCTCACTGACTCACGTTCAAACACCACGAGGGAGCGGCGTCCGATTGGGCGCCGCTCCCTTGTTTGTTCTAGGGTGACGCGCGGGGCAACGCGCTCCGCGCTTGGGGACTCAATGGATTTCTTGCAAATACTCGCGAAGCGTCTCGTCGGGCTGGTTGTCATCGTGACGATCGCAACTTTCCTGCTCTCTCTGCTGACATGGCTTCTTCCCGGCGACGCAGCAGAGGTGATCGCGGGTGGAGCAGCTCCGCAGGTGATCGAGTCGATTCGCCAGGACCTGGCACTCGACGAGGGTGTGTTCGGCTACTACTGGAACTGGTACACCGGGCTCCTTACCGGTGACCTCGGTCGGTACTACCTCGCGGGCGGATACCGCGAGGTCTCCGAGGTGGTGGGCCAGACCCTTCCCGTGTCATTGCAAATGCTCATCTACGCACAGATCGTGTCGCTCACGCTGGCGGTGCCGCTCGGGCTGGTGTCGGCCTACAAGGAGAACAGCCGCTTCGACAGGATCGTGTCGAGCACCCTGTTCACCATGGTCTCGTTCCCCTCGTTCGCGCTCGCGCTCATCATGTCGCTGGTGTTCGCGGTGCAACTCGAATGGGTGGATCCCATCGGCTACGTGGCCCCATCAGAGAACCTCCTCGAACACCTGAAGTTGATGATTCTCCCCGTCATCAGCATCAGCGTCGGCCTCACCTCGTCGTACACACGTCTGCTTCGAAACGACGTCATCCAGACCCTGAAGGAGGACTATGTCACCATGGCCGCCTCCAAGGGGATCTCGGACCGCCGAATTCTCTTCAGGCACGTTTTCCGACCCTCGAGCACGACACTGCTGACCTCGGCTGCGCTCAACATGGGCGGTCTGATCGGCGGCACGATCGTGATCGAGACGATTTTTGTCATTCCCGGTATCGGATACGAGATCTTCTACGCGATCGGCTCGCGGCAACTCATCGCAATGCAGACGCTGATCGCTCTCATCGCGACGTTCTACGTCTTCTTCAACACCACCGTTGACTTGATCACCCAAGTCGTCGACCCGAGAACGAGGGAGCGCCGTGTCTGAGACGATTTCAACCGCGGACAGTGCCGACACTGGTCCGCTCGCTCCCGCCGCGAAGAGGAAGAGACCGGTTGGCTTCTACCTCGCCGGCTCGTGGCTCGGATCGATTGTCCTCCTCGGACTGTTCGGCGCCCTGCTCCCCCTGCGGCAATGGGATTTGGCGAGTTACGACTATCTCGGCGCACTGCCCGGCACACCGGGACACCCCCTCGGCACGACACAAGACGGCTACGACATGCTCTCGGGGCTCATCAATGGAGCCCGCATCTCGATTTTCGTCTCGTTCTTCGCTGTTCTCTTCGGCGGCGGAATCGGTGCTCTGATCGGCATCACCTCGGCGTACTTCCGAGGCAAGTACGACCTCATCGTGGTCTCCATCTTCAACATCATGCTGTCCATCCCGAACCTCGTGCTGTCCCTGGCACTGTTGTCGACGCTGGCCTATTCCTCGCCGGACAAACCAGCGACGCTCCAGCGACGTCTGATCATCCTGATCCTCTCGCTCACGATCGTGATCATTCCCATCCTCGGGCGGATCGCGCGCGCTTCTGCGCTCCAATGGTCGAGCCGCGATTTCGTGGTTGCGTCCAAGTCGATGGGCACGCGCAACTTCACGATCATCCGAAGGCACATCCTGCCGAACGTCGCGCCGGCGATCCTCGCGATCGGTTTCCTGGCCATCGGCTCGGTCATCATTGTCGAGGGATCGTTGTCGATCCTCGGTATCGGTGTGCCCGGGGGTGCGTCGTGGGGTTCGATGCTCGCCAATGGTCGCGGCAACATCGCCTTCAGTCCCCACGAGGTGTACATGCCGGCGATATGCATCGCCCTCACCGTGATCTCGAGCAACTGGTTCGGTGACTACGTACGCTCGCGACTCGACTTGAGAGAAGCCAAGATATGACCAACTTGCTCGAGATCGAGGACCTGTCGGTCGGTTTTCGCACGCCGCGTGGCAACCTCCAGGCGGTTCGCAACGCCACGCTCACTCTCGCTCCTGGTGAGAGCATCGGCATCGTGGGTGAGTCCGGTTCGGGCAAGACGGTGCTCTCGCGTGCCGTCATGGGTCTTCTGCCGAGCACCGCCACCCGCACGGGTTCGATCGTCTATCAAGGTCGGGAGATCTCCGACCTGCCCCGAGACGAGGTGCGCGATCTCTGGGGCACCGGGATGGCGATGATTTTCCAGGATCCGATGACCGCGCTCAACCCCACTCGCCGCATTGGTTCGCAGTTGAGCGAGAGCCTCGTTGTTCGCCTCAAGATGGACAAGGGTGCAGCCCGCCAGAAGTCCGTCGAGCTGCTCAGGCGTGTGCGCATCCCCGACCCCGAGGGCATGCTGCGAAAGTTCCCTTATCAACTCTCTGGTGGGATGCGTCAGCGCATCATGATCGCAATCGCCGTGTCGTGTGGGCCCGAGTTGCTGTTTGCCGACGAACCAACCACCGCCCTCGACGTGACCGTGCAGGCCCAAGTGCTCGAGTTGCTCGACGAGTTGCGAGCCGAGAACAACACCGCGATGGTTCTCGTCACCCATGACCTGGGTGTCGTCGCGGGCCACACCGACAAGATTGCGGTGATGTACGCGGGGGATGTCGTCGAGTATGCGCCCACGAAGAGGCTCTACGCCAGCATGAAGATGCCCTACACGGAAGCTCTGCTGAATTCGATCCCACGTCTCGAGACGCCGACGGGAAGTCGCTTGCCGGTCATCGAAGGACGCCTACCCGACCCCACGAAGGAAGTGGCGGGGTGCGCCTTTGCGGACCGTTGCCCCTACGTCAGCGAAAAGTGCCGAGCCGAGAAACCCCCGCTCATGGACGCGGGCGATGGCCACCTCTATCGCTGCTGGTTCCCGATCGGAGGAGTCAACTGATGGCTGGGAGCGGGAAGGCCCACTTGCGTCCCACGGATGACCGGGTGCTCGTCGTCGAGGATCTCACGGTCGAGTTCCGCATTTCGAGGGACAAGATCGTCAAGGCGGTGTCGGGCGTGAGCCTCGACCTGGTCCGCGGCGAGACCCTCGCGATCGTCGGCGAGTCGGGGTGCGGCAAATCCACCCTCGGCAAGGCTGTGCTCCAGATCCCGAAGCCAACGAGCGGCTCGGTCAACTTCCTCGGCAAGGAGCTCACCGAGTTGAAGGGTGACACCCTGCGCGACATGCGCCCGGCGATGCAGATGATCTTCCAGGACCCGATCTCCTCGCTCGACCCGCGCCTCACCGTGTCCGAGACGCTCGCGGAGCCCTTGCGGGTCTGGAACAAGGGCACCGAGACCGAGATCCAAGCCAAGATCGATGATCTCTTGGTGAACGTGAACTTGGACCCCTCCGTCGTGCGCGACCGCCGTTCGTACGAATTCTCCGGTGGCCAGTGCCAGCGGATCAGTATCGCCCGCGCACTCGCACTCGAGCCGACCATGATCATCTGTGATGAGCCCGTCTCGGCCCTCGACGTGTCGGTGCAGGCCCAGATCCTGAACCTCCTCCAGGACATGAAGGACCGCTACGGTCTCACACTGATCTTCATCTCCCACGACCTCGCCGTCGTGAAGGCCGTGAGCACCCGCGTGATGGTCATGTACCTGGGCAAGGTGTGCGAGGTCGCCGATCCGGACTCCGTGTACCAGCGCACCCGCCATCACTACACGAAAGCGCTGGTGGGCTCGGTGCCCATTCCGGATCCGACGCGCAAACCCACCGGCAACCTCATCCAAGGCGAGCCACCCTCCCCGATGAATCCTCCGTCGGGTTGCCGCTTCCGGACCCGGTGCGCCGCGGCGAGCGAGCAATGTGCCGCAGAGGAACCACAGTTGCGTGAAGTCGCACCGGGCCACTTCGTGGCCTGCCACCACCCGATCGAGGTCTGAAACCGTCGTTTCGGATCGACGGGATGGTGCCCCCTCCACAGAGGTCGGACTCATGACCGCACTCAGGCCACGATCAGGTGACCCCGTTCAGTCGGGCCACCCCGGTGTTCCGCGATCCAATTCGACGCCCACGGTGTTCAGGAAACCCGACACCAACCTGTAGGTGCCGGCCACCAGTAGGAGCTCGATGAGCTCGGCTGTGTTCCACGTGTCCGCGAGACGCCCCCACGTCGTCTCCCCCACGCAGTCGTCCTCGCACAACTCATCACACATCGCGATCAGATCCATGTCCCGCACCGACCATGGGTGCGCTGATGGATCCCGCGTGAGGGAGGCGATCTCAGCATCGGTCAGACCCACGCGACGACCGATCAGGGTGTGCTGACCGAACTCGTACACCGACCGACAGTTCCAACCGACACGCAGGATCACGATCTCCCGCTCACGTGCCGGCAGGAGTCCCTTGTTGAGGAAGAACCCGGCGTACGTCGTGAACCGCTTCAGCACCTTCGGGTGGTGTGCGAGCGTGGCGAAGATGTTGATCGGTTGCCCGTCGGATGTCGCGATGCCCTTGGCGTACATCTCGATCACCTCCTCTGTCGGGTTGTCCACGATCGGGATTCGCGGTGAAGTGGGTCGTGCACGGTGATGCGGATCAGAAACCATGACCCATTGTTGCCCCCAACCACACCCCATCCGCTACCGTGGTTTCGTGTCCGGGTTGCCCCGTCTGCCCCTCGATTCCGGGACTGTCGAACTGTTGCCCCGAGACGGCTCTGCGCTGCTCGTGCCCGGCTTCCTCGCGCCCGACGACGCCGATGACCTGCTCGATCGTTGTGCTGCGTCGATTCCGTGGGAATCGACCTCGCTCGTGATGTTCGGCAGGGAGGTCGCCGAGCCGCGTCTCTCGGCCTGGATTGCCGACATTGGCGTCGTCTACGGCTACTCGGGGCGTGATCGCAGGGTCCACCCGTGGTCGCCCGATCTGGACCGTGTGCGCCGTCTCTGCGAGGCCCGGACGGGCTCGTCATTCAACGGGGTGCTTGCGAACCTCTACAGGGACGGCCGTGACCACATGGGATGGCACGCCGACGACGAGTCGTGCCTCGGTGTGGACCCGGTGATCGCCTCGGTGTCGCTCGGGGCAGAGCGACGGTTCGACCTGCGCCACAGGCAAACCGGCGAGACCGTCTCGTGCCTGCTCCCCCACGGATCGCTCCTCGTGATGTCGGGGCGATCCCAGATTGCATGGAAGCACCGCCTCCCACGGTCCGCCAGGCTCGACAACGCGCGACTCAACCTCACATTCCGGCTGATCCGGTCGCCCCGTTGAGATCCCCACGCCCGGGAGGACCCACTCCAGGGTGTGCCACAATGACGCATGACTGTTGATTCGCCGGGAGCCGAGATGGCCGTCCCCATGTCCGCGTCCGACCTCGACGCCGCCTGGCTCGAGTCGGCTCTCAGGCACGCCGGACATCTCTCCGGGGGATCGGTTGCGTCGGTGAGCCACCAGATCATCGGTGAGGGCGTGGGAATGGTGGGCCAACTGGCCCGTCTCACGATCACCTACTCCGGCGAGGCGGGCGATCTCCCCTCCACGATGATCGCCAAGCTCCCGTCGCCGTACGAGGCGAACCGGGCCCAGATGCAGGCCTTCCGCTACTACGTGCGCGAGGCGCTCTTCTACCGCGAGGTGGCCCCGCGCGCGGGCGTGCGGGTGCCGCGGTGCTACTGGAGTGCGATCGACACCGAGACCAACCTCTCGGCACTGCTCCTGGAGGACCTCGGCCACCTCGAGGTCTCCGACCAGATTGCCGGCATGTCGCCCGCTCTGGCCGAGCGCGCGATCCGCGCCGCGGCCAAACTTCACGCCAAGTGGTGGCAGACGCCGGAGCTGGATGCACTCGATTGGATGGACTTCGGCAACGGCCCCATCACCATGCAGGCAGTTCCGCTGTTCCACTACGCCTGGCCGCTGTTCCTGGCGAACGGTTTCGAGCGCCTCCTCAGCCCCGACCAGATCCGGCTCGGAGAGCGCGTGCGTGACCGGTTCGAGGACCTGCTCAACGACTTCGGTGGCACCCAACGCACGATCTGCCACACGGACTTCCGCAGTGAGAACATGTTCTTCGGGGCACCCGGCACCGACGACGACGTGGTGCTCCTCGACTGGCAGCTCACCACCCGCTCGGGCGGCCTCTACGACGTGGCCTACATGCTCGCCCAGTCCCTCTCCGTCGAGGACCGGCGCGCGCATGAGGATCGCCTCCTGCGGGTCTACCACCAGTGCCTGCGGGAGGGCGGGATCGAGGTTCCCTTCGAGGAGATCCTCGAGTACTACAAGGTGAGCCTCATGGTGTGCCTCGTGATCCCGGTCAGCGTGGGTGGCACGCTCGACATGGCCAACGAGCGGGGCCGGATGCTCGGTGAGGTCATCACCCAGCGCACATTCACCGCCGCCACTGACCAGGGGTGCGCAGCCGTGCTCGATGCCCGCTACGGCACCGACTGAGCGGGGCGGCCTCAGTTGACCTGACGGTTGCGACCCTCCCAATAGGGGGCGCGCAGCTTGAACTTCTGCAGTTTTCCGGTGGAGGTGCGCGCGAGTTCGTCGCGGAACTCCACCCGCTTCGGACACTTGTAGCCCGCGAGTTTGGTCTTGGCGTGCGCGATGACATCATCCTCGGAGAGGGTCGACCCGGGCGTGGTGACCACGAGCGCCAGCACCAGCTCGCCCCACTTTTCATCGGGAATTCCGATCACCGCGACCTCGGCCACCTCGGGATGGGAGAAGACCGCATCCTCGACCTCGATCGACGAGACATTCTCCCCGCCCGAGACGATCACGTCCTTCTTGCGATCCGAGATGGTCACGTGGTGGTGCTCCCCCATCGACCCACCGTCGCCGGTGCGGAACCAGCCATCCACCATGGCCCTGGCGGTCTCCTCGGGCTGGTTCCAGTACCCCTCCATGATCACCGAACCGCGGGCCAGAACCTCGCCCTCGGTGTCGATGCGCATCTCGACACCGAGCGAGGGGGCACCGGCGGCACCGAGGCGCTGGGCGCGCTCGGCCGGGCTGAGGGAATCCCATTCACTGCGACCACGGTTCATGGTGAGGAGTGGTGCTGTCTCTGTGAGCCCGTAGATCTGCACGAACTCCCATCCCAGGTCGGTCTCGATGCGCTCGATGGTCTTGGTCGGGGGCGGTGCGCCCGCCACCACCATCCGCACCCGGTCGCGGCTGGTCGGCAACCCGGTCGCGGCAGCATCCAGGATCATGTTCGCGACCGCTGGTGCCCCGCACAGGAGGGACACACCGTGGGCGTCGATGCGTCGGAGAATCTCGGCCCCGTCGACCTTGCGGAGCACGATGTGCGTGCCGCCCATCGCGGTGACCGCAAAGACCATGCCCCATCCGTTGGCGTGGAACTGCGGCAGGGTGTGCAGGTAGACGTCACGGTCGTTCACGCCCAGCTGCCACCCGAACACCGCCGCGTTCACCCAAAGGTTTCGATGGGTCAACTGCACACCCTTCGGCCGCGCCGTGGTGCCGCTCGTGTAGTTGATCGTCGCGGTCGCGTCCTCATCGGGGACCCATGGTCGTGGCTCGGCACCGAACCTGTAGAGGACCTCGTCGGACTCGGCCCCGATCACGAAACGGTGCCGCGCGGTCACCGCGGCAAGTGGCTCGTCGAGTTCCGGATCCACGATCAGCACCTCGGCGCCGCTGTGCTCCACGATGTAGGCGACCTCTTCGGCCACGAGGCGGAAGTTGATCGGCACGAGCACACGCCCCGAGGCACTGACTCCGTAGAACGAGGTGAGAAGACGCGCCGAGTTCTGGCTCACGACCGCCACCCGAGCCCCCTGGGGGATGCCCAGAGAATCGAGCCCGGCAGCCTGGGCGTGTGCCCGATCGGCCATGTCGGCATACGTGATCGAACCCCACGACGGTGCCGGCTGGTCTGGCTCGTCGACGATGGCGATGCGCTCGCCGTACACCTGCGCGGCGCGGCGGAGATGGTCGACGACTGTGAGGGCGACTTTCATGGCTCCCACCGTAGGCGACGGAGTCTGAGCCCGATCAACCCCGACGGGATGCGATCCGGGGCCGACGGCGGCACGCGGTCAGCGGATGCAGTGCACCAACTCGGCACGATCCCGGAACTCGCGCACGGTCTCCCAGATGATCTCGGACACCGGTTTGACGGAACGGATCCTGCCCGCCACTTGCCCGGTCAAGGCGATGCCGGCCTCGAGGTCTCCACCGAAGTACACCTCCTGCACGCGGCCGAATTGATCCATGCCCACCTGCTCCTCGCGCTCGAGACGGCTCGTGCGCTCGGTGCGCAGCGCCCGCAATCCCGGCCGGCCGAACCGGTTGAGAAAGACCGTGTCGGTCTCTGCGGCATCCACGATCGCCTGTTTCCATTTCTCGTGCACGGGTGACTCGGCGGCTGAGACCATCCGCGTGCCCATCTGAACACCCTCGGCCCCGAGGGCGAAGGCCGCCGCCATGGTTCGACCGTCGGTGATACCGCCGGCTGCGATGATCGGCACGTCGACGCTCTCGGCGACGAGTGGCAGCAGCACCATCGTGGACACATCACGGGGATTCTTGAACCCGCCGCCCTCGCCACCCTCCACCACGAGACCGTCCACGCCCGCATCCACGGCCTTCAGAGCCGCCGCCAGAGTCGGCACCACGTGGAAGACGGTGAGTCCCGCGGCCTTCAGCGTGGCCGTGTACTTGGTCGGATCCCCGGCCGAGGTCGTCACGAACCCAACGCCCTGCTCGACGACGAAATCTGCGATGTGCGGGTCGCGCACGAAAGCCTGGGCGATGTTGACACCAAAGGGCTTCTCGGTCAACTCGCGCATGCGCGCGATCTCTGTCTTGATCGCATCGAGCTCGCCCGACGAGGTCTCGATGATCCCCATGCCTCCGGCGTTCGAGACCGCCGAGGCCAGTGCCGATCTGGCGATCCAACCCATGGGTGCCTGGACAATGGGGTAGTCGACGCCGAGCATCTCGGCGATGCGCGACTTGACGGGAGCGGGTGCTGTGTGGGCCATGTCGGCACCCTAGGACATCCGAACCCGCACCACGGCGTGCTCTAGCGTCTGGGTGTGGACGCACTCCTTCCATCCACCGCGGAAACACCCGACGCTCCAGCCGTCGTCGTCGGGGAGCGGGTCCTCACATGGCGTGACCTCGAGGTACGCGCGTGTCGCGTCGCGAACGGTCTCCGGGCAGCCGGGCTCACGCCCGGGGATCGTTGGGCGATTCTTGCCCGAAACTGCCTGGAATGGCCCGAACTGGTCCTGGGGAATCTCCTCGCGGGGACCCGGTACGTCCCGCTGAATTGGCATCTCACGGTCGGGGAACTCGAGTATCTGCTCGTCAACAGTGGGGCCACGCTGTTGATCGTCGACCGGACGCACGAGGCCACGGGACGGGAAGCCGCCGCCCGCGCCGGGATCGACCCGGCACGCGTCGTCGTGATCGGGTCTGATTTTGGTCCGTGGCGCGACTCCCACACCGACACGCGACCATCGAACGATGTGGCGGGTGGACCTCTCCTGTACACGGGTGGCACGACGGGGCCGTCCAAGGGCGTCGTGCGTGCCGATTCCGGCCAGACGATCCAGCGTTGGATGCGGGGGCAGTCCACGTGGGGTGGTTTTCTCCAGATGCCAGAGCGCGGCCGGGTCCTCATCACCACGCCCTTGTACCACGGCTTCGGGACTGGAATCCTCGGGGCCTCACTCGTGCGTCAACACTCCGTGTTCATCCATGAGCGCTTCGAGGTCGACGTGTTCCTCGCCACGGTGGAACGCCATCGGATCACGAGCATTCCCCTTGTGCCGACCTTGATGGTGCGTCTCGCAAAGCTCGATGATGCAACCTTCCGCCGCCATGATCTTTCGAGCGTCGCCTGGATCACGCACACGGCCGCTCCGTGCCCCCCGTGGGCAAAGAGCCGGCTCATCGACATTTTCGGGCCGGTCGTCGTCGAGTTCTACGGCTCGAGCGAGGGAACCGGACCGGTGGTCTGCACGAGCCGAGAGTGGCTCGAGCGTCCGGGCACAGTCGGGCGCCCCGCCCCGATTCTCCAGGTTTCTGTCGTCGATGACGAGGGCCGAGATCTCGCACCGGGAGAGATCGGCACGCTGTACTTCGCAAGGGCCGAGGGACCTCCGGCCTACCACGGCGACGATGAGAAGACCCGCGCGAGTCGGTTGCCCGACGGTCGATTCACGGTCGGTGACCTGGGATACACCGACGTTGACGGATTCGTCTACCTCGTCGACCGACGGGTCGACCTGATCCTCTCCGGGGGTGTCAACATCTACCCTGCCGAGATCGAAGGGGTCATCAGCCAGCATCCGTCGGTGCGCGACGTGGCCGTCTTCGGAGTCCCCGATCCCGAGTTCGGCCAGCAAGTGAAGGCCGCAGTCGAGCTCGAGGCGGGTGCTTCGCTCGACATCGACGCGCTGCGGGCATGGTGCGGGGGGCGTCTTGCCCCCTTCAAGATTCCTCGCACCCTGGATGTGCATGGAGCCCTGCCACGCGAAGCACACGGAAAGCTGAAGAAGCGTCTGTTGCGCGACGAATACTGGCCGAATCCCTGAACCTCACCGAGATCGCAGCACGGCCTCGACGATGGTGCGAGGGTGCACCCGGACCGAACGCCGAAGGGGGGCGGCGGGCCTTCGCCCACCGCCCCCCTTCGTGAGACGTCGGAGAGGATCAGCCCTTCCAGATCTGTACGAAGTCCTGTCCCCGAATCTCGACAACCGAGACACGCGTGCCATCAGGATTGTTGTACTTGCCCCAACCGTTCAACTTCGAGGCGCGGTTCACGAAGGTGAAGGTGTAGCCATGAATTGCCGGAATTGCGATGGCATTCTCCTGCAGGTACTTGGTGCCCGCAGCCCACAGCGGCTTCGCCTTCTTGGGGTCTGGCTCCCCCATGGCTGCATAGAGCAACTTCCCCACTTGCGCATCGGTGTGGTTACCGATTGCAATCACCTTCTGGTAGGCCTGAGCCAGTGCCGAGGTGCGCAGTGGGTTCGTGGAGTCGTCAGGGAATGCCTTGTCAATGAAGAAGGGCATCACATAGCCAGCACCGGGGCCTTCCGCGGGCGTTCCCTGCGCGAAGTCCAACGAGTTGCCCGCAGGCCGATAGATGTTGGTGATCAAAATATTGGCTTCCGCCTGGTAGGTCGGATTCACCGTGATCCCAACGGCTTTGAGCATGTTTTCGATGGCCTTGGTGTTGTTCAGTGACTGCGTGCTGGTGTCGGCGTACAAAGTGACCTTGAACGGTCCGGCAGCGCCCAGATCAGTGTTGCAACGACCGACGAAATCCTGCGCCAGGGTCTTGTTGAACGGCAGCGAGCCCTCCAGCGAGTACATGATGTGGTCCTTGCCAACGATTGAGCCGTTGTAGGAGCCGAGCCCCTTCAGACGCACAGTGTTGTAGGTCTTCCAGTCGATCGCGTGCGCAATCGCCTTGCGACAGTTGAGGTACTTGAAGGGTGAACCAGCCTTGGACTGATTCGGCATCCACTGACCCCACAGGTTGGTCTTGCCTTTCAGTTCCGTCAGGACACTCTTGCGCTTCTGCATGTCCTTGATGAACGTGGCGTCACCCAAACCGAAGAAACCAACGTCGATGGTTCCCCTGCGGACCGCGGCCGCCCGTTGCGAGGCTTCCTTGATGACAACGACCGTCACCTTGTCCAGGTACGGCAACTGAACACCATTCGCGTCCTTCTGCCAATAGAGATCGTTGCGCACGGTCACCAATTCGTCGGGTCGGTAGGACTGGATCTTGAACGGTCCGGTACCGATTCCGTTGGTCGAACAGGTTGCCGCGTTCTTGGCCTGTTCGGGGGCACGCATGACGTAGCGACCCGCACGGTACATGAGCCCGAGGAAGTCGTTGTCGGCCCGGTCGAGCGTGATCTTCACTGTCAGGTTGTCGACGACGTCGACGGAGTTGATGTTGGAATTCACACCGATTCCGGTTGAACCGTAGGACGGGGTGCTCGACCAGTACTTCGCGGTGGTGAGACCACGACCGATGTCCATATTGAACTTCACGACATCAGCGTTGAACTCCTCACCATTGGAGAACTTGATGTTCGGGCGGAGCTTGAAGATCCACTCCTTGCCGTTTGCATTGTTCTGCCAACTTTCAGCAAGGTAGGGGACGAACTCACCTTTCGCATTGCGCTCCACCAACTGTTCGTAGACGAGCCTTGTCGCGCCGAGCGGTCCCGCCGAGAGCGCCTGCGGGAAGCACCACCCACCGATGTTCGCATCGATGCCGTAGGTGATCGCGCCGCCTCTCTTCGGCTTCTTCGCGGACGACGGGTTGCCACTCGCTTGGCTCGCTGTTGTCGCAACAACCGAGCTCGCGACGGCCGCGGCCACGACCGCAACCCATCTCTTCATGCGCCGCGAACGCGCGGACGTTTGGCTTTGCTTCATTCGGATTCTCCCCAACAAATGTGCATCACACCCCCGGTGCGAGCACCCAAACCTTAGACTCTGTGCGACAGGGGACGCCAACTTCCCGCATCCATTCCTCTTGTCGGGTGCAACTTCTCGCTCGGTCTGGCGCGAGCCCCGGCTCACCTGCGCCGGCGGGCGTGGGGCAAGGGGGGCCGAACCTGCCCCGTCGGGAGCGGCACCGTGTCGTGGCCTCTCGCCCCGCGCGAGGGTGAGAATTGTCCACCAGGGTCGATGGCCGTTTCCCGGGCCGATCCGGGGCAAATCGTGGGCGCCTCCTCCCCAGATGCGTTCCGGTGCGTTGTTTGGTGCCGCCGCACCCGACGGTCCGACGGCCGAGCCGAGATCGGTCAGTTGCGGGGCGCGATCGCGTAGTGATCGCGCAGGTCGCGCTTCAGGACCTTGCCCGTCGCATTGCGAGGCAGGTCACCCTCGTGCCAAAAGATCGCTGACGGCACCTTGAAAGCAGCAAGGCGAGCACTGAGATGCTGTCGGATGTGGGCTGTCGAGGCGGGGCCGTACCCCGGCGCGGCGACCACCACGGCGGCCACCTCCTCACCGAGCATGTCATGGGGTAGGCCCACCACGGCGCAGTCGAGCACCGCGGGATGCTCGAACAGGGCCGTTTCGACCTCGACGCAATAGATGTTCTCCCCGCCGCGCAGGACCATGTCCTTGATGCGGTCGACAACGTAGATGTAGCCCTCGGCATCCATCCGGGCCGCATCGCCGGAGCGGAACCAACCGTCGACGAAGGACGCCGCGGTCGCATCGGGGTTGTTCCAATAGCCGCGCACATTGCTCGGGCCATAGAGCCACAACTCACCCGTCTCCCCCGGCGCCAGGTCGTTGCCCTCCCAGTCGACGATCCTCACCTCACAGCCCACCGCGGGCAGGCCGACCGAATCCTTCCTGGCGAAGTAGCCCGCCCCGGAGTGTGCGATCACGGCCGCGGTGGTCTCGGTGAGACCGTATCCGTTCGAGGGATTCACCTTCCCCGCGAACACTGTCTCGATGCGAGCAATGGAGTCGGGGGGCACGGGCGCCCCGCCCTGGCCGATCGAGGTGATCGAGGACAGATCGAACGACTCGAAGTCGGGATGCTCGAGCAGGGTTCGGACCACCGTTGGGACCCCGCCCACCACGTTCACACGGTGGCGCTCGATCAGAGCGAGCGCCTCACCCGCGTCCCACTTGAACATGGTGTGGACACAGACACCGTTGTTCGTGTTGTTGATCAAGCCGCAGAGACCCGCGATGTGGAAGAACGGAAAGGTCGCGAGGGCTCTCACCTGGGTCGTCGGCGTTGCTGCGACTGGTGCGGTCGACGCGGGTGCACCGGTGATCTTGGCCGCGACGGCAGCCGCGAGGACCCCGTTGCCGACGTTTGTCATGTAGTTGCGATGCGACCCGACGGCACCCTTCGGGAATCCGGTGGTGCCCGAGGTGTAGAGGATCGTTGCGTCGTCCTCGGGCGCGATATCGACCGCGGGCAGAGTGGCCGAGCGATCTCCCGTCGCCTCATCCCAGCCGGTGGCATCGGACCGCGGCGCGCACCGGGTGGTCACCAAGTGTCGAAGTGGTGCGCGTGCGAGCATCGCGGCAGGCAGGCGCTCGGAGCGCTCACCATCGACGAGCGCGGCGAGCGCGCCCGAGTCGTTCAGGGCGAACTCGAGCTCCTCGGTGATCCACCAGGCGTTGAGGCTCACGACCACCGCGCCGATGCACTGGATCGCCCAGAAGGCGATCGCCCATTCGGGGTAGTTGCGCATCCCGATCGCGACCCGGTCACCCTTGCCGATCCCCCGCTCGGCCAGCCACGCCGCCAACGACACCACCTGCCCGTGTGCCTCACCGTATGTGAGGGGCACGTCGTCATAGACGAAGTAGGTGGCGTCGGTGCGGGCCGACACTGAGGCCAGCCACAAGTCGCGCAACGTCGGGGGCACCCTCGTGAACACTCTCAGCGGACGACCGTTCACCAGTTCGGTGCGCACCTCACACGGAGCCCCCGGGGCGGTCAATTCTGCGATGGCCTGCCCTCTGGTCAGCACGCGCGCGACCGTACCAGTCGCACGCAGTCCGCTGGAACCCCGGAGTGGAGATCGCCGGTCGACGCGACGTTGACAACGTCGGTCTGATCTATGGTGGCATGCATCGGGAGCCGCGGGGAGCCGCCGGCACGTGTGAGGGGTCGCGGACATGTTGAATCCATCGACGCGCTCCGACAAGAAGCCTCGTGTGCGACGTTTGCGGGGGCCGGTGTTGCTCGCACTGGCGGTGAGCGGGTTCTGGGTCGCACTGGCGAACGCGAGCGAACCGGACAGACTCGTGACGAACGGGTCCTTCGAGACCACTGGACGGCTCCAGGTCGCCTATTCACTCGCCTACTCAGAAGACAGCGGAGCCACGTGCGTCGCGTCGCCGACCTCGCCGGTCACGGTCACCGTCTCCACGGATGGATCGCTGCGAGCCACGCCCTCCACGCTCGAGTTCGATGCCTGCGACGAGCACCAGAACGTGGTTTTCACCGCGGACACCGGCGGCTCGCACGAGGTGCTCGCCCAGATCACCTCTGGCCCGGCCGAGGGGTTGATGGTGTCACCCGGCCTCATTTATTTGTCGGTGTTCGACGGCCCCGCGCGACCGGCAGCCCTCGCGGCCGCAGCAGCTAGTGACACCACGGCCCCGGAGTGGGCCTGCGACCCCCCCGGCGCCGATGCGCGATGGCACGGCGACAACATCACGCTCGCCTGTCGCGCATGGGACACAGGGTCGGGCCTCAGTCTGTGGACACCGGCCTTCTTCACCCTGGCCACCTCGGCCGCGCAGACCGAGGAGACCTCCGATGCCGCGACCGGGATGGAGATCCTCTGCGACGTCGCGGGCAACTGCACGTTGGCCGGCAACCTGCGCGGCTTCAACATCGACATCCGCGGCCCCGAGCGCATCCGCATCGATGGGCCGATCAGCGAGAGCGACTCGTTCATCTGGGGCCGCGTCCCGCCCGATCGCCACACCTGCACGGCAGCCGACTTCGGCTCTGGAATGTCGCACTGCACCGTCGGGGACTACTCGCCCGATGTCGGCTCGCACGTGCTCTTCGCGGTCGCGACCGACCGCGTGGGGAACTACAGCTACAAGAACCTCTTCTACAGGGTGGAGCCCTGGACCCTGTCCTTCGGCGACGGCCTCACCACCGACCCTGACCGTCCGCTCACCGTGGCAGCAGGGAGCGACCTCACGATCCCCTTCGAGGTCTTCGCCGGCCCGAGGGGAACCGATGAACAAACAAGCGCCTCGGTCGTGCGTGCGATCTCCCGACGCGTGGTGTCGTGCGAGCACGGCTTCGCCGTGTCGGGGGTGATCAACATGGGCACCGACGGCCTGTCGCGCGACCCGAGCGACGATCGGTTCCTCCTCGCGTGGCGCGCGCCCATTGCCCACGCCTGCCACAACCTGTCGATCGAGCTCCTCGACGGCGAACGCCGCACCCTGAGACTCGTCGTCGCTGCCGACCCGAGGTGAGTCCCACCGATCCGGCTCGGGTGACCATGCGACGGACAATCGGCGGGATCGGGAACCCTGCTTCGATGACCCTCGAGACACCCCATCGCATCGTGAGCAGGGCAGGGAGGTGGCCGGCGCGCGACTCGGCGAGCCCGGTGCTCGCAGGCGAGGTCACCGTCCTCGGAGGGTCTGTTGCACAGCCAGCAGTGCCCCGAGGTCGACGTCGGCACCACTCCCCTGGCCCCCGTTCTCGGCATGTCCGAACGGATTGTCCAGGTCCTTCACGAGAAACAAAAGGTAGGTGTAGACGAGGCTCAGCACGGACGGGGCGATCCATGACATCACATTCGAGGGAAAATCGACGACCGCGAGCAGAGCCATCATCACCGCGACGAGGAATCCCATCAGCACGTATCCCGCCTGAATGAACGAGGTGTTCCGGATCACCGAGATGCGCGACAAGGTGTTCGTGAGCTCACCATTGAGGGTGAGCAGCCGTCCCGCATAGTGCGTTCCCATCCCCTTCTTCTCGGCATCCACGATGAGCAGTGCGAGGTCCGCGTGAGCCGACCACATCTCACTGTCGCGCGTGCCCTTGGTGAACCAGTCACAGACGGCATCGACCACGAGGAGGATGCGTTGCTTTGCCCACGCGACCTCGAGATCCTTGGAGACGAGTCCACCCACCGCCGCGGAGTGGAAGCCGTTCAAAGCCGACGCGACGACGCCCGGGAGCCGTTCGGATTCCTTGTAATCGGCGAGCACGCCCGCGAGCATGAACCCGAGGATCAGCGTGACCCCCGTGATCACCGCGCCGGCCTCCCCGAACGAGACGATCTCGCCCACATCCAACGACTCGAAGAGGACCCATCGAGCCGCGAGCACGGCAGCCACCACCGGTAGGGCCTTCACCAGAAGCCTGAATTTGTTGGACACTGCCTCATCCCCCTCGTGAGTTGGCTCGTCAGACGGGACTCCGAGCCCCGGGGCACCCCGGGTGGTTCGCATCCCCTCCTCCTATGAGTATTGTTCGGGACACCCGACCAGGGAGGTTTCTGGTGGTTCCGAAGAAGATCTTCGCGGCTGCGGGTGCGCTCGCAGTCGCCGCATCGCTCCTGCCGTCGGGCACTGCAGGGGCCGCGACCACGACCCGACTCGCCACACAAGTGGCCGGCGCGACGGCGGGCTCCCGGGTTCTTGCCGTCTACTCGACCGGCGCGAGCACCTCGGCGACCCTCAGGGGCGGCAAGGCAACGCTGGTGCTCCCCAAGGCCAAGAGCTCAAAGGTCAAGGTGAGCCTGCACCTGGTCGGCCCGAACGGCGCATATGCCGGGCCGATCTCGCTCGGCAAGAAGTCGGGCAAGAAGACCACATGGAACGGTGCGGTCGTCGCCGCACGCGGCAAGACCACCAAGCTGCCCAAGATCACCTACAACGCATCCCAGGGTTACGGCTCGGCAACCCTCACCGGGACAGCCGCCAAGATCGCACTCGCCACCGCATTGCGCGGCGCCTCGGTCAAGGGCAAGCCCGCCGGGGCCGGCCGTCTCGGCATGGCCACCACCAAGAAAGCATCGTCAGCCTCACTCGCACCCGGTGACTGGATCGAGGACGACTTCACCGTGCGTGCCTTCGACGCGGCCGATGTCGATGCGGGAGGGGACCTCGACGGCGACGGACTGCCCAACACTCTCGACATTGACGACGACGGTGACGGGTACCCCGACCAGGTCGACCAGTCGGCCGGTCTCGGTGGCAGCACCCCGACCGCCAAGTACGACACGATCAACGCGCTCAACACCGCGATGACCTGGCGCCAGCCGCCCATCAACTACAACTACCTCGTCAAGTTGTATCCGGACCCGGCCAAGCTGCGCACGGAGCTCTCGAAGTTGAACAGCGACGGTTTCACCATGACCGCCCGTGTCGTGGCACCGTTCCTCTCCGAGACGAGTGGTGTCACCATCCGTGACGCATGGGTCGATTGCACGGGGCTGCCCTGGTGCGTCAGCGAGGATTCCGGAACCACCGAGGCCGATCTCGTGGTGGCGCCGCGGATGCTCCCGTGGGGTGACGGTGACATCGGAAACTTCTGGAAGTACGCCTACAAGAAGGCCGACCAGACGACCTGCTCGATCTACAACCCGGCCAGCAACTTGACCGGCACACCCGGATGCCAGGTGGTCAAGTGGGGCTCGTACTCGATGAAGGACATGCTCACCAAGGCCGTCGCGAACGGGATGCCGAGCCTCACCGCCCCCACCTGGGAGGACCACACCGGCGGATTCGGCATGAACGACGCCTACTACCTGAAGCCCCCGGGATCGGGTGGTGGCTCGGGCTTCGATTTCACCGCCTATTTCGCACCGCGCGGCTACGCCAAGTTCCTCGACAACATGAAGGTCGGCGATGTCTTCACTGTCAAGGCGACCCTCAGCGACGGCTCCACGGCGCAGGTGGCGATGACGATCAGCCCGTTCTTCGTGACCGCGCCCACGGCGTTCTCGTTCACCGCCCAGGGCGGAACCGAAAAGACCGTCGACTACACCGTTTCGGACACCACCTGTACCAGCAACGATGGCCCCACCTGCCGCAACGGCTCGGACAACAAGCCGATCGAGGTGTCTGCGGCCCAGCCGAAGTTGACGGTGAAGTTCTGGAGGCCCCAGCGCCCGAGGATCACGGGTGCCGATGATGCGATCTCCGGAACCGACACATTCCTCGACATGGGATCGCTGAACTACCGGTTCGCACTGCAGGGCAATGACGGCGGCCAGTTCGTCTTTTGCCCGAATGCGGCGGTCTCGCTCACCGACACCAACGGCTCGACGTTCACGCCCGTGGCCGCGACGTCGGGCTTCTCGAACGACCGCGAGTTCATCAAAGACGGGTCCTCCGAGGCCCCACCGAGCGAGACCCGGTTCATCACTGCTGTGATCGATCTCGCCAAGTGCCCGAACCTCGCGATGACCGCGGGGACCAAGTACACGGTGACGATGTACGCCTCCGGCGAGCCGTTGTTCGGCATGAACCGCAGCAGCACCAGCCAGTCGTTCGCGATCAGATTCGCGAGCTGAGCCTCGTGGCTCTCCTGGCTGGTCTTCTCTGAGGACCCGGCTCAGGCGGGTTTCACCGTCCGGGGCAACCCGAGACCGGATCACTCGTGCCCGATGGAGGCGACGCCGCGTGACTGATCACTCGTGGATCGAGCCGTCCCGCATTGTCGCGCCACGCAGGTTCGCGCCGCCCAGTTTCGCGCCGGGCTCGATGCGATACCCGTTCACTTCCACGGCACGACCGTAGCAACCGTGCCGGAGAGAGAACCACGGCCTAGGCGAGGTGGTCGAGGTCGCGGCGGGAAGAGACACGGCGCGGATACAGAATCAGAAGAGTCCGGGGTGTCGGTGGGCGTTCAATCCAAGAAACGCACGGTGTGGAGGTGTGGACGGTTCTCCACTTGTGGACAGTCTCGCGGTGGTGATTGCGAGTCGGTTCGTTCTATGCCTGAGGCGTAGTTGGTTGTGGTCCGTTTAGTTGGTTGTCTGTTCTGATTCTTGTCTAGGTGCGTCTCCACTTCTCCACATCCACACCCGCACCCGGTCGGCAGTAGTTGTCGTCGTCGCGGCGTAGGTAGCCTCGGCGCACCATGTCGTCGCAAGCGGCATCGTTATCCCCGCCGTAGAGGTCACGGAGCTTCTTTCGGTCGGCACTACTTAGTTGCCTCACGAGGCTCGGGAAGGTGGCCCGACCGCCTGCATCCATGACCTAGCGGAGAAGGTGCCCGCCGAGCCGTTGCACCGTTCGGTCCTGCCGTATCTCGTCCGTTTCGATGCTGTCCTCGATGAGTGCGACTTTCTCGGCGGTGGCGGAAGCGGGGTGTCCGAGTTGTCGCTGATGCGACTGACCCCAATTCAGCGGTCGACCCCCTCGGTCCATCGGGACCGGGGGGCCACACCGCGTCACACCTGCGTCAGCCCACCAGAACCGTGATCGACCTGACGACAGTGGGCTTGCCCTTTGCCTTGGACGTCACCGACACAGAACACACCGCGCCCTTCTTCGGGGCACGTAGTGTTCCCTTCTTCGCATCCAGTGTGCAGGCCTTGGAGGACTTCCACTTCACCGCCGACCGAGATGCCGGCTTGATGACCGTGGACAACTTCAGGGTCTTGCCCTTCTTCAGTATCACCACAGGCTGGGCCGCAGATGACGGCTGCGAGCGGGTCTGGTCCGCCTTGCCGCGCGACTCCACAGTGAACGAGTACTTGCTGTGTGCGGTCAGATTCGCGAAGGTACACGAGTTGCCCGATGTGGTACACACCTTCTTCCCCCCGACCTGACGCACGTCGTACGGACTGTCATTCCCGTTCGATGTGAATCTCACCGTGAGGCTGCGGTTGCCCGCAACCACTCCGTCCAGGGAGATGCGCCCTGCCGCCGCATCGGCCACTCGTCGTGACTGCACCTCGGCTGGGTTCTCCGTGGGCACTGTCAGGCCTTCAGGAGTTGGTGGCCCCTCGGGAACTGCCGGTGCAATAACCGGGTCCTGCGGCATCACTTCCATCGACACCACCGGGTCGGGAACCGATGCCATCGTCAGCTTCCCTTCGGTGTCGAATGCAACGAGACCCGTGATTACGGTGCCGTCGGTCTGACGAACCGGGTGGGCCGACCACGCGTACAAACGGTCAGGGGTGCCGAGCACGGCGGACACCATGCTGAACGTCGTCCCTGCGGCGAACGGGCCGCTCGGCTCGAGCGAGTCGGCATCAACAGCCGCAAAGCCGAACCCCTGCTGCCCCAGTGTCGGAACAACGATGCGCGAGCCAACCTTGACCGCCGGGAGTTCGGTATTGATGGACCACTCGGTCATGTCGCGCACAACCTCACCCGTTTCGATGTTGATTGCGCGCATGACGTTCGGGCCACGGGGCACATACATCGGCGCGAACACGTAGGAACCGATCACCACCGGATCGCACCAGCATGCCTGCTCAGTTCCGAGATCGACGTTGTAGAGCCGGGGCGTGCCCGTCTTCATGTCAACACTGAACAGCGCGTACCGGGTTCCCTGCCCGTCGGGAACGGGGCCGTACCCAAACAAGGTGTCCCCCTGCACCGCGGCACTTGCCAATGCCCACGGCCAGCGTGGCGCGATGCCCTCGTCGGGGAACACGCCGAGGGACCTTCCGGTTGCCTTCGAGTGGAACCACACGTGTCCACCGAGACCACCGGCGTCGGGGCGTGAACCAATTACCGCGATGGCTGTCTCGCCCACGGCAAGCCGGTACGACACGAGGCCTGTGTGGTTGATTTCGAAGGCTGTGTCGCGCTCGCCGGTGGCGGCATCAAACCGATGGATGACCCGGTCCGCTGCCAGAACGGCGTCGGGGTCGAGCCACTCGGCATTCGGGTCGAGGTCAGCAGAGGTGCTCATCACATACAGATCCCCTCCGCTGGGAACCTTCAGGTTCATCGTCTGGTTCGGGAGTGTCCAGTTGATGCGAGTCGGCCTTGTGACGCCCCGGTCGTCGCTGGCGAGGTACGGACCCATGTTCCGCCCATTCACCATGAGGCTTCCCTCGTCGACAGCGACGAACATCCGCTTCAGTTCAGGGAAGAACCGAGCGTTCCTGATCGGTGAGTGAGGTTGGGCCCAATCCCCGTAGCTCACCGCGACAGGCAACTGAACCGGACGCGCCGAGGCATCGGGGTCGAGCCACACGACATTCGGGGCAGCCTTGTCGTTCACCTTTGTGAACTGACCCTGCACAAGAAGGGTGTCGCCGGTGGAGATTGCCTCAAAACCACCGGGGCACATTTCTCCCGGCCAGTTGATCTTCGGATCCCACACCACACGTTCACCCGACACCCGGTCGTATGCAGCAAATCCTGTCGGGGTGAGGCCACCCAGACATCCCGCAACCACGATCTTCTCCTGCGACACGAGCATTGTCGACTTGGACACCTGCCAGTTCATCACCCCAGCCGGGATGAGTTCGGCCGGCTTCCACCTCGTCACGAGACCGGTGGTGAGGTCGATCGAGGCGGCCAGCTGGCCGGCCTTGCTGATGCGACCGAGGGCATACAAGACGTCTCCCACCACTGCGATGCGACCGATTGTCTGGCCACCGTCTGCGGCACTGAACGTGGGGTACACCGTGCCGAAATCGAGACCCACTGTGGTGACCGCCTTCGTCACCAGGTCAATGCCGGCCACTCGGTTGCGCGCCCTTCCCTTGAACACTGCGAAACTGCCGGCAACAACGACCTGCCGTCCCCAGAGTGCAACTGACTCCGGACACGAGCCGTCGAAATCGATTCGGTCTGTAACCGCACCGGTGGCCTTGTTCACGATCACGGCACGTGCGCACGTGGCTGCATCACCGGCGAAGGGTGTGTCGCCCACCCGAGAGAAGCGAGAGATCAACAACAGATGCTCCGGGCTCGCCGGATGGTCAGCGAGCAGCAATACCTGCCGGCTCCGACCGAACGGATTCTGCGGAATGACCAACTGTGGATCAAACACTGGATCCACAGTTCCGTCCGCCATCACGTGCACCAGATGTCGGTTCCTGATTGCGCCGACAAGACTCATGTTGCCTGCCATGTACCAGCCACCACTGCCGTCAGGGAGCACGGTCTCGGCCATGCCGTTCACTTCGGGGAACGACTGAGGAACAGAAAGGTTGGCCGGGTTGCCGGTGTCGAGTACCCCGGCACCTTTCAGCACCAGGCCTTCCTCCACGCCAGAGACCCATCCACCGCCGTACACCGACTTCGTGGCGGGGTCGTAGTCGAGGTTCGACACCCACCCGAACGTTCCGGTGGTGTTGCCACCCTGCACCTTCGGGGTAATCACGGCATTTCGCGTCTCTTCCTCTCCCCCGCCACACGCGGAGGCCACCAGAGCCAATGCCATCAGGACTGCAACCCTGCGCTTCATGTTTCTGTCTTCCTTCCCCGGGGATCCCCGGATTGTCAGATCACTCTGACGTTCGTGACGGCCCGCATGGTTCCCGTCTTCGTTCTCACGGACACGGTCAGCGTGCACATGCCCTTCTTCTTTGCGGTCACACTGGTGCCCTTCAGTGCACAGGCGGCACCCTTCACGGTCCACTTTGCGGTTCCCTTTGTCGGCAACTTCAGCAGTGACGTCGCCTTCTTCGTGGAACCTGTCTTCAAGGCGACCCACGGAGCCACCGCCACCGACTCGGCCGATGCCTGCACATCGTCCGACTCCGGCACCACCACGAAGCGGTACTGGGTTCCGGCAGTGAGACCCTTCACGGTGCACGAACCAGACGAGGAGTCACACGACTGCTTTCCGCCCACCACTCTCACCATGTGCTTGCCCCCACCCTTGCCGCCATGATAGGTCGCGGTGACGGACCGGTCGTCCGGCGCAACATCAATGATTGACACCCGCTCGGAGCCGCGCGCGTTGTTGCATTCGGTGCGGGAATCTGGGGCACGGGCTGTTCGGGCGCACCCGGCAGCGTGAGCACCTGCGGGCTCACGGTCTGCACGACGTCGGGAGAATCGAACCGTCCGCGGACGATGACGAATCGCCCGATTCCAACGGCTAGAACGCGATCACAGTTGTTCGAGGACGCCGGAAGGACGCCGCGCGACTGATCACTCGTGGATTGAGCCGTCGGGCATGATCGCCCCGGACAAGTTCGCCCCGGTCAGATCTGCGCCGGAAAGATTTGCGTTGTAGAGGTTCGCACGACGGAGATTGGCGGAGGAAAGGTCTGCACCACGCAGGTCTGCGCCACTAAGGATTGCACGTACCAAGGTCGCTCGTGTCAGATTGGCCCGTGTCAGATTGGCCCGAATGAGGGTCGCATCGGAGAGGTTCGTGCGGACGAGTTTGGCGCCGTACAGGTTTGACTCAATCAGTTTCGCTCGC
>Ga0194134_10000521_pt1 | contig 58560 bp, 69 predicted proteins | sample TA2KigOff0mmetaG_FD_148602 | JGI IMG/M metagenome (GOLD analysis project Ga0194134, IMG submission 148602) | Freshwater microbial communities from Lake Tanganyika, Tanzania - TA2015056 Kigoma Offshore 0m | ecosystem: Environmental > Aquatic > Freshwater > Lake | place: Tanzania: Lake Tanganyika...
TCCTCCTGCGCCCCCTGCTCCCCCCACGCTTGTCCAGGCACCTGTGCCGGATGACGAATGGGCTCGTCGCTTTGCAGAGCAAATCCAAGCCAACCGTGCAGCTATTGATGCCGGTGAGATGACTATTGACGATCTGCTGGCTAATAACATCCAGAAGATTGAGTCGCCCTCTGGTGCCACCACGTATCAACCTGTCCAGCCACAGGCCATGGTTGAGGGCTACCGGTCTTGGAGCGACTTGGTAAGTCGGTCTGATGCCACCGGCATTCGGACAATGACTGACGAGCAGATTGCCAGTGATACAGCTGCATGGCTTGCAAGAAACAACTACAGCACCGAAGCAGTATTTGAAAACTTGAAGCGCCTGAGCGGCCCGTTGTCGGCCTACAAAGAAAACCTAGTTGCCATGCGCTCAATGGCCTTGTTGGTTGACAGCACAAACCTGGAAGCAGGTGTTGCTGCCAACCGCTGGCTCAACAGCGTTGTGGACGAAGCTGCCGACATGGGCCAGTTGACTGCTGAGCTGGTGACTGCCGCGGCCAAGCAGGATCGTGCCAACCGTGCCTTTGAATCTGTTACTAGACCGTTGGGTCAGTTGCTGCGTAGCACCCAAATACCACGGCCTGAGCCTGGCTCTGTTCCGTTTAAGGACGGCGACGCAGCTGCTGCTGTGGTCGATGTTGAGGTGGTGCAACCTGGTAAGAGCATTGGCGCTGACTTTGAAAAAGAGCTGGCCAAGGACCAAGAAGAGCTGATTGCTGACACCATCGGCGCCAAGATCAGTCCCGAAACTCGTGAGGCCATTGTCACTGGCCAATACGACAACCCCAAGGTGATTGAGGAGCTGCAAGCCCTAGCTCTCAACATGGCGCAAGGCGCCGTTACACCTGGCTTTAGCCAAGGCTTTTATTCCAAGATGAACAAAAGCGTAGGCCTTGGAGCGGAAGGTCTAATGATGTACCGCTCCAGCCAGCTGTTGTCATCAGGCGTCACCTTGTGGGGCAACGTTATTAACAGCGCCCTGCGCACGGTGGAACTGCCGTTTACGCAAGCTGTAGGTGCACTGGTCACTGGCAACCCACAGCGGGCTAGCCGGTCGTTAATGATCTACGGCCAATACGTCAGCAATTTGGCTAACGCTTTCCGTATGGGCGTGGAGTCGTTCAAGGTAGGCCGCGGCCTCTTTGACCTAGACCGCAGCCAGGTGGACTTCTTGGACCGCTTGGCAAAGCAAGATGCCAATGCCGAACTTATTGATACTGCTGCTAAGGGCGAATGGAACCTAAACACCTTGCCTTGGGTGTCAGTGCAAGACAGAAACAACTGGGCCATAGCGCAAAGGCGACTGTGGCAAACCCTTAATCTCAGCAGCCGCTTGCAAGTATCTGTTGACTCTGCCTTCAAAACCATGGTGGGCCAGTCGTTTGAATACGTGCGCAACCTGCAACCTGGCCTTGATCACGCTGCCCGCCTAGGGCTTGTTAACAACAGCAAGGAGGCTTGGCGGTTTGCACAGGACTATGCGCAGGCTGCAGTAGATCGCCGCCTGCAAGACGTTGTGATCGACGGCAAAACCATTCTTGATGGCGTCATGGATAGCCCCCATGCGCAAACTGCGACTAGGTGGGCCACTTTTACCGACGACATCTGGGCAAGCATGGAGCCGCGCACTATGCAGCGGGGCATGGAAATTGCCGAAGCCAAGGGTTTTAGAGATGCAGAAGCTAAGGCTTACGCCGAGGAATATGTAAACAAGGGCCCTGTGGGGGTTTTTGGAGAGCGCGTTTCTGACGTTCCGTTCTTTGCACGTACTTTCAGCGTGATGCCAAAGCTTTGGCAGACAGGCCTGGACTCAAAAGCAGCCCCCTTGTTTGCCCTAATACAGCCCTTTAACCGCACTCCTGGAGACATTATTAAGTCGGCGGCTCGCAAGACGCCACTGGCTCCTTTGGTAGATACGTGGTGGCGAGATGTGTTTTCTGAGGATGCCATGACCCGTGACCGGGCATATGGCGATGTAGCGACTGGTGCTGCTGCTATCGCTCTGCTAAGTATTGCTGCAACTCATGGCCGCATACAGCTCACGGGTGGTGGCCCTGTTAACCCAGACGCAAGGCGCAAGTGGCTAGAGCAAGAAGGTAAGCAGCCGTATTCTTTGCGGTTCCGCACAGGAACTGACGAGAACGGCAATCCAATCTTTACCGATTGGATCAGCATGCGAACTTTAGAACCTTTCGCGTCTTTGTTTGGAGGCTTAGCTGACTACCAAGAACTTGCGAACAAAGTGAGCACGGAAGCCCGTGAGCGCATGGGCTCAGCAATAATTATTGATTTTATAACTGCAGTAGGCCTTGGCCAAGTAAATAAGTCGTACTTTCAGGGTGTTATGGAAATTTACGAAGCGGCCATGAGCGCGGGCGAAACTGACATTGGCCCCAACCGGAGGCACCCCACCGCCCGTTACCTTGAGCGCCTTGTAGCAAGTCTCCTGCCTGGCAGCAGCGCACTACGTGCTGGCCGTCGCCTTGCCGACCCTACTGCCCGAGAAGTCGAACCCAGCAACAACCCCAACTTGGCGATGCGGTTGTTTGAGGAAACCGCAAGCGAAATTAAAAACATGATCCCTGGGTGGTCTGAGTCCCTACCTCCCAAGCGCAACTGGATTACGGGAGATCCCGTTATCCTGAGCGGCGTGTGGGGCGATTCGTTCCTGCCAGCTGATCAACCGTGGCTTGCGTCGTTGCTGCAGCTAAGCCCTGCGTCGCCATTCCAGCTAAAGCGTGACCCTGGAGAAGCAGTGCTGCGAGAGATGGGTCAACTTGCTGGCCGCGGCGCTGGCTTTGTTGGGCCCAGGTCCACAGACTTTACTAATGGCGGAACAATTAAGGACAACCGCTTGAGCCCTGTTGAGTTTGAGCAGTACATCCTGGCCATCAGCCGTACACCCGATCAGTTCGGCAGAACGCTGCTGCAGGCACTGGATGAAGAAATAAAGAGCGACCTGTACCAGCAGAACCCACAGGGCCAACCCAGTGAACGAGTACCAAGCCTGCGCGTTGCTGCTTTGAACACCGTGATCAGCAAGTACCTGGCGCTAGGCCGCGAGACCTTCCTTACAGGGCCTTACGGCGTGCGGCTAATGGAGAACAAGGACTACTCCGAAGGAGCTAACCGTGACGTCCAGTTTCGGCTTAAATACGGTCAAGAGATTGACCCACGGTCCTTCATAGAGGCTCTGCGCTGATGGCTTACTCCTACGTCACCTACACGGGAAACGGCGCCACGACCCAGTTTGCGGTGCCGTTTGGATACATCCGTAAGGAACACATTGAAGTTTCTTTGAACGGGACGGTTACCGCAGCCTTCACCTGGGTTACCAACGCCACCATTCAAATGAACACCGCTCCCGCCAACGCGGTAGTGGTCAAAATTTTACGGATCACCCCAGTCAACGCATCGCTAGTCAATTTCACTGACGGCAGCACGCCGGTTGCTAGCGACTTCAACACGACTAACACGCAAGGCCTGTACACCAACCAGGAATTGCGGGACATATCGGACAGCACAAACGCCCTGTCAAGCCAAGCGGTAACGGCAGCGCAAAACGCGACGAACACAGCCAATAGTGCGTCAGCTTCTGCGGCATCTGCGGTTTCTACAGCTAACAACGCAAACAGCACAGCGCAATCAACTATTGCTACAGCAAACACAGCTAGCGCAAACGCTGCGGCGGCAGTTAGCACAGCCAACAATGCATCAGCAGCTGCTGCAGCTGCAGTTAATACGGCTAACAATGCCTCTGCTGCAGTTGGAGCTGCAACTACAACTGCCAATAACGCAGCGGCTGCTGTGGCGGCAGCTACTTCTGCGGCAAACGGAGCTGTTAATACCGCAAACGCGGCCAATGCCACAGCAAATACAGCACTAGGCAACAGCCAAACAGCAATTACTACAGCCAACAACGCCTCCACTGCGGCAAGTAACGCAACGACTACCGCTAACAACGCTTCTGCTACCGCTAACAACGCTTCTACAGCAGCAAATAACGCTGTTGGCACAGCAAACTCTGCAGCAGCTGCTGTAGCCAATGCACTTCTCTATGACGTCGTTGCCAACGTAGCTGCAATACCAGCCAACCCTGCAAACAACAAAGCTGTTGAAGTAACAAACAGCTCAAACATTCAAGCATTTTCGCCACTTGCGGGACTGCCTGCAGGCTTTGTTGGAGCTAGTGGCCTGAGCGTGCGGATTGTTTATTCAACTGCAGGCGCGACGTGGAATTTTATTCAGTATTTCCCTAACGATCCAGAAAACCGTTACTTAAAATTATCTGGCGGCACTTTGACTGGCGCTATTACTGGAACACAAACTGGCAACATTATTCCTTTTTATTTTAATACTTACGCTGGACTGCCATCGGCATCTACTTACCACGGTGCCGTTGCTCACGCTCATGACACCGGAGGGTTGTACTACGCCCATGGCGGGCAATGGGTCCAACTGGCGGTGGCTGGAGCTTCTGCAGGGGCAATTATTGAAAATCAACAAACGATCAATAGTAGCTACACCTTGTCAGCGGGCTACAATGGCTCATCAGTAGGACCTGTTACGGTAGCCGCTGGGGTTTCGGTGACAGTTCCCGCCAATGCCGTCTGGGCAATTCTCTAGCCATGGCTTACGGATCGGTCAAAGTTGATTCCATTGTGACTAGCACGCAGGTCATCAATACTGATGACTTGGTTGCTAAGACACGTACCGTCAGCCCCGGCACGGGTTTGACTGGCGGTGGCGATTTGTCTGCCAACCGCACCATCAGTGCTGATGTGGCAACGCAAGCTGAAGCCGAGGCCGGCGCGGCTGCAAACAAATTGATGACGCCGCAGCGCACAGCGCAGGCGATTGCTTTGTTGTCGCCGGCTCCGGTGTTTGCCTCGCAGGCCGAAGCTGAAGCTGGCTCGGCATCCGACAAAGTGATGTCCCCGCTGCGCACAGCGCAGGCGATTGCAGCTTTAAGTGGCGGCGCTGTCTACTACAACCGCAGACCTCCTCTGCATCGCGGCTCGCTGTTTTACAAGACGGCTGCAACCACAATCAGCGTGGTGGCCGGTGCTGTGCTTAACGGCAAGCTCTACGCCACGGCAACCGCTGTGACGATGCCTGCCAGCTTTACCAACAACAGCGACTACGCCATTTGGCAGCACCCCAGCACTGGTGCTTTGGTGGCTGACGCCAACTACACAACAGCACCTGCTGGCGCCACTGGCGGCTCGATTGTTGGCGGCTTCCACTACGTCCCTAGCGGGCGGCCAACGGGTTTTAATAACACCTCCCCAACAGGTAGTGCCGAAATCCTGGAGTTCAGCATTTTTGATCTGACTTATCGCCCCAGCTGCCCAGACCCTCGCGGAATGGTTTGCATCAACGATGCGTTTTGGATTGACATCTATTTGGCAGGGGCCACCAGCTATGCCGGCAGCACGTTCTCTGCTGTCCCCAGCAGCAAGATCGGCCTGACCATTGCTGATGGCAGCAGCTACGCCCTGGTGCCCGCTCAGTACGGCGGCAACGGCAGCAGCAACTACGGCAGCTTTACCTGGTACGAAGCCTCAGAAATGGCTGCCAGCTTTGGCAAGCGCCTGCCGTTCTATGCCGAGTTTGCAGCGGCTGCGTTTGGTGCTCCAGAGGCCGGCAGCCGTGGCTCTGACGCAGGCACGGTGCAGTGGGAGCGAATTAGCAAGTTTGGTTTGGCCCAGGCAACGGGCGTCATGTGGCAGTGGGGCGCAGACACCTCTGGAAACGGCTCTGGCGGCTCCTGGTCGGCCAACACTGAGGGTAGAGGCAGTGTGTATTCGACCGATGCCCGCGCCGTCCTCCTCGGGGGCTACTGGAACGACGGGGCCTACTCCGGGTCTCGTTACGCCGTCTGGGACACCGGTCCCTGGGCCTCCGCCAACGGCCTTGGGGCGCGTTTTGCGGCTGGGCACCTGGTACTTGGATAGGAGGCGCGACAGCGCCGACTGCAAATGACCAACAAGCGAGCCTCCGCAGATCCTTCTAAGGAGGCTCATGGCCTTTACATGGTGGAAAAATACGAGCGGGTCATTGACTACCTTTACCCACTTGCGCAGACAATTCCACGCAAGCACGGCACCTTTCGAGAGCTGCTAATTCGGCAGCTTTTTTTGGTGGCCGAGCACCTTAACGACGCCATCAAGGCCAACCAGCTTAGCCGCTGCTATGTACTCGACGGCAGCCTTGGCCAGCTCAGGCTGTTGCTGCGGTTCATGGTTCATCACAAGCGCAAGCTGATAACAGAGCACCAACTGGAAACCGCTCAGGCCCTAGCAGGCGAGGTGGGCTCCATGCTTGGCGGCTGGATCAAAAGACTGCAGGAACAGAAAAAAAGTGCAAAGCTGTAGGCGGGCTTGATGGGAGCGCCGTCATCCTCGGGGGCAACTGGAACAACGAGGCCAACTCCGGGTCTCGTAACGCCAACTGGAACAACAATCCCTGGAACTCCAACAACAACATTGGGGCGCGTTTTGCGGCTGTGGCCACTGCTAAACACCACTTGGCTCTGCTGTTTCTCCGGGGCAGTAGGCCGGTGCCAACCAGGTGCCAGCCATCAAGTCCAGCTTCGGCAAACTCAGGGCCGAGTGGTGGCAATGGCAGGGAGTAGCTCGTCGAAACCTGCCGCTACCTTCTAATGGGCAAAAAATTTCGCAATCTCTACGAACAGATTTATCAGTGGGATAATTTGCTTGCAGCCTACGCAGAGGCAAAGCGCGGCAAAACTTACAGCAGTTCCTATTTACGTTTTAAGGAGTACTACCTAGCCAATTTGCGCCACCTTCAGTTGCGATTGATTGAAGGCGGCTGGAGACCCGATCCGCAGTTGGAGTTTGAAATTATTGATCCCAAGAAGCGAATGATTGCCTGCCAAAGTTTTCGTGATCGCGTGCTGCACCACGCCCTGATACAGGTGGTCGGGCCGATTCTTGACGCCGCGATGATGCCCCAGGTGTTTGCCTGCCGGGTCGGCTTGGGTACGCATCGCTGTGTCACCCGAATGCAGCAGTTGATGCGGCAGAACCCTGATGCGTGGCTGCTGCACGTGGACTTCAGCAAGTTCTTTCCCACCATTCCCCAAGACCTGCTACTGGCCCACTTGGGCAAGAAGCTCACCTGCCAGCGCACGTTGCTGTTAATTGAGCAGGTACTAAGCGTGCAGCCCACTGGCGTGCCGATTGGGGCGCTCACCAGTCAGACCTTTGCCAACTATTGGGGCGGCAGGCTGGATCGTTTTATCGCATTTAAAGGCATTGGCAGTTTTGTGCGTTACATGGATGACGCGGCTGTGATTGTGAGCAGCAAAGCCGATGGACTGCAACTTAAAGATGAGATTTGCTCTTTTGTTGCCAACGAAATGGGGCAGCGGATTGGCAAGTGGAGTTTAGGCCCCGTGAATCGCGGCATCACCTTTTGCGGTTTTCGCATCCGCCGCAAGTACAAGCTGATCAAGCGACAGTCCATAATCCGCCAACGGCGCAAACTCAAGGTGCTGCTTAAGCACCAGGACTACGAAGGCTGGCGCCATTCGCAGATTGCTTGGATGGGCCACGTGCGCCATGGTGATGGACAGAATAGTCTTGTCCACCTAGGGCTTGCATTACCATGCTGATCGTCAACACCCCCTCCGACTTGGCAGCTGCAGAAGTTGGCACCGAGCGGACGGCTTTTCTGAACAGCCTGCTGAATGACTACATCGTTTTTGATGACGCGGCCTATCCCGAAGGCTATGACCGCAATCTGAAGGAAGGCGATGAAGGCTTTATTGCTCCCGTTATTCGCCAAGAATGGAACGCAGGCGCTGCTGCTGGCTGGGGTTTCGCCAGCCGAGAGCAGATCGAGGCATTGCTGAATTAATGGAAAAGCCGTTGTCGCTACTTGGTGCTGCAGTCGCAGTCCTTACTGCGATTGTCGGCACCACAGTGGCGATTGATTCGCGTTACGCCAAGTCTGCGGAAGTGCAACAGCAATTTTGCGAGGCACGGAAGCAGCAGCTGCGTGACCGAATCTTTGAACTTGACCTGAAGCCTGACAAATCACCTTCGGACAAGGCGCTCAAGGAGTACCTCAAGCAGCAGCTAAGCGATGCCTGTTAAGAGCAAGGCTGGTACAGCCAAGATCGAGCACGTATCCCGTGCGGCCTACAAAAAGACCAGTATTGGCAACTCCGTCAGGACAAAGGCCAAGCCTGGGCATAAAAAAAGCAGGGGTCAGGGGCACTAAGCCACCTAACCACCTGCAGTGCTGCCTTATTTTTTCTTGGCTGTCTTAGCAGAATCCTTAAAGTCCTTAGCGCTTGGAGCGCCTTTGGACCCAGGTTTCCGCATCTGCTCACCAGAGCCAGAAGCGATGCGTTCACGCTTGGCGTGGATGTTGGCGTAAAGGCCTTTTTTAGAAGCCATGGTCAACACCCCTTTTTGCCGCCGCCCTTGCCGCCCTTGCTGCCTTTTTTCATAAGTTTGTAGCGTCAACAGTCCAAGGCTATCTGCGCTTTGCCGTAGCGCAAATCCAGTAATAGCAAGCGTTTGCGTAGGCATTGCGAATTGGTAGGCTGACGCTGTACGCAGAACTTGCTCGTGGTTGAGGTCGCTGCCGCGGTGTTAGGCGCCGCCATTACAGTCAGCGCCATGGGCGTAGGGGCCTTGGGGGCACGCGGCAGGGAGGGGAGGGACGCTCTGATTCGTTTGGCTTCCAGTGTGGACAACGTGGCAGAACGCCTTGAACAGTTGCACGAGGACATCAGGAGTGACCGCAAGGAGTTCTTTTCTCGCCTAAACAATGTTGAGCAGCGTGTTGCTCGGCTTGAGGTGCCCGGCCCGCACATTTGACACAGTTCTCCACGTGTGTAGCGTTAGGTGGTGAGATCCCTGCGCTATGGATCGTTTCGGTCAGTACGTCGCCTTGGCGATTGCGGTGCATGGGTTGGCGCTTGTGATCGTCAACATCACGCCAACGCCTAAGGACGACGAGGCTCTCGATGCAATCCAGCGAGTGGTGGTGAAGTTGTATCGAGCAGTCGAGATCCTCGCAGGGATCGTCGGGCCATTGGCGAAAAGGTAAGCGGTGCAACCCTTTGTCGCACGCCAAGAACTGGATTTTAGGCAGGAGGCGACAAAAAGGCTGCTGCAGGAGCTGCACGAGCAGAACGACATTGATGGGCTGATGAATGTGGCCCTGCTGCTGAACAGCTTGTGGCATCAACAAAGCGCGATTGCCCGGTGGTTTGCCAACGAAGCGGCTGAAAACCTGGGTGAGGCCTGGCAGTCGCAGCGGCCTAAGGACGACATGTGAGATACCAGCCACCGGAACCACCCGGCATCCAGCGTGGGTTCCAGTTTTTGCGGCTGTAGACGATGCCAGCGCCCTTGGTGTTGGGGGTGTAGCCCCCACCCACCAACTGAGCCTCGCCGTTGGGATCGTTCTGGATCCAGGCGGCATCGGTGTAGCCGATCACCACAGACCAATGCCCACCGCCCGTAGGAGCGCCTACAGGGCCCTTGTGGAGCCAGCCAACAGCAACAGGCCTGCCAGCGTCAATCTCGCTTTCCAGGGCCTCTGAAGTGCCATTGGTGTGGAAGTCAGCCTTGAGCCCCAGTTTTCGCAACGCAGCCAGCTGTGCTTGAGCTGAGGTGCTGTCACCAAACGGCTGCCGAACAGCGTTGTAGGCGTCGTCATTGGAGATCTTGCCCCAATACATGGCAAGCATGGCGCAAGAGGAGGAGAAGCACTCCCGGTAGCCCTGGCCGCTCTTGTTATCGAGTTGGCTCTGCCACTTGACGTTTAGCGGGTTGCGGACAAGTGCTGCATGTTGCTGCACTGGCAAGCTCTTGTAGATCTGTGCCCACTCCGCTGATTCAGTCAGTAGGCACGGATCTACGGCCTTGATGTGCTCAGCGAGCTTGATCACACCTTTGATTTGGTGTGCCTGGCCTTTGAAGTTCTGCCAGAACTGCAGCCACCGCTCGTCAGTAAACTGAATTTCCTGGATCATGGAGACCAAAGCTCTCCACCCATGTAACCGTGGCTGATCTCGCAAAGGAACTTGAGGAGCTGCACGCTTCCGTCATCCGTGAAGTTCGGGACCGCATCGACAAGGGCGGCTACGACGATGACGGCAATCTCAAGCCGACCAGCAACGATGACCTGCGGGTGGCCTTGCAGCTGCTGAAGCAAAACAGCATTACCGCCAATCTCTCCGAGAGCGACACTGCCAAGTTGCGCTCACAAATGGCCGGCAAACTAGACTTCTCAGCGCTGAAGAACAAGGTCAACGTGGTGCCAATAGTGCGGCCTGACGAGTCCGCTACCGCTTGACTCCACCAAATGCTCTGGCCTTGGGCTGTGGTCTCCACCCCATTGCCAGGGCATCAATGCTGGCGCCGGTTTCATCGAACCAGGCCTGGCGCATTAGCTCATCCATCTCGTCCTGGCGAGCTGCTTTGGCCTTTTCCTGGTCCTGGGCCGCGGCATCAATAAAAAACTTGACCCCCAGGGCTAGCGCATCAAGGCGATCATCAAACGTCAGTGAGCCCCGCTCAACGGTGATGCGGCTCATCTGGTACATCAATGAGCGCTGGTGGCCAGTTTCGGGGTCACGTTCAGCGTCGTGATAGTCCCTGCGGATCAGCTCGCTGCTGACCACCAGGCGGTGTTGCTGAACCAGCGGGGCGAGGGTGTCCACGATGCGGCGTTCCTTTTGCTGGCTGACGCGCACCTCCTCGATTGAGACCGGATGCACCTTGGCCATTGCCGGTGACAGCAGAGCGGTGAACATGCCATCGCCCATGTTGCTCTCAGCCACGCAGTAGCTGACCTGCCAGCGCTTGGCGCGGCTGGCCAGCATCGTCAGCACCTCCGGCTCATAACCCCGGGTGGTGCCCCCGGACTCAAGCAGGAAGAAATTGCCGTTCAGCTCAGCGATTACAGCCCAGGCCAGCTCATCACTGCCGCGGCCAGAGGGGTCAATCGCCAGCACGCAGCGCCAAGTTTCTTCCTGCGATACCCAGCCATTCACCACAGCTGGGCGGTGGTAGTAGCGGTCAGCGCCCAGGCCAACGCACAGCAGCTCCTGGATGCGGTTCTCCGGCGTGGCGGCCCACACCACCACCTCTGGCAGGGCCTTGCCATCAAGGTCCATCACCATCAGATCACCCAATCGAATGGGGTAGCGATCGAGGGTGCTGAGGCGGCAGTTCAGCTGGTACTGCAGCTGGACCGCAGCCCGGGTCATGCGGGTTTCGCGCTTTAGCAGCTCGTGGTGACCAAAGCGTTCGGGATCTGTTGGTTCCCCCGCCAGGGTTACGTTGCTCTGAACGGACTGAGCAATGCCGGGTGCCAAGTTGCCCTCGTAGCAATCCCACTCATCGGCATCGGTCGGATCAGGAAATCGAGCCGGCCAGAAGCGAATTGAGTAGTTCCGCTCGCGCACCAGTCGTAGGTACAGCGAGCTCTCGAGGTGGGGAGTACCCAGGTAGCGAATCTGTCTTGGAAATACCTGGCGTTGTCCGGCCTGGCTGTAGTCCCTAGGTGCGTTGGGGTCAAAGTCCGGTTCATCCGGCTTGATGATTGCCTCAAGCTCGGTCACCGCCTGGGCCAGGCGTTCCTGCTTTAGCGGTGTGATTGAGTTGTTAAGCGTCTCAATGTCGTCCGGCAGCGCCAGGGTGCAGCGCTTACCCGTGAGCGAGGGGGACAAAATCCCCACAGTGCGAACACTTGGGCTCTGGTCGATCACAGCAGGGCCCACATCAAAGGCCTTGATGGATGAGCGGCCATCAGGCCTGGGCTCCAGGCAACGAAGAATGTCCACATCCCGGATGCAGCGGGCCATGAACGTCGCCACCTCATCGGCTTTCTCAGCGGTAGCCGCTGGAATCAAGACTTTTTCGGTAAAGGGGTCATGACGCAGCCGCCAGAGGGCGTAGCTACCGGACTCAAAGCTCTTGCCCAACCCGCGGTAGGCCGTGGTGATGGAACGATCAGGACCGTTCTCGAGCCATTCAGCGACTTCCAACTGGCGGATGGTCGGCGTATCCGCCAGGTTCAGCTCCCGCAGCAGGTAGCAAAGGAAATGGGGGAAAGGCCCTAGTTCAGGTGGCAACGGTTCCCATTGCATCAAGAGAGCCCTCCCACATCCAAGGACGCAGAAGGGCTCTCCCAACAACCACCACCAGACACAAGATCTGGCAGTGAGCTTCCCAGCACCACCTGGGTGAGCACGACAACTTTAGCCGCCAACAAAAGCCTCGTTCACTTCAGGAGTTTGCGGATCGTCGCCGAGGTATTCGCCTTTCTTGTTACGGGCACGTGCTTTTGAGGTGTCCTTCGTTGGGGCAGGACAAGCACCTCCACAAGGCGATGCCAGAGCAGCTTCAGCGGCTTCGACAACTTCAGTTGGAACATCAGATCCGTACTGCTGAAGACCAAGACGAATCCGCTCGTTATTGGAGAGATACATGAGTGGAGAGCAGATGACAGCAGGCTACCCAGAACGTTGTTGTCAATCCACTGTGTCCTCAAATTGTTGCCAAAGGTGGCCGCGGCGGCTTGGTCCACCAACAGAGGCCAGGAATGGATTAATCAGGAAGTAGGTCTCTCCAGTGCGTCGATCAACAATGCGTCGCACCAGGTTCTCCTTGCGCAGGCGGGTGATGGCGCTGACGGCTACAGGCAGCTTGACCTGCAGCCGTTCTGCAATGAATCGGGTGGAGACATGCGCACGACCGCTGCGCCAGTTGACGTAGTTGAGCAGCACCAAGAACACAGCAGCGTCCCTGAGCTCTAGCTTCCGCTCGCCCAATAGGGCGATAGTTGAATCGAGATCGCGCTGGTGGACCATCACGAAGTTCTCGTCACCGTTTTCTCTAGGCTTCATGCAGTCAGTACGGCGTTGCTGACGGACCCAGACACCTAGGTGTGACACCAGGTGTGCCAGCTTGCCCTCCCTGGATGCGACCCAGTGGGGGCAACGGGTCTTGACCACCTCAGTTTAACCCTATAGCAACACAGGTGGAGAGCATCCCTTTTCGCCCAATGCCTCCTCACCGGACCCTCTGATCTCTCTACTGGTGGAAAAAAGAAATCCACCCACACAACCCCGCCCCTGCGACAAATCCCGCACACACCCACACCCCCTCCCTCACGCACCTCCCTGCCATTCCGTGAAACCCCCTGACAGCTCGTGGGCACACCGCTGCTATTACCCCCCCTCTCCCGTTTTTGGGTCGCGTGATGTGATGGCGTCCCCTACCAGCGCACGCAGCGCAGCCCCCCTTAGGGGCCCTCGTGCGCCTCTGTAGGGCTTCGGGGGGCCCTGGGGGTGTCTCTGTGCAGACGGGTCGGGGGAGGGGGCTTCCTGGGCCTCCTGGGGGCCAGTTGCAGCGGCAAGTGCTCGCAGCCCTGCAGCCGGTGCCGGTGATCGCTGGCAGGCCCTGGCGTTCTTGCGGACTGTGCATCCGATGGCACCGGCTGGGCCCAGGTGATGGCAGCTGCTGGCAAGTGCTGGAGAACTGGTAAGGCCTGGCCCGGGTCGCAGCGGGTGAGGCCAGGCCCTGACGGGTCGCAGCTTGTTTGTTAAAAATTGTTACAGATTGTGTGTGGTCCCCCCTGCTTAACTTCCACCCATGGAGAGAACCAGCTAGAACGTGGGCACTGCTCGCCACCTGTGGTGAGCATCAACAACCACCACCACCATGACCACCACCACCACCAAGGCCCGCAAGGGCCGCAAGACTTACGACGGCCCTACGGCTGAGGAGAAGCTCTGCAGCGAGCTAGTGGCTCTCCTTGAGCAAGGGGTGAACCCTTGGCGTCGGGACTGGGCCAGCAGCGGCCAACAGGGCCAGCATCGCAACCTGCTCACCGGGGCCAGCTACCGGGGAAGCAACCCTGCAGTGCTTGAGATGTACTCAGCCTGTAGAGGTTTCACCTTGCCGCTGTGGCTGGGCTGCGCTCAGGCCAAGGCCCAGGGCTGGTTCCCGCGTAAGGGTTCGAAGGGCTGCTACGTGCTCAGGCCACAGCTCAACAAACGAGAGCTAGAGGATGACAACGGCCAACCACTGCTGCAGCCCGATGGCACGCGATCAGTGGCGGCCTGGGTGAGCTACAAACCGGCCTGCGTCTTTAACGTCGCCGACCTGGTGGGCGGTGATGAAGCCAGCCAGGAGGTACTGCAGAACGCCATTGCCGCGGCCATGGCCGGGGCCGTGGTGAAGCCTGAACCTGAACGCCTGGCAGCTGCTGAGGCTGTGCTCGGGGCCTGGCCTGTCAGCACCACCTGGGCCGGTGATCGGGCTTTTTACAACTCCGGCGCTGATCAGATCACGATGCCCACCAGGGCCCAGTTCGGCACAGCTGCTGGCCTGTATGCCACCTGGGCCCATGAACAGGCCCACAGCACCGGACACAGCAGCCGGCTAGCCCGTGATCTATCTGGCGGGTTTGGCAGCCAGAAATACGCCAGGGAGGAACTGGTTGCAGAGCTCGCAGCCTTCCTGATCTGCAACCGCCTGCAGATCCCCTCAGCTGCAGAGAACCACGCCGCCTACCTGGGCCACTGGGCCGGTGTGCTCAAGGAAGGCCACAAGGTGCTTTTCAAGGCCCTGAGCGATGCCACCAAGGCCGCCAACGCGATCTGCGGGCCGGAAGTGGTAGAGGCCGACGGCTGACGGCTGCACGGGGCCCTGCCTGCCACCTGCAGGTGGGCCCTCTGCAGCCCTCACCGGCTGCCCAACAACAACCACCACCACCACAACTGAACAATGCTCACTGAACTTGAGCTGCGCATGGCCACCTATGGCTTCGTGCGGCGTGTGATCCACCTGCTCACTGATGCCGGCTGGGGCATCGAAGCCAAGACGCTTCAGAACGACCTTGACAGGGCGACAGCAGATCTGCCGCACCTGCTGGCAGTGCGCGAGAGCGCTGAGCTACTGGCCGCCCAGCTGGAGGCTCAGCAATGAAACCAGCTGACATTGCCACCGGCGTGATCGCTATCTGGGCCCTGGGCGCTCTTGCTCTGCAGCAACCACAGCCACAGCCCCGCAACCACCTGCGGCCAGCTGCAGCAACCCAACCGACCTTGACAGCGCCCCATCAACTCCCTGATCGGCGCACCCTCAGTCAATTCCCTGGCCCTTGAGCTACCAACCATGCCAACACTCACGAGAGAATGTCTGCACACCTGCAGATTCATGCTGAACCTCACCATCACTGCAGCAGAAGCCGAGCTGCTGGTTGCCTTGCTCAGACCGCGAGCACACCTTTTGCACGAGCTGCTGGAGGTGCAGATCCAAGCGTGCGAACCCGGTGATGACACCTGGGCCAACACCCAGCGCGATCTGCGGGTGGCCAACAAGGCCTTGATCAAGATGCGAAACCTCCAGCTGCAGTACGAGCAGGAGGCCAGGTGAGCAACATCACAGACACGGCCCGCTTTCTTGGCGCCTTGCGGCAGAAGAACCGCGTGGTGCCGCTTGAAACCGCCGAGACCTTGCTGCTGATTGCAGCTGGCATTGACAACGTGCCAGATCTGCAACGAGCAATGAGTGACAGCGACGGCAAGCTCCTGCCTGCGGCAACTGTCAGCAGGCTGATTGCTTTGCTGCGTGGCAAGGCCCGCTACCACCAGGGGAGTTGGGTGGAGAGCCCTTATTCCCTGCTGGATGTAAGGCCGCACCCACACCGCCGCGGCCACCAGCTGCAGCTGAGTGCGGTTGGGCAGCAGCTCATCAGCTCCTATTTTGGGGAGTACGTTTGCACTACTTCCCTAGTAGTCTCACCATCCACCTGCGAGGAAGAAACCCTGTGTCCGTCAAGCTGATTGCTTCTCTGGAAGTGCCTATTGGTGAGGCGTGGAAAGGGTTTTCCCTATACCTTGAGATGATTGGTGCAAAACACGCAATCATTCTCCACAGGTGCCAGACTCCTAGGAGTCGTCGTCGCCACGGCCCATGGATTTACGTCAGCTGGGGAACGCTCTGGCTGCTTTTTCCATTCTCAGCCCAACGTCGTTCCCGCTTCACCATGCGGAGGTCTTCCTGGTGGTCGCTCGCCGGGGGCAAGCAACTTATCGGGAGCTGGAGGAAGCTTTGAACCTTTCCAACAGCACAGTGTCCCGGACCGTCCATGCCTTGGGCGAGGTCCACCGCAAGGGATACGACGGCCATGCCCTGGTTGAAGTCGTCCGCGATCCCGATGAGGGCCGCCGCTTTGTCATTCAGTTGAGCGCCAAGGGCAAGGCCCTGGTCCGTCAACTGGAGGGCCTCTGAGCTCTCACACAACAACCACCACCACCTACAAACCAATGGCAGGCACCGTCCGTAAGGCCTCTGACGGCAGCTGGATTGCCGACGTCACCGTCAACGGTGTGCGTCGCACTGGCAAATGCAAAAGCCGATCAGAAGCCCTGGCCCGCAAGCGAGAACTGCTCGAGCTGCTGCTGCAGCGCGATGCCAAGCCCCTTGCAGCCCCTCCGTACACCCTTAAAGAAGCCCGAGCTCTGTCCCTGCGCATCCGCTGGGCAGGCACCGCCTACGAGCGCACAGCAGCGATCTACAGCCGCGAGGCCGTGGACTATTTCGGTGAGTTCTTCCCGGCCAACGAGATCACAGCTGCCTCTGTTGACACCTGGCGGCAGAAGCTGCTGTCCAAGGGCAACCGCCCCAGCACGGTCAACCGCAAGGTGTCAGCCATCAGGGCCATGCTCGCTGATGCCCACCTGCACGGGCACCTGCAGGAAATACCGCGGATGCCCCAGCAGCTGCGCCTGGTCAACACCAAAGACCGGGTGATCAGCGATGAGGAGCGCGATCGCTTCTGTCTGTACTTCAGGCAGGTGGGCGAGCCCGCCGCGGCCGACGTGCTGGTGTTCCTGCTTGAGACCGCCTGCCGGTGGGGTGAGGCCGAGCGGGTGAGGGGTCAGGACGTTGATCTGGTGAAGGGTCGCGTCACCTTCTGGGCCACCAAGAACGGCAAGCCCCGCTCTGTGCCGTTGACCCGCCGTGCCATTGAGGCCCTGGAGCCGCACCTGCCGGCCGTGCCCAGCCATCGAGTGTGGCCCTACAAGTACACCCGCTATCAGCACCTGTTCAACCTGGCTAAGGGTGCCCTGGGCCTGGCCAATGACAGGGCCCTGTCTATTCACACCACGCGCCACACCTGCGCCAGCAAGCTGGCCAGCAAGGGCATCCCGCTGCACCAGCTGATGACCTTCGGAGGATGGACAAGCCTGGCCTCAGTGCAGCGCTACCTGCACCTGCACACCGACGCCCTGGCCGCCTGCGTCAGCGCACTGGAGAGCTGAGATGACTGAGCTGTTCTTGATGGCCCAGCTGGCCGCTCCTGCCTGCGGCTGGAATTACGGGGCCCAGATCACACCGGACAACAGCTACGTGCTGGGCTGCTCAGTGCCCAATACTTCAGGCGATTACGGAACCGTGCTACGCATGGATCCGTTCACGCCTGGCGGGATTCGCACCGAGTCAGCTGCACCTGCACCGTTGCCTGTCTTCACACCTTGATGGCTTTGCTGTGGATGCGTCCACCGGCCTGAAAAATCTGCCGATGCGTTTGGCAGAGATGCTTGAAGCAGACCCATTGGCAGACCCCCTAAATCCCCGAGATGCCTTATGGTGACTGGGCGGGGGTCTAGCTATCTGGTGAAAGCAGCGGACTCATAATCCGCTGCAAGACCATCCACCCCTGCAGAGCAGTCGTGTTTCCTGTCTGCTGCTAGGCGTTAGACAGTTCTGCATAGGTGGGGTGGAATTGGTGCCGAAAGCACCCGTAACTGCCGATTGAAACCCAAAAATCCCGCGTCCACCCCTGTGGACAAACTGCAGAAGCAGAGGGAGGAACGGGAACAAGAACGCGCAAAGTGGGATGCAATCAATCAACGGGCCCGGCTTCGTGAGTTAGTTCGAGAGAGCGTCACGGAATACGGAACGGCCCTGTTCACCGATAACGCTGAGCGGGTGACGATTGCCCTTGGCCTACTGCTCGAGGAGCTGCTTGCTAATCCATCAAAACCAGGGCCGTACTTCAGCGCCTGGCCCCTGCTGTTGATGGTCACGAATCGAGGGCCCAGAACATTGGCAGCCATTGCGATTGGCGTGGTCTTGGATCACATCAGCCAGCGCCCAAGCGAACGCAAGCTGGCCGGTGCCATCGGCCGGGCTCTGCAGGACGAGCTCAAGGCCGGCCGCATTGAGCAGCTCAGCCCTGACTTGCTGCGCCTGATCCGCAAGCGCAAGGGCAACCGGGCCCTCAGCTCTAAGCAGGTGCTTGATCAGCTGCGCCTAGACGTCAACGGCTGGGCCACTGCCGAGCGCACCCAAGTGGGTGGCCTGCTGCTGCAGGTGATTACCGCAAACAGCAACCTGATCCGGGTCGAGACCGGCATCCGCAACGGCCGCAGCCGCAAGACGGTGGTGGCCACCGACGAGGCCCTGGCAGTGATCAAAGCCAACCCGCCGCGGCCCTTGCCTGCTCGCCGGCTGCCAATGCTGGTACCGCCCAGGCCCTGGTCGGGCATGTACGGCGGCGGCCATCTCAACAACGACGACCCCCTGGTGCGCAGCCGGGCGGGTTACGACCTCAGCCACCTGACCCCTGAGGCCATGGCCCCGCTGGTCAAGGTGGTCAACGCCCTGCAGCAGCAGGAGCTACGCATCGACCCCGAAATGGTGCAGCTGCAGCGCTGCGCCTGGGATCACAACATCCGCGGCTTGTTCCCGGTCACCCGTGACCCACTGCCGGAGCCGCCTAAACCGCAGGAACTGGTGGGCAGCGAGGAGTACCGCTGCTGGCTGAGGCAGAAGGCCGCGGCCCAATACGACCGCAATCAAAACGCCCTGCAGCGCCGGCGCATTGAAGAGACCATCCGCCAGTGCGAGGAGGTAGCGGGCCAGCCGATCTGGTTTGCCTACTGCCTGGACTTCCGCTACCGGATCTACAGCAGCAACCGCTATGCCACCCACCAGGGCCCGGACTGGGAGAAGGCGGCCATCAACTTCACCGCTGCTGAACAGTGCAGCGTTGAGGCCTTTGAGTGGATGCTCAAGGCCGCGGCCGGCCACTACGGCGTGGCCAAGAACTGGCGTGACCGTCTGAGCTGGGGGCAAGAGCACCTGCCGCAGATCTGCGCAGTGGCTGAGGCTCCGCTGGATCGACTCGAGCTGTGGCGAGATGCCAAAGATCCCTGGCAGTACCTGCAGATCTGCCGCGCCATTGCCCAGCAGGTGGCTGATACCAACAGCAGCTGCAGCGTGCCCGTCCGGTTCGATCAGACCTGCAGCGGCATTGGCATTGCGGCAGCACTGATGCGTGACCGGCGCCTGGCACGGCTCACCAACATCAACGGCAAGATCCGCAAGGACATTTACGGCCACGTCGCTGAGGAAGTGCTGCGCCTGCTGCGGCTGGACCTCAGCAACGGCACCCCATCAGAGGTGCGCATGGCCGAGCTGTGGCTGAAGTTTGGCATCGGCCGCAGCCTGACCAAGGGGCCGGTGATGACCACCATCTATGGCGCCCAGTTCTTAAGCATCGTCGATGGGCTGGTGGCAGCCCTTGAGGAACGCAAGGCCGGGCTGCGGGTGTCCGAGTGGGAGCTCGCTTACCTAGCGCCTGCCCGCTACCTAGCCCGCAAGATCAGCCTGCTGCTGGGCAGTGAGCTTAAGAGCTGCCTTGAACTGCAGACCTGGCTGCGCAATGCCTCCAAGAAGGCACTGGCTAATGGCAGCCAGCTGGAGTGGACAAATCCCCTTGGGGTGCCGATGCGGTTGGGTGATCAGCTGGACCCACGCACCACCGTTACGAGTTTGGCCCACGGCAAGCGGCGGTGGCAGGCCTGGAACAATCACGCCGACAACGGTGAGCTTTCAGCCCTCAGCACCAACCGAGCGGTGACCGCCAACGTCGTGCATCACCTTGACGCTGCACTGTGTCACATCATGGTCTCCATGGGTAGCGCACACAGCATCCCGCTCCTAACAAATCACGACTGCTTCGCGACAATTCCAAGCCAAGCTGGCTGGCTGCACCACACCCTGCACGATCAGCTTAGGGTGCTGTACGCCACGGACTGGTTGGACGAGATGAGCCAGCAAATCCGTTCTGCTGCAAGGCTTAGTAACATTAAGCGCCCGCCAACTGTTGGCGATCTGTGCCCGGGCGAGATCGGCAGCAACCCACACTGCTTCTCATAAGACACACCTAGGCGTGTTGCGGACCTGCACCTAGGTGGATACGGTGCTGCTGCACTCCACCTGTAGCGAGCAAATGCCGCGACGCGCAACACTCATCACCCCCGTAGGTGAGGCTGCCTGGGCCAAGATCCTGGGCGAACCCGCTGAGCCGTTTGATGGCGACGGTCCCCGGGCCTGGTCCGTCAACCTGCTGCTGGACCCCAACGATCCGAGCACCGTCGAGTTCATCGAGAAACTCGAGGCCGAGTTTGCTGAGCTTCATGGCAGCGGCAAGATCAAATACAGCGCCAACGCTTGGCCTTTCGGTGAAGACACCACCAAGGACGAGCAAGGCCGCAAGGTGCCGACCGGCAAGATGCGCTTCAACTTCAAGCGCAAAGAGACTACCGCCCGTGGCGATGTGAAGTTGCCGCCTGTGGTGACTGACTCCAAGCTCAACCCTTGGCCCGCGGCCAAGCTGATCGGCAACGGCAGCAAGATTCGCGTTGCCTTCCAGCCGTGGGGATGGGACACCCCAACCGGCAAAGGCATGAGCCTTGAGCTTATGCAGGTGCAGGTGTTGGATCACGTTGCTTACGAAAGTGCTGAAGACGCCCCGGTGTTTGAGAAGACCGACGGCTTTGTGTTGGAAGCAGAGGAGACCCCGGTGTTTGAGCGCGAGCCCGAACTGGCCGTGCTCAGCCCGAGCCAGCGGCTGCGCAAAAGCCAGGAGGTTCCTGATGAGATTCCTTTCTGATGGGATTGCGCACCGCCGATTTCGTACTGCCCGTTCCGCTGCAACCCAAGTCAAGGCCACGCTTTACTTTGAAAGGCAGGGCTTACAAGGACAGCAAATACAGGGAGTGGACGGAATCCGTTCGCTCAATTCTTGGCGAGTGGTGGACCCTGCCACCGCTCGAAAAAGGACAAGTGGTGGCTTTGCACTTGACCTTTTTTGGCCCGGGGACTTCGGACCTGGACAACTTGGCTGGTGCCGTGATGGATGCCGGCACGGGAATTGTGTGGTCGGACGACAAGGTGACCGTGTTGCAACGCATCGAAGCTCAGTGGCTGAAAAAGCCCATGAACGCACAGGCCATTTATCTCAAGGTGATTTGGAATGAAAACACCGTTCCCGCTGCGGCGTGAGCAGTCGTGCATCAACTGCTTTTACGCCTGTGGCGACAAAGAGGTTGGCGTCCTGTTGTCTTGCCGGCGCAATCCACCTGTTGTTTTCAACACAGGTTCCTACACGAGAGGCTGCTGGCCGTTTGTTAAGGGGTACGAATGGTGTGGCGAGTGGGCGCCGGAGGAGGTGGTGGCATGAAGTGTCCCAAATGCGGTCACGACAAGAACCGGGTTGTTGAAACCCGGGCCATGCCTGACGGCGACCGCCGCATCCGGCAATGCCAAAGCTGCGGCAAGACCTTCCAAACCATGGAACGGATTTGCGTTTTTATTGGCCGCGCTGCTGGCTACGTCGAGATGGCACCGCCCGTCCCAACGCTGGCCGTTGTGCCCGAACAGCCAAAAAAAGTAGCCAAGCCTGCTGCTGGTTTTGTCGCTCATTTGAACGACGCTGCCTTGGCTGCGGTGATGGCCGACGCTCAGCCATTTCTTGTGCAGTGGTGGAACGAAAGCCGCCGCTCAAAACACAAGGGCAACGCCACTTGGACCGAGGCGGCATGGCAAGCAAGCGTTCAGCGCGTTGCTGCCCTGCCTCTATGGCAGCAGCAGCTATTGGCTCAGGCCGGTGTTGAACACGGCTGGCAGGCGCTCAAGCCTGAGTACCTGAAAGAGGAGCTGGCCAAGCCGCAGGCCAGCGGCAGACCGATGCCCAAAGACCCGGCGATGCTTGCCGCCCTTGAGCAATGGCCCAGCCAAACCGCCTGACACCAGAGACGTTCTTGGCGGTCGCCGAAATGATCGCAGCCCACCTGCGCATTAAAGAAGCCGACCGCTGGAGCCCTCACATTTGCCGCCTGAAGTTTCACAGTTTCACCTCTGAGTTCCCGGAGATCAACGAACCGCAGTTCATGTGGGCCGCTGAGCAGTGGATTCAAAGCCTGAAGCCTGACGTCTTCAAGCGTTATCCCACTTGGAAAGAATTGATGGCACCGCTGTATCGCAGTGAAAACGGCCTGGCCAACAGGAGCTGGGGCTACAAGCCTGAGCTGCCTGGCTTTTGCCAGCCCACACAACCGCAGCTGGCAATGCTGCCCGCCGAGCCTTACAGCCTGGCGGCAGCACCAGACCCACACAACGCTGATGCCTATGTGCCATTCACCTGCACCGAGCATCCGCTGTTGCCGCCTGCTGTGGATGAAAGGCCTGGCCTGACGCCTGAGCGTTGGGCCGACTACCTCAAATGGGTCAACCAAGAAGAGGCTCGCGTTGATGCCAGCTGATGCAACCACTCTTCAGCCACACCGAGCTCAGGGGAATCCTCGAGCACGGACTGCTGACTGGCAAATGGTCAGTGCTGCAGTTCAACAAGAAAGCCCGTGATGCGGTGCTGCCCAGCAAGCAGTTCCTTGAAGACCACCCAGAGTTTCAAGACATGGAACTCCGGGACATGGAGGCCTTCCGCAGGCACCACTACCCATGACCTGGAAGCAGTACAGCAAAGGCCAAGAGGTTCGCTTCCGTGCCCTTGGCGGTTGGGTTAAGGGCCACATCACCGAGACCTATCACGACTCAGTTTCTGTTGTCTTCACTCGAGGCGCACAGGAACGCAACATTCGTGTTTATGACCTACGCAACATTCAGCCATGTCCACCAAGCAACAAGAAGAACCAATCGACGTCTCAAGAGCCTCCGTTGTTCGGATGTTGAATTACGCCAAGCGTTATCACGAGGAGGCTGTTGAACACAGCTATCCGCAGGTTTGGTGGGAGGGCTACATCCGTGCCTGTGAACAGATCCTTGACATGGAGAACGAGTGATGAGCTGGATGGTCCCCAGTCGCCTGCCGCAAGAAGGCCCTGAGCCGATCCTTGGCCCTGGCATTAGCCATCCCAAGCCCAGGGAGGCAACACGCATGTTCTTTCTCGAGGTGAAACGCCCGGGTTACAAAACCATGCGTGTCACCAAGCCCGCGCCGACCCTGGCCAAGGCAATTAAGTATTGCCAGAACATCTGGCCTGATTCCACCGTCACACCCGTCAAATGAACTTGCTAGAGGATTGCCTCTCAATCCAATACGCCTTGGGTGAGTACGGCATTGACGACAGGCGCCGCATGAAAGAAGTGATCCGCGAGATCGCCAACATCATCCGCACCTGGGCACCAGACCCAGGGCAAGCACGCATTTGTCATCTTGCAATCAATGAGGTGGCTGACCGCATGATTCGCGAAATTACGGAAACGCCATGAACAAAGGCACAGGCATCATGCTTGCCGGCTGCATCTTCAGCGCAGTGGCTATCGGCATCCTCTACATCGCCACCATCCACTCATGAAGGCTCTAATCGACACGGAGTATTACCTCTTTACTGCAGCATCTGCCTGCCAGTACGAGGCTGAGTGGGCCCCTGATGTGTGGACCTACTTCTGCCGGCATGACGATGCCAAGGAAGTCTTCCAAGAGCAGCTGGGTGCCTTTCGCGAGTTGCTGCCAGATCACGAGCAGGTGCTGGTTTTTGGCAGCTCCCTCTCCTTTCGCTACGGGGTGTGGCCGCAGTACAAAAGCAACCGCAAGAAGTACCGCAAGCCAGCTGGCTACCGGAAGCTGATCGAATGGGTCCATCACTCGGGCCCCGCCCGTGGCTGGCGCACCGTCGAGCTACCTGACATTGAGGGCGACGACGTGCTTGGCGTGCTCTACAAACCCGGCGACGTGATAGTAAGCGTGGACAAGGACATGCTTACCCTGCCTGGGCTGCACCTGCGGGACGGCCAGATCCTAGAGATGAACCGCCTGGAGGCTGATCGCAACTTTTACCAGCAGGTGTTGACCGGAGACGTCAGCGACAACTACCCAGGCTGCCCTGGCTATGGCCCGGTCACTGCAGAAAAAGCATTGGCTGGTTGCTCAACAGAGGTGGAGATGTGGAATGAAGTTTTGGCCGCCTACAAAAAGAAAGGCTTTGGTGAGGCCTATGCCAAGACGCAAGCCCGTTGTGCTCGTATCCTTCGGGCTGGTGAGTACGACTTGGAGGCCGGCACTCCCCTGTTGTGGAGGCCGCCGGTAGGCTGAGTTTGATCTGCATACCTGCAGTGCTTCAACCAATCGTCACTGAAGAGTTGCTTGTCAAGTTGCGGGAAGTGTTTCCTGCAGCTGTCAGCCGTTTCTTGTCGCACCGCGATCTGGACGTTCTGATCGGTCAACAGGAAGTGATGGCCTACCTGGAGAAGCTGCTGGAAGAGCAGAAGTCTGATCCGCTCAATCTGGAGGAGCTCTGATGTGCTTCGGTGGTGGCGGTGGTGGCGCCGTAATCACGATGCCCGACACCGGGGCTTACGACCGTATGGCCCAGGCGCAGATTGATGCCATGCAGTCCAACCAGGACGGTGCCATCAAGCTGAAACAGCTTGAACTCAATCAAGCCTTGAACAGCGAGCAGCAGGTGCTGACCGAGCTGCGCGACTTCAAGACGCAGCGGGCCAATGAAACCAGCGCCAACGCCGCTCGCATGGCTGCGCTGATTGGGGCACCCCCTCCAGATAAGGCAGCTCAGGCTCCAGTCATTGGATCCGACCGGGCGCAAATGGCAAAGCCCATGGGCAAGCGCGGCCTGCGCATTGATCGGGTTACACCCACCAGCTCAGGCGCTGGCATCGGCCTAAACATCACCACAGGAGTCTGACCATGTGCTTTGGATCTGCCCCTCAAGCCCCTGAGGTCCGCTACGTGGGGCCCAGCCAAGCGGACATTGATGCCAACAACGCCAAGCTGGAGAAGTACCGGCAGGACTCGCTGACCCAGCAGCAGCAGTTCGCGTCAGCGCTGCAAAAGCAGATTGACGATGCCAACGCTTCGGCTTCTGCCAAGCGCAAAGAGCTGGAATACCAGATGGGGCAGAAGCAGCGGGAGATGGCTGCCCAAATGTCAGGTGCTGCAGCAGCCGCTGCTGCGCAACAGCAGGCGGCCTATGCCGTTACCACTACCCAGACCGAACCTGTTGCCGCCCAGACCACATCCGCACCCAAGAAGAAGGACAAGATCAAGGGCACTCTCAAGATTGCCCCTGGTGCCACAGCCATGAGCGAAGGCTCTGGCATCAACATCGGAGTGTGAGCCATGTGCGTTGGAGGAGGCAACAACAGGCATCACGAGGAAGAAGCCAAGCGCCGGCAATGGGCCGCTGATCGCGCCGCTGAAGAGCAGCGTCAACGCATTGCCGAACAGGAGCGGCAAATGCAGGCAGCTGTTGCTGACCAGCAGGCGGAGATGGTGCGTTTGCAAGCCCTGCAGGCTGAGGCTGAAACCAAGCAGCGTCAGACCGTTGACGCCCTAAGGGTCCAGGAGTCCGAACAGCTGGCACAGCTGCAGGCACAGCAGGCACAGCAAAACGCAGAGATCCTAAAAATGCGCGATGCGACCAGCACCGTGTCTGCATCGCTGCGGGTGCTGGCCAATGCACCGCAGACCAAGGCGCCCACGGCACAGCAGACCAGGATTGCATCAGCGCCTGCTGCCCGCACCACCAGCCCCACATCTCAACTGCGGATCGGTTCATCCGGCCGCGGCTCTGGTGTTGGAGTAAATCTCGGAGGCTGACATGAGTTGCACAAAGCGTTACCGCAGTCTTGAAGGCGACAGGAACTACTACCTCGAGCGAGCACGAGCAGCGGCTCGCCTGACCCTGCCGTACTTGGTGCCCCTCAACGACGAGTACACCCCCAACCAAACCGAAAGTTTTCCGTTGCCCTGGAACGGCATCGGTGCCCGTGGTGTTCACAACATCACCAGCCGCCTAAGCCTGGCGCTGCTGCCACCCACGGAAACGTTCTTTCGCTTCACGATTGACGAGATCGAGATGGCCAAGAACGAGCAGCAGCTCATGGCTGCCGGGGCCACCCCTGAAGAACTGGGCAAGTCAAAGAGCGAGTTCGACCTGGCCCTGGCCCGGCTTGAGCGGGCGGTACTGCGCAGCATTGAAGCCAGCAACGACCGTGTTGCTGTTCACGAGATGCTGCTGCATCTGATCGTGGGCGGTAACGCCCTGATGTACGTCAGCGAGAAGGGGCTGCGCTGCTTCCACCTCAACCGCTACGTGCTCAGGCGCGACCCCATGGGCAACCCTTTAGAGGCGATTGTCTGCGAGGAGCTGGCCAACGACAGTCTGCCTGAGAAGGTGCGTCAGCTGGTTGAGGAAGAAGACGGCGAGAGCGCAGGGATCATCGAGGCCGAAGACGATTACACCCCTGAGTACGAGCGCACCGTCAAGCTCTACACCCACGTGGAGTGGGAAGGCGAAAAGGTCAGCTGGTATCAGGAGGTCAAGGACAAGGAAATTCCTGGCACCCGGGGCAAAGCCTCGATCTCGGAATCACCCTGGCTGGCCCTGCGGATGTACCGCATTGATGGCCATGACTATTCGCCTGGCTATGTCGAGGCGGCCTGCATGGCTGACCTGCAAACAGCTGAGGCCCTAAGCCAGGCCATTGCAGAGGGCTCGCTGGTGTCGGCCCAGGTCAAGCACTTGGTCAAGCCCAGCGGTGTTGCCAATCCCAAGAAGCTGGCCGAGGCGCCCAATGGTGCTTACCTGCCCGGCAACCCTGATGACGTCACCACCATCACGGTGGGCAAGGCGCAGGACTTGAGCGTGGCCATGCAGGGCCTGGCCCGGATCGAGGCACGCCTGGCGCAAGCCTTCATGCTGGCCGACATGCGTGATGCCGAGCGCGTCACAGCAGAGGAAGTGCGGCTGCAAGCGCTGCAGCTTGAGAACTCCCTGGGTTCAATCTACGCGATCTTAACCACCGAATTTCAGCAGCCCTATGTGGCACGAAAGCTGGCGCTGCTGGTGCGCAAGGGCAAGCTGCCCAAGCTGCCGGATGAGCTGGTCAAACCTGTTGTGAGCGTTGGCTTGTCGGCTGTTGGCCGCGGCAACGACCTCGAGAAGACCGCTCGCTTTATGCAGATCCTGCAACAGTCGATCGGGCCTGAAGGGATCACGACTTACGTGATGCCATCGGAGCTGATCCGCCGGCTGGCTGCCTCGATGGGCATGGACATCATTGGCTTGGTCAAGACCGATGAGCAGCTGGCTGCAGAGCAGCAAGCCCAGCAGCAGATGGCCATGGCGCAGCAAATGATGGCCAGCGGCATGGCTGATCCACAAAAGCTCGCTAACGCCGCGGCCACCGCCCAGCAGATGGCAGCACCGCCACCTGCCGAACAACCACCAACTGAACAACCAGCATGACCACCACCCCTGAAACCCGAGAGGAGCTGCAGTCCATGGTTGGCCCCGGCCAACAGGACGTGTTCGACCAGTTCCTCGAGGAGATCGAGCAGCAGCAGGCAGACATTGATGCAGCTGAACAGCAACAGGACGAAGAAGAGAAACTGCTAGCCGGCAAGTTCAAGTCCACCGAAGACTTGGAGAAGGCCTATCTCGAAGCCCAGAAGCTGATCAGTCAGCGCGGGCAGAAGACGGCTGAGCCTGAGACCCCTGCACCACTGAGCCGTGAGCAGGCCGCTGAGCATTACGGCGAGTTCATTGCCAGCGCTGCTGATGAAGAGGGCATCGACCTTGGCGCTTGGGATGCAGCCGTCCGCCGGGGCCAAGACACCAAGGCGCTGCGGGACAAGTTGGCCGCCAAGACCGGCATCCCGGTGCAGCTGATTGAGCAGTACGAGCAGTCCTACCGCCCGCAACCTGCTGCATCAGAGCCAGCCGATAGCGGCTTGACCGAGGCTGACGTGACGGAGCTCAAGGCCCTAGTCGGTGGCGACCAAGAGTTTCAGCGGCTAAGCCAGTGGGCTGCAGCCAACATGAGAGCCGACGAGCTGGCGGACTACAACGCAGCGGTGGACAGCGGCAACAAGGCTGCTGTGCGCCTGGCGCTGCGGGCCATGCAAGTGCGTGCTGCAGCTGGCCAGGACTCTGGTGAACCTGAGTTGCTGGGCGGCGGGAAGCCAACCAAAGCAGAGGTGTTTGAGAGCCAGCAGCAGGCGATTGAAGCCATGCGCAAAACCAACAGCAAAGGCCAACGGCTTTACAACGTCGATCCCAAATACAAGGCTTGGTACGAAAAAACCCTTGCACGATCCACTTTTGCGTAACAATGGGCGCATGAGTTGATCTGCACTGGTGGAGCAGATTGGGCCTCCCGAGGGAGACACCCCATCCCTGTAAAGCAATAGGCGGAGGCTCGCAACCCAATTAAGGCCAATGGCCAACGCAAACCTCGACCGTCTCGGTCAAATCCAGGGCGCAGGTGATACCTCCGCTCTGTTCCTGAAGCTCGGCATGACCGAGCTGCTTGACGCCTTTGATCGCGCTTGCGTGTTCAAGGGCAAGATCAAGGAGCGCAACATTAAAGGCGGCAAATCTGCAGCTTTCCAGGTCTCAGGCAAGGCCGAAGCGGCCTATCACACTCCGGGGACACCAATCCTCGGCGCCACAAACTCTCCTGGTGACCGCAACGAGCGCATCATCAACCTTGATGGTCTGCTGATCGCCGATGAGGTGATCTATGACCTTGACGAGCTGATGAATTATGTGGACATCCGCCAGGATGTGACGCACCAGTTGGGTGCGGCTCTTGCACGCGAATGGGACAAGCGCTGTGCGCGTGTCTTGTACGCGGCTGCCAAGACCAGCACTGAGCCCCTGGCCAAAGCCGGCAACGCCGGTCGCATTGGTCAAAGCCAGACCCTATCTGCTGGTTACGCCGCTGCTTCTGCTAACGCCAAGGGCGATGAGCTGGTCGCAAAGATCAGCGCCATCAAGGTGGCCATGCAGAAGAAGGACGTACCCACTGAGGATCTGCTCTGTGTGGTTGGCCCTGACGAGTACGACTTCCTGCTGGATTCCACTCGCGCCATCAACGCGGACTTCAATGGCGCCAGCGGTGAAAACGGTTCCTTTGCGCAAGGCCGAGTGTTGCGCGTGAAAGGTGTCCCCGTGATCATGTCGAACCACATCACTCAGGCTGCCTACACCAACAGCGCCAACGACAAGAACGCTGCCTACCAGCAGGATCTGTCAAAAAACAAGGCTATCGTGTTCCACCGCGATGCCATTGGTGTGCTGACCCTGCGCAGCCCCGGCCTGCAAATCACCCCCCAGGGCGGTGACTTCAACATCATGTACCAAGCCACTCTGATGGTTGCCCGCATGGCAATCGGCATGAGCGTGCTGCGTGCTGAGTGTGCAGGCGTGATTGAGCTCCCCTAACTTTTGTTAGGTGAGTGTCTCGAGCCCCCTGCCACGCCGTCAGGGGGCTTTTTTGTGCCCACCGATAACATGAGTCCAACACCCATGCAGAGTATCGATGGGCCTTGCCAATCAGGCCTTGACGCCAGGCCGGACAACGCTGCTGGAGGCGGTCAACATTTGTCTGCAGAACATCGGCGAGCAGCCGGTGAACAGCCTTGAGAACCAACAAGTGGTGGAAGCCACCATGGCTGAGCGCACCATCCTTGAGTTCCACAAGGAAGGGCAGACCAGGGGGTGGAGCTGGAACACAGAGCTGGCTTACGAGTTTGCCAAGAACAACGCAACCAACCAGATCACAGTTCCAGCCAACATCGTTACCTGGGCCACGGATGCTTACGAATGGGCAGGGCGGTTCCAACTGCGGGGCCAAAAGGTCTACGACAAGGAGAAGCACACCTACACCCTGGGTGCTGACATCACCAACCTGAAGGCTGATGTGGTTTGGCTGCTGCCGTGGGACGAGTGCCCTGAAGCGTTTAACCGTTGGATTACGATCCGCTCGGCACGAGTCTTTAGCGATCGGGTGCTAAGCAGCGACTCGATCTTCAAGTACACCGCTGTTGATGAGCAGGCTGCGCTGGTGGAGCTGCAGCGCGTTGAGCTTGAGCAGACACAAGCCAACAGCCTGACGGGTGGCCCTGGTCTACGGCCGTTCCCCACCTACTCCCCTGGCCTTGGCTTGCTGGGTCGGAACCGGGGGTATCTGCGTGGCTAACCTCGTCAGCTCCACCATCCCCAACCTGATTCAGGGGATCTCGCAGCAGCCCGATGCGCAGCGAGATCCATCACAAGGGGAGCTGCAAATCAATGCTGTGAGCTCCTTGGCCGAGGGGCTGAGGAAGCGCGAGGGCACGCAGTCCATTGCCAAGGTGAGCAACACCAGCTTTGGCGACGTCTATTTCCACAGCATCCTGCGCGATTCATCCGAGCAATACCTGGTGGTGATCAGCAGCACGGCAATCCGTGTGTTTGATCTGGCTGGTAACGAGAAGACCGTCACACCTAATGCAGGAGCCTATAGCTACCTGTCAACGGTGACTAACGCCAAGAACGACATTCGCGCCGCTTCGATTGCTGATTACACCTTTGTAAGCAACGTCAAGAAAACGCCGGCCATGAGCGCTGCGCTGGCCCCGGCTGCCGCCAGGCCTGCAACGCATGAAGCGCTGGTGTGGGTCAAAGCTGCCAACTACGGCCAGACCTACAAGGTCAACGTGAACGGTACGCAGGTTCAGGTGCAGACCGCTGTGGCGCCTGTGATCGTCACCGGCGGAGCCACAATCGAGAACCGGATCAGCACAGAAGACATTGCTAGCAGCTTTCAGTCAGCGCTGAGTGGCGTGTCTGGCGTCTCGATTACGCGCAAGGGCAGCGTGCTGCATTTCACCAGCAGCAACGCGATCACGATTGCGGCATCAGACGCCCGGGCCAATGCGGACATAACGGCCATTACCAGTTCGGTGCAGGCTTTTACTGAGCTTCCGACCATTGCTCCCCAGGGCTATCAGGTCGAGATCGTTGGCGACCCAGGCAACAAGTTCGACGGCTTCTACGTGGAGTTTGTGCCCCGCGATGGGGCCGGCACCTTTGGTGAAGGCAGCTGGCAGGAGACCGTCAGCCCAGGCGTTGAGTACCAGATTGACGCCACGACCATGCCTCACCTGTTGGTGCGTCTGCCTAATGGGACGTTCTGGTTTGGCCCGGCCAATGGCAGCACTCAGAGCGGCGTGCAGATTCCTAGCTGGGGCAAGCGAGGTGCTGGTGATTACGAGACGGCGCCTGACCCCAGCTTCATTGGCAACCCCATCCAAGACGTCTTCATCTACAAGAACCGGCTTGGCTTCTTGGCTGATGAGAACGTCATCCTGAGCCGCGCACGAGACTTTTTTGAGTTCTTCCCGGAGACGGTCACGGCTGTTCTCGACAGCGATCCGATTGACCTGACGGGCAGCAACAACCGGGTGTCGGTGCTGCGTTACGCCATCCCGTACCAAGACGAGCTAATCATCTTTTCGGATCAGATCCAGTTCCGCTTCAACGCAGCCGAAACCGTGCTGACGCCAAACACGGCACAGATTACGGTGCTGACCCAGTACGAGATCGACCCCAACTGCCGGCCAATCCCGGTGCAGGGGACGATCATCTTCTGCCAAGCCAACGGGCAGTGGAGCCAGTTTCGGGAGTTCAGCGTCCGCGGTGCGGGCACTGCACTGGTGGCTGATGCCTCTGACCTGAGCGGTTACGTCAACAGCTACGTGCCCTCTGAGGTCTTCAAGCTGACGGCCAACGACACCGGCAACTGCTGGTTCGCGCTGTCAGGCAAGGCCGGCTACCAGAAGCGCCTGTACGCCTACAAATACTTCTACCGCAACAGCGGCGGTGGAGCTGAGCGGGCGCAGAGCAGCTGGAGCCACTGGCAGCTCAGCGGGGCCGACAAGATCCTCAATGCGCTGTGCGTGCAGGAGACCGTCTACCTGCTGGTGGAGTACGGCACTGAGGTTTGGCTGGAGAAGATCTCAGCAGCAGACCGCACGGCTGACGTGCTGCCCAACCCGTACCAGCTGCTGCTGGATCGGCGGGTCACAACAACCATGGCAACGCCAGCAGCAATTCGGGTGGCGGCTGGCACCTACAACGCCACGACCAACATCACCACCTGGACATTGCCGTACACGGTTAAGGCCAAGACCCAGGCCTGGAGCGACTTCTCAAGCACCAGCAATGGGGGCGTGCTGCTGGGTGAGGCCAATAGCGGCACAACGATTACGGCCCGGGGGAACTGGTCAACACAGCCAATCGTGTTTGGCGAGGTCTTTGAGTTCCTCTATCGCTTCACGCGGTTCAAGCTCTACAAGGAAGTGGGTGGCGGCAAGGCGGCTGCCAACAGCGAGCGCACCCAGGTGCGTCACGCCAAGCTCCGGTATCACGACACCCATTACTTCGAGGCCTGGGTCACGGCCGAGCGGCGCGATCCAGCGGTCTACACCTTCGATGGGACGGTGCTGGCAGCCCGGGCATCACAGATTGGCAATGCCTTGAACAACAGCCCTGATTTGGCAACGCCTCGTTATTTCGAGGGGGTGTTCCAAATCCCAATCGCCAGCCGCGGCGAGAACTGCATCGTCGAGCTGCGCAATAGCACCGCCAACCCATGCAAGTTCAGCACTTGCGAATGGGTTGGCCTGGTTACCAGCCAAGCAAGGAGCCTCCAATGAATTGGTCTGATCCCACGCCTGCACGTGTGCAAAACATTGCGAAGATGGTTCGGTATCAAGACCAGCTAGAGGTGTTTTATAGCCACGGTTTGACAGGGGAAGACGCGGTTTATCAGAGCTGGCAAAACAGTCAGATCTGCCGTTGCATAGATGGAGATGACGGGCAAGCCGTGGGTATCTGTGGCGTTACTGGATCTTTGATCTGGTTGCTTGGCACGGATGACCTGCTGGCTAGCAAAAGTCATCGCCAGCAATTCCTGCGCGGTGGTCGCAAGTGGGTTGATGGCTTGACGCAGACCCACAAATACTTAGAGAACTGGGCGCTGTGGTCTAACCAGGCATCGCTGCGGTGGCTGAAGCATTTGGGATTCACGATTGACACCCCTGCCCCGATGGGCCGCAGCGCTCAGCTGTTCGCGCACTTCTGGAGGGCCGCCTAATGCCACTCCCTTTGCTGCCGATTGCGCTTGGCGCCGCTCAGGCTGGTCTGGGCATCGCTCAGGCTGGTCTGGGCTATCAGGCCCAGCAACAGGACTACGCCAACCAGACAGCGTTCCAGGACGCCAACAATCAATTCGCCCAATGGCAAGCGGGCTTTAACGCTCGCGTGCAAGACAGCAACGCTCAATACAAGTATTGGGCGGATACGGTCAACTACAACCAGCAGCTGTCTTATACCCACTCGCTGCGGAACCTTGAGCTGATGCGCTCAATCCGCCAGGCGGAAGTGGTTGCAGACAACCGTGCAGCCTCTGGCGCTGCTTTTGTGCGGGACAGCGAGGCCACGACACAGGCGTACCAAGAGGCCTCGATGCAAGAGGCAGTGGCGCTGCAGCAGTACCAATGGCGGGCGCTGCAGGGCCGGGCGTCAGTGCAGGCCATGACCCAGGAGGGTCGCAGTGTCGATCGCTTAATCAACGATTACGCCCGCCAGGCAGGTGACTACCAGACGCTGCAGGAGATCAACCAGCGCACTCGCAGCCGCCAGTACACCCGCGAGCAAGCCGGGCAGGTTGCCCAGTATTTAAGCCGCTGGAACAGCCAGCAGTTCTACGAAGAGCAGCCGTACATCGACCCTGTGGCGCCGTTCGCGCCGCTGCCAACGCTGATCACTCCGCCGCCGCCAACCATGCGTGGCGGGGCGCCGAGCAGTGCAGCCGCGGCATTGAACATCGGCAGCGCAGTGCTTGGCGGCATCAGCACAGGAATGAGCTTTGCCGGTCAACTTAAGGCGTTAAAGACTCCATCAAGCGCAACTGGTCCGGGAACTGTTTCGCTTAATCGCTTTAACCAAGCAGCCGCTAACTACAGCAGTTAATCCATGGCAGACCGTCTTCTTCCCTTTGGTCAGATCACGCCGGTAGCGCGGCCCATCGGTGCGTTCGTCCAGGCTGCCGACAAGAACATTGCCGGGCCTGCCAAGCCAGCAATGCTTGGCACCCCGGATGGGGTCAGCACCCTGCAGATGGGCAGTGGCGGCAGCGTTCAGGGGTACAACCAGTACCAGCAGCTGGCGACTGCTCTTAGCCCGTTCGCCGAAACGTTGGTGCAGGCAGGCTCCCAGGGCTACCTCTCCTACGCCAAGGGCAAGATCGAGCAGGGCTATTACGACCAGCTCACCCAGCTCAAAAATCAACAGGCCAAGGCCACGCTGAGCCTGCAAGTGCAGCAGGAGCAAGGCGCTGCCAACGCTGCTGCGCAGATCAACCAGCTGCAGAAAGTTGATCCAGTGGCTTCACAGCTGCTGCAGGACTCCAACCCCTGGAGCCTGGTGGGCCGGCGCCGTGCCATGGCTCAAATGGCTGCCGCAGAGGTCGATGACGCTCTGCTTAATGACCTGGCAATCAACGCTGGCGTTCGAGCTGGCCTGGCGCCTGGCAGTGGTGAGCTGGTCAAGCAGAAGGCCGCCATCACCAATCAGGTCATGGCCTCCTATGGCCTGTCGGGCGATGAGCTTGAGAGCCAGTTCTACGTCGTGCCTGCCATCAACAAGGCATGGGAGACGTACACCGAGCAGCACCGCAAGCTGTGGAACGAAGAAACAGCTCGCACCACCACTGAAGCCACGGGTGGCGCAGTCAACGGAGCGCTGGCTCAGATCCTCAAAAAAGGCGTGTCGATGGCTGATGGTTCATTCATCACCCGTAGCGATCCACGCTTTGACGCCTTAGCCGGTCTGGTGCTGACCACTCAGATCGACCAAGGCCTGCGGCTGCTGGCTGGCGACAAGAAGAAAGAAGCAATGCAAACGGTCTACGGGAACCTTGCATTGCTTAGCCGCGACCCTGCAGTGGAAAGCATTGTTCGCGAGATCCGCGTCGGCAATCCTAATGACCCGCTGGATAAGCGGCCGCGATTTATTGATGCCAACCCAGTGCAGCTGCTGGAGATGCAGAACAAGGGTCTGCAGCTGACGACTCAGAAGTTTGAGCTGCAGCAGAAGGACAAGGGCCAGCAGATGGACGCTTTCTATTACGGCAAAGATGGCCCTGGTTACCCGGGTGTTGTTGTCGATTCTGAGGATTATCAACAGCGGATGGTTAGGGCTAAGAATTACGGCCTGAGCATTGGCTATCTCGACGTTGATAATTACCTAGGGGACAAGGCAACGCAGTCGCAAGGCTTTGCCAGAGCTGCGTTCAGCATGACTGCTGAAGAACGTGCAGCTGCTGAGAGCTGGGTAGACAACCTTTCGCCTGATGCCCTTTCGCCAAAGAACATCGGCGGTGTTCTTGCGCAGGCTGATGCCTATGCCATGCGCGAAGGAACGCGTGAGGCTCGTGATCAGCTGCGCCAAAAGCTGCACACGCGCATCAGAGAAAGAGAAAAGTTGTTCAACGACATGCCCGAAGGCCTGTTCGGGCAGATTAAGACCGAGATCAAGCAGGACATGGGGCTTGGCCCGATCAAGTCCCTAGATCCCAAAGGCGAGGCCATGTCGCTGCTGCTGCAGCCAGGCATGACTGTCGGCGGCGCCATGAGCGCAGCGCCCAACAAGCTGGCGGCCTTTGCCATTGATCTTGAGAATCTCTACGTCCGCCAGGTGATGGCGGGCATGAACGCATGGCGCAAGGACAACCCTGGCGTGGGCCGAATCCCCCCGTCAGCTCAGAACGTCATTGTGAGCCAAGCGGTTGCCACGGCACGCAAGTCTCCTGAGTACGCCCGGATCTACAGCCAGGCAACGGGGATGAACCCTGGCGAGGTGGGTCAAGGCACCGTTGGCACTGGCCCCAAGCAAGGCAGCAAACCTGGTCCTGACGTCCGCGGCGTTGACCGCAGCAAGGCCGGCAGCATCCCTGACTCGACCATCAAGGCCTACCAAGCACGGCCGGTGATGAGCAAGCCGTGGCTGCACTCAGAGCTGCAGAACCTCAACAACGGCAAGCCTGTCAGCCCTGAGCTCTACAACCTGGCCCGTCGCGCCAACACATCCACGACCCGTTATCTGCTCGAGCAGATGACTCGGTTCTATCCCGACCTTGATCAGGACGGGACTGTTACCAAATACCTGCAGCAGCAGCTGATCAGAGAGCGGCAGGGCAAGACCGTTTCGAGCGCCAACTACAGCAGCTTGGGGCTGGGCATGGTGCCGACTGGATACAACAGCTTCTCGCCAGGCAGCTGGCTGATGCAGATGATCATGCCGCCAGCTGCAGCTGCCACGTTGCCGCCTCAGTACAGCGGCGGTGGCAGCCAACCGTATGTAGCCACGGGGCCTACAAGCAAGGGCAGTGGCGGTCCTGGTTGGGACAAGGTTGTCGCCATGGCTCGCGCCAACGGGGCCAAGTTCCCAGAGCTGGTAGCAGCGCAGTGGGCACTTGAGTCGGACTGGGGACGATCCACCAGCGGCCGCAACAACTACTTCGGTCAAAAAGGTTCAGGCACACGCCGCAACACGTGGGAGGTGGTTGGTGGCCAACGGGTCAACACCACAGCCAGCTTTATGGACTTTGCAAGTCCAAATGAGAGCGTCAGCTACCTGGTAAACAAGTGGTATCAGGGCAGCAACGGGGCAAACAAGGCCAAAACCGTTGAAGAAGCAGCGCGAATCCTGAAGCAGCGGGGATACGCCACTGATCCCAACTACGTGAACAAGTTGCTGCAAATCATCCGTAGCAACAGGAGGCCCTAATCCATGCCCAAGTTCAATCTGGCCCCTCTGTCTGATGACCTTAACCCGGTGTTTCCGCCGGCCTCACCGCCCAAGGCAACGCGGGCGCAGATGAATCAATCGCTGGAGAACCGGCTGGGCCCGCTTAGGCCGTTGGGCCAGCTGATGAACACCCTGGCGTCGCCTGACACCAAGGCAGGCATCGTCACGGGGCCAATCAATGCGGTCAGCAAGTTGACCAATGCCTTAGGCGATCTGATCCAGCGCAAGCCAATCGACACCAAGGACGCTTTCCAGATCACCCCTGCGCAAACCCGTGCCGTCAACCCATTCCGTATGGGTTACGGCAGCGAGGTCACCCCTGCTGATGAAGCGGGCCTGCAGGTGGGTGGAGTGATCGGCGCCGAAATGCTGGGTGCCGTCACAGGCACGGCCATTGTCAACCGTATCAAGCAAACAGGTACTGCTATCCGTGCAGCGCAAGCGCTGAAGGCGACCCCGGCAGTGCGGCGTCTTGCCGTTGCTCAGTCGGTCAACCCTGCACTGCGCACCGGCCTTGGGTTGGCCAAGAACGCTGGCGAGGCGGTCACGGCCACTGCACTAGCAGCGCCATTTATTGATCAGGACCAGGGCAATCTCAGCAACCTGGGCGACAACTTGATTTTTGATCCCACCGACACCAAAGGCGTTCCGTTGATACGTGGAGTTCGGCCGGGCGAAACAGGCTTCCGACTTCCTGGACGCGCAGAAGAGACCGACAACTATTTCCAAAAGCTGGGCAAAGGCTTGATTGTTGAGGGGCTTGCTCTGCCTCTGTCGGTGATTGGCCTGGGCTCCTTGGCCGGGCCCACCCGCCGCTTGATGGCTGGCAATGGCATCCAGGCCTTAGACGAGCTGGCTCAAACAGAGCTGGCGCCGTACATGCCCAAGGCAATGGCGGGCCCTGCTTTGCCCCCGGCTGCTGAACAAGGGCAGCTGCCCCCCTGGCAGGGCGGTGGGGCCTTGGTGCCCGCAGAACCTGCAGGGCAACTGGTGCCGCATGGCTCAGCCATTGAGCGCCAGCTGGACGAGTCCACGATGATCCGGCAAGTCAGCCAGCAACGTGACTGGCTGCAGCAGCAGGGCCTGGTTGAGCAGGGCGAGCTGGGTCAGCTCGAGCTAAACGTGGGTCAAGCCGTTGATCCTGAAATCCGGCTGCAGATTCGCCAGCTGCAAACCCAGCGCGGCCAGCTGGTGAAAGCCATGCAGGACACGCCTGATCAGCTGGATCAAATCGAGGCCCAGCTGGTTGAGGTCGATAAACAGATCGCTGATCTCAACCTGACCAGCACCACTGATGAGTTCCTGGCCCCACGCTCGGGGGTGCAGGGGGAGTTTGACCTGGCGGACCCCCGGCCAGAGATCGACACCTACCTGGCTTACCTGGACGAGCTGGACGACCAGCAGCTGCGGCAGGTTCACAGCCGCGTCTACCGCCAGGCAGGGCAAGAGCGCAACGCACAAGAGCTCGGTCAATCCCAGGCCCAGATCCAAACCATCAACGACCGCATTGCTGAAATTCAGTCCCGTGCTGATGACGGCAACCTCACCCCGACCGGGGCCAAGCGGCTGCTGAGTCGGGCGCAGAAAGAGCTGGATGCAGCTCAGCTAAAAGTCACCTCCCTGCAAGCGCGGTCACGTGTGCCTGAGACCTTGGTGGGCGATCAGCTGGAGATGGCCCTGCCGCAACAGCTGGGGCTGAACCTGGCTGATGAAATCCAGCTGCCTCCGTTCCGTGATCTGGCCGCCACCGCCAGTGAGTACGGCTACCGGACGCCTGATGACTACCGCAATGCCCTGCAGGGCTGGAACCGTGACCAGCTGCGCCGGCTGGCAATGCCGGACTCAAGCCCAGAGGTGGCCGCCCTAGTCAAAGCCCGCACGGGCCGCCGGGTGTGGAACGCCAAGAAGCAGGACATTGTTGATGCCCTGGTGGAGATCAGCCAGCGCCGCGGGCGTTACCTGCCGCCTGAGCCGCCAACGCCTGAGCAAGGTGCCCTGCAGTTGACCACCAACCCAGCTGGTGGCGACGCCCCGCTGCTGGATGTGCCGGCAAACCTGGATGTGCCTGGCATCAGCCGGACCCTTGATGCCGATGGCAATGAGGTGATCGTGCCGATGGTGAACTACCAGGCACGCGGCATCGACGCTGAGACCCGCACTCGGCTCAAGCGGGAAATCCTGCAGCGAGCCATTGATAACGGCGAGGTGCAAGCGCCGGTGTCACCACTGCCCAAGCGGCCTGAGGGCCCTGAGTTCTTCCAGCAAGGACAGTTCATTGACGATCTTTTGGCTGATGAAAGCGGCCAGCTGCCGATGCAGTTTCTGAATGACCAACTGCCGATCTACAAGGCTGGCGGCAAGAACGCTGACTCACTCATTGACGAGATGCGCTTGCGGTACGAGTACCAAGTGATGGATGCTGAAGCGCAGCGTGTGCAGCGTCAGGCATGGCTGGCCGATCGCGGCTGGGACACCATGACTTGGGAAGAAAAGAAGAAGCTGGGCATCCTCGGGGAGGGGTTTTATGCCCTGCAACGCACTGAGTTTGCTGGTGCTGTTGATCGTGTCCGTGATGCAACGCCGCAATTCAACCCTGAGCTAACGCCAACGCCACCACGCAAGGCCAACACTTACGAGTGGACGCCTGAAGGCACGGCAATGAAAGAGCCTGCCAAAGCGCCTGAAACACCCACTCAAGCCCCGGCGAGCAAGCGTCAGGCAACAGCTGAAGCAGCATCCGCGCGGGCCAAAGCAAGGCAGCTGAAAGTGCAGCAGCAGAGGGCTGCGATGCAAGGCAAAGAGCTGGACAATGAGATTGCAAAACTTGAGCGCAAGATTGCGGAGGGCAGCTGCAATGGCTGATTGCTTTGATCTAGAGAAGCAGCTGCAAACTCTTCGCGAGCAGAAGGCCGCCAATGAAGCGGTGCAGCGTCGGCTGGCTGGTGAACTGAATCAAGCAGTTGCCAATCAGCTCGAGCCAAAGCCGGTTCGCTTCAGGATGCTTTCAGGCGACAAGCTCGAGATCAACCCACAAAGGTTCTGGAACCAGGTTGAACGCGATGCGTTGGCCATGGATGAGGAGGCGATTGGCCAAGCCGTCCGCGCTGGATTTGAGAAGCAAGCCAGGCCGATTGGTAGCAAAGGCCTGAACATCAACTACGCCCAGCTGCCCTTTGGCGAAGAGAACCTAGGCAAGCTGCTCGAGGTGTTGGCGCTTAAGCGCAATGCCAGCGAGAAGGGCGTTGAGCTGAGGCGGCCTTACACCGCAGGTGTTGCCGACGCTCAGTTCCGCCTGGTGGCCATGGCCTATGGCGCAGAGCCTGGGGCACTATTTGACGCCATGAAACGCAAGCTGGCGGGCATTGATGAGCTGCCGGTCAACGCTTACATCGTCAACCGCGTGAAGATGGATGCGGTCCGCTCCTACGCGGATGCGCTGGATGAGGCTTCTGAGCTGATGAAGCTCGGCGCTTTGGACGATGCGGCCAAGACCAGCCTGGCCAACATCGCTCAATGGGCTCATGCGTTTGAGCAGTTTGACAACCAGGTGTCACGCAAGATCGCTCAAGCGCTACGCACCCGGCAGTTTGGCGACTGGGCGAACGAAAACATTTTCATAAAGTTCGACAAGGACGTCAGCCTTCTCACGCTTGATGAAATCAAAGCTGGCAGTTTGCTGGCCCAGGTAGAAGACGCGATTGCATCGGGCGACCCCCTTAAGCTAAAGCGCCTGGCCACAGCCAAGCGGCTTGACGAGCTGGCCGGGCGTTCACTCAACGAGCCCAACTTCATGACCCAGGTGCGGGTCTTGAACACCTACCGCAAGGACAACCTGTTTAGCGGTGTAGCCACCTGGCTGGTGCGCAACCCGACGTCGATCCTGGTCAGCGCCAACTACGGCCTGGAGGACATTGCAGAAGGCGCTCTGAAGTTCGGCATCAAGGCTGAGCTGGGCGCCATGGGCCATGCCTTCCGCTCGGTGCAGCAGGGCATGAGCACAGCTTGGTTAAACGCCTGGGACAACTTTGCCTATGGCAAGAAGACCTTTGACGTGAACAACTACGCCGAGCTGTCGGACGACATTCTTGAGCAGACCAAGAACACGGTGAATCGAGATCTCAATGATGCTTGGGAACTATTTACCAGCCCGAGCTACCACTTCAAAACGGCGGGAACTGGGACGGTAGTAACGTTCATGAACCTGATGAACTTGGGCTTCCGCAAGCTGCTGGGGGCGGGGGTTGAGCAGTTGACCGGCACCAGCGCTGGCTACACCCCGTCATTCCGCCTGCTGAACGGTGGCGATGAGGTGATCAGGAAGATGAGCTTTGACTGGAAGGTCAACCATGAGGCCTGGCTGCGAGCTGCCAAAGAAGCCGAGGGTGTCGTGGAGCAAGGCGGCCAGCGGGCAGATCGCAACTGGATTCGTCAGCGGGCTGATCAGCTGGCCGAGAAGGCTGTCTTCAGTGGCCTAATGACCGATGACGAGTTGGCCAAGCTGCGCCTACGAGAGCTTGGTGCCACAGCCGGCGACATGGACAACGAGGAGCTGCGGCTCCTGATGTTCAACAACCTGCACGGCACACCCAATGCAGCCGATGAGCTGGGCAAATTGGGTGTTGAGCGGGGCAACCAGGTCACCTTTACTCAGGCCCTGGACGACCGTTTTACCCAAGGCGTGCAGTTGATGCGCAGCAACCCGTTGGTCGGGTGGGTCATGCCTGTGTGGCGAGTGCCGGCCAACGGCATGAAGTGGATGTTTGGCCACGACATGTACGTCCAAATCCCCAAGCAGCTTTATCTCGAGCTCAAGAACGCCTTGGGTGATGGCGGCTATGCGCGGCCTGGCAGCGACTCCTTTGGCAAGTTTTGGGAAGCCGGTGCCGTTGACTCGGATCTTCTGGCCAAAAGCAGGGCCTCGTTCCTATCTTCTTTAGCCCTGGCCAGCACCACACAGTTGCTGTGGGAGGCGGGCATCTTCAGCGACGGCGGGCCAACAAAAGAGGAGGACAGGGATCGTTTGGGCCCCACCTTTAGGCCGTACTCTTTCTCGCTGACCTATGGCGCCAATGAAGCCGTTAGCAAAATGTCTGGTGGATCAATCGATTTAATTGATCTGATGGGTCTGCAGGCAGACCTGCTGCGTGCACGACACGAAGGCCGAGTGGACAACAACAGCTTCACTACACACATGGGGGGCATTGTTCATGCTTACGCTCGCATGGTTATGAACAAGGCATCTTTGACAGGTATTTCCTCCATAATCAATGCTTTAGTAAGGGCTGGCCGCGGCGGTGACGTGGACTGGGCTGGTGAGCTGGGCAAGCAGATGAACGGCATCCTGCCGCTTTCTGGCCTATTCACCTCCGCGTCCAGGGGCTTCAACGATCCCAATGAAACGGTTGCCAAGCGGCGTGAGCTCACCCCAGCCGAATACCAAGCACTAAAGCAAGACCCCAACTGGGAAATCTTTAGCAACATTGCCAGCCGGATCTTCAAGGACTACCCGATCCTTGGTCAGCTGGTGCCTCCTCAGCGGGAAGACAGAGATTGGCTGGGCGATCGGATCGAGCGGCCGCTGGGCCTGTCAGTGGACGAGACCATTCCCTTCATGCCGGTAATTGTGCCCAAGAGCCCGCTGCGAGATTGGTTGGCTCAGCACGGCCTGGGCATGAAGCCTCGCCCCGAGGGCCGCGTTTCAGAAGGCCTGCCGGTGCCGACCAACATGACCAAGCCGCAAGAGGCCACCTACAGGGAGGCAATGCGCACCATTCCTGGAGCGATCCCTGCAGCAGCTGTGCTCGGTGCTGGCAATGCCACGATTAACGTGGGCACTGCGGTGTTCTCTGTTGACAGCTACGTGCAGGGACGGACGCTTAAGCAAGCGCTGGACAAGCTGCGTCAGGATCCTGAATACAACCTAGAGCTCAACAGCCCTGGTGGCCCCAGTCTGGTCACCCAGCCCGGGAAAGCCTTGAGCGACAGAAGAGGTAGCGTGAATGATCCTCGCGGTGTCTACAAGGTGTTTGATGCGGTTGTCACCTACTACGACAAGCTCGGACTTCAAGAAATGGTCCGTCAACACCCTGAGTTTCAGGAGATGGCATTGGCCAACTTGCGTGCCCGCAACGGCAATGTTCGAGCTCGTCTTGAAGCCAGCCCGCTAGGCCTTGGCCGGAAGTAGCCAAGCCAATAACATGAGGACTGCACAGGTGCAGACCTGCTCGTGGCACTTTCTTACGCCCAGTACGCCGGCAACGGGTCCACGACGACCTTCTCGGTCCCGTTTCCGTACATCCTGAAAGCTCACGTCAAGCTCTACACCGGATACAACATCCTCACTGGTGCTTACACGTCGCAGCTGGTTGACGGCACGAATTACAACTGGACGAGCGGCACGCAAATCCAGGTAACTGCTGCACCGGCAAATGGTGTCACGCTCACGGTACTGCGTGATACGCCGGATGCAGCGCAGTTGGTGCCCTGGCAAGACGGCTCCAACCTGACCGCTGCCGACCTCAATAACGCCGACCTGCAGAACCTGTACGTCGTCCAGGAGCAGCAGGACCGTAACGACTCGGGCGCTGCTGCAGCTGTGGCGGCGCAGACTGCAGCGAGTACGGCAACGGCCGCGGCGACGGCAGCCACAACTGCGGCCAATACCGCCAACGCAACGGCGGCAGCCGCGACAACTGCGGCCGCCAACGCCACGACTGCCGCCAACGCCAGTACGGCCGCATCGACGCAGGCGATTGCCGACAGCCAGACAGCGCTGACTCAAAGCGCACAGGCCGTCTCAACGGCGAACACCGCCTCTAGCAACGCTGCGGCGGCAGTTAGCACAGCCAACAATGCATCAGCAGCTGCAGCAGCTGCAGTTAATACGGCTAACAATGCCTCTGCTGCAGTTGGAGCTGCAACTACAACTGCCAATAACGCAGCGGCTGCTGTGGCGGCAGCTACTTCTGCGGCAAACGGGGCTGTCAATACCGCAAACGCGGCCAATGCCACAGCAAATACAGCACTAGGCAACAGCCAAACAGCAATTACTACAGCCAACAACGCCTCTACTGCGGCAAGTAACGCAACGACTACCGCTAACAACGCTTCTGCTACCGCTAACAACGCTTCTACAGCAGCAAATAACGCTGTTGGCACAGCAAACGCTGCAGCAGCAGCTGTAGCTAATGCACTTCTCTATGACGTTGTTGCCAACGTAGCTGCAATACCAGCCAACCCTGCAAACAACAAAGCTGTTGAAGTAACAAACAGCACAAACATTCAAGCATTTTCGCCACTTGCGGGACTGCCTGCGGGCTTTGTTGGAGCTAGTGGCCTGAGCGTGCGGATTGTTTATTCAGCTGCAGGCGCGACGTGGAATTTTATTCAGTATTTCCCCAACGATCCAGAAAGCCGTTACTTGAAATTATCTGGCGGCACTTTGACTGGCGCTATTACTGGAACACAAACTGGCAACATTATTCCTTTTTATTTTGATACTTACGCTGGACTGCCATCGGCATCTACTTACCACGGTGCCGTTGCTCACGCTCATGACACCGGAGGGTTGTACTACGCCCATGGCGGGCAATGGGTCCAACTGGCGGTGGCTGGAGCTTCTGCAGGGGCAATTATTGAAAATCAACAAACGATCAATAGTAGCTACACCTTGTCAGCGGGCTACAATGGCTCATCAGTAGGACCTGTTACGGTAGCCGCTGGGGTTTCGGTGACAGTTCCCGCCAATGCCGTCTGGGCAATTCTCTAGCCATGGCTTACGGATCGGTCAAAGTTGATTCCATTGTGACTAGCACGCAGGTCATCAATACTGATGACTTGGTTGCTAAGACACGTACCGTCAGCCCCGGCACGGGTTTGACTGGCGGTGGCGATTTGTCTGCCAACCGCACCATCAGTGCTGATGTGGCAACGCAAGCTGAAGCCGAGGCCGGCGCGGCTGCAAACAAATTGATGACGCCGCAGCGCACAGCGCAGGCGATTGCTTTGTTGTCGCCGGCTCCGGTGTTTGCCTCGCAGGCCGAAGCTGAAGCTGGCTCGGCATCCGACAAAGTGATGTCCCCGCTGCGCACAGCGCAGGCGATTGCAGCTTTAAGTGGCGGCGCTGTCTACTACAACCGCAGACCTCCTCTGCATCGCGGCTCGCTGTTTTACAAGACGGCTGCAACCACAATCAGCGTGGTGGCCGGTGCTGTGCTTAACGGCAAGCTCTACGCCACGGCAACCGCTGTGACGATGCCTGCCAGCTTTACCAACAACAGCGACTACGCCATTTGGCAGCACCCCAGCACTGGTGCTTTGGTGGCTGACGCCAACTACACAACAGCACCTGCTGGCGCCACTGGCGGCTCGATTGTTGGCGGCTTCCACTACGTCCCTAGCGGGCGGCCAACGGGTTTTAATAACACCTCCCCAACAGGTAGTGCCGAAATCCTGGAGTTCAGCATTTTTGATCTGACTTATCGCCCCAGCTGCCCAGACCCTCGCGGAATGGTTTGCATCAACGATGCGTTTTGGATTGACATCTATTTGGCAGGGGCCACCAGCTATGCCGGCAGCACGTTCTCTGCTGTCCCCAGCAGCAAGATCGGCCTGACCATTGCTGATGGCAGCAGCTACGCCCTGGTGCCCGCTCAGTACGGCGGCAACGGCAGCAGCAACTACGGCAGCTTTACCTGGTACGAAGCCTCAGAAATGGCTGCCAGCTTTGGCAAGCGCCTGCCGTTCTATGCCGAGTTTGCAGCGGCTGCGTTTGGTGCTCCAGAGGCCGGCAGCCGTGGCTCTGACGCAGGCACGGTGCAGTGGGAGCGAATTAGCAAGTTTGGTTTGGCCCAGGCAACGGGCGTCATGTGGCAGTGGGGCGCAGACACCTCTGGAAACGGCTCTGGCGGCTCCTGGTCGGCCAACACTGAGGGTAGAGGCAGTGTGTATTCGACCGATGCCCGCGCCGTCCTCCTCGGGGGCTACTGGAACGACGGGGCCTACTCCGGGTCTCGTTACGCCGTCTGGGACACCGGTCCCTGGGCCTCCGCCAACGGCCTTGGGGCGCGTTTTGCGGCTGGGCACCTGGTACTTGGATAGGAGGCGCGACAGCGCCGACTGCAAATGACCAACAAGCGAGCCTCCGCAGATCCTTCTAAGGAGGCTCATGGCCTTTACATGGTGGAAAAATACGAGCGGGTCATTGACTACCTTTACCCACTTGCGCAGACAATTCCACGCAAGCACGGCACCTTTCGAGAGCTGCTAATTCGGCAGCTTTTTTTGGTGGCCGAGCACCTTAACGACGCCATCAAGGCCAACCAGCTTAGCCGCTGCTATGTACTCGACGGCAGCCTTGGCCAGCTCAGGCTGTTGCTGCGGTTCATGGTTCATCACAAGCGCAAGCTGATAACAGAGCACCAACTGGAAACCGCTCAGGCCCTAGCAGGCGAGGTGGGCTCCATGCTTGGCGGCTGGATCAAAAGACTGCAGGAACAGAAAAAAAGTGCAAAGCTGTAGGCGGGCTTGATGGGAGCGCCGTCATCCTCGGGGGCAACTGGAACAACGAGGCCAACTCCGGGTCTCGTAACGCCAACTGGAACAACAATCCCTGGAACTCCAACAACAACATTGGGGCGCGTTTTGCGGCTGTGGCCACTGCTAAACACCACTTGGCTCTGCTGTTTCTCCGGGGCAGTAGGCCGGTGCCAACCAGGTGCCAGCCATCAAGTCCAGCTTCGGCAAACTCAGGGCCGAGTGGTGGCAATGGCAGGGAGTAGCTCGTCGAAACCTGCCGCTACCTTCTAATGGGCAAAAAATTTCGCAATCTCTACGAACAGATTTATCAGTGGGATAATTTGCTTGCAGCCTACGCAGAGGCAAAGCGCGGCAAAACTTACAGCAGTTCCTATTTACGTTTTAAGGAGTACTACCTAGCCAATTTGCGCCACCTTCAGTTGCGATTGATTGAAGGCGGCTGGAGACCCGATCCGCAGTTGGAGTTTGAAATTATTGATCCCAAGAAGCGAATGATTGCCTGCCAAAGTTTTCGTGATCGCGTGCTGCACCACGCCCTGATACAGGTGGTCGGGCCGATTCTTGACGCCGCGATGATGCCCCAGGTGTTTGCCTGCCGGGTCGGCTTGGGTACGCATCGCTGTGTCACCCGAATGCAGCAGTTGATGCGGCAGAACCCTGATGCGTGGCTGCTGCACGTGGACTTCAGCAAGTTCTTTCCCACCATTCCCCAAGACCTGCTACTGGCCCACTTGGGCAAGAAGCTCACCTGCCAGCGCACGTTGCTGTTAATTGAGCAGGTACTAAGCGTGCAGCCCACTGGCGTGCCGATTGGGGCGCTCACCAGTCAGACCTTTGCCAACTATTGGGGCGGCAGGCTGGATCGTTTTATCGCATTTAAAGGCATTGGCAGTTTTGTGCGTTACATGGATGACGCGGCTGTGATTGTGAGCAGCAAAGCCGATGGACTGCAACTTAAAGATGAGATTTGCTCTTTTGTTGCCAACGAAATGGGGCAGCGGATTGGCAAGTGGAGTTTAGGCCCCGTGAATCGCGGCATCACCTTTTGCGGTTTTCGCATCCGCCGCAAGTACAAGCTGATCAAGCGACAGTCCATAATCCGCCAACGGCGCAAACTCAAGGTGCTGCTTAAGCACCAGGACTACGAAGGCTGGCGCCATTCGCAGATTGCTTGGATGGGCCACGTGCGCCATGGTGATGGACAGAATAGTCTTGTCCACCTAGGGCTTGCATTACCATGCTGATCGTCAACACCCCCTCCGACTTGGCAGCTGCAGAAGTCGGCACTGAGCGGACGGCTTTTCTGAACAGCCTGCTGAATGACTACATCGTTTTTGATGACGCGGCCTATCCCGAAGGCTATGACCGCAATCTGAAGGAAGGCGATGAGGGCTACATTGCTCCCGTTATTCGCCAAGAATGGAACGCAGGCGCTGCTGCTGGCTGGGGATTTACCAGTCGTGCGCAAATTGAAGAGCTGCTGTAATGGCTGTCAAATCAAAAACTGCGCTAGGGCGAATCGAGTTCAAACCCGGCAAACCCAAGCGCACCCGTCAAGGGCAGGGGCAACACTCCCTGCCTAGTCACGGACGCAAGAAACTGCGCGGTCAGGGCCGCTAAAGCGGGTCTGGACAGTCCGCGATACGCTTTGGCTGAACAGGAACAAGACCAGTGATCGAAGTAGCGGCGGCGGTTGCGGGTGCAGTGATCACCGTGGGCGCTATGAGCATGGGGTCCATGGGTGCCCGTAACCGCGAAGGCCGAGACGCTCTGATTCGTTTGGCTGCCAGTGTGGACAACGTGGCAGCACGCCTTGAGCAGTTGCACGTGGACATGAAGTCCGACCGCAAGGAAACTTTCTCTCGCCTTAACAACCTTGAGCAGCGGGTGGCACGGCTTGAGGTGCCGCACCAGTGAACCTGACGGAGATGCCATTGGAGCTGGCTCTCCGCAAAGAGGCGACACAACGGCTACTGCAGTCGTTCTACGAAGAGCAAGAGTGGGACAAGCTGATGGAAGCGGCTGAGATCCTCAATGCTGCCTGGCATCAGCAATCGGCTATTGCCAAATGGCTAGCCAAGGAAGCCGCGGATAACCTGGCAGAGGCCTACACGGCCTTCCGCGGTACAACAACACACAACAAAGGAGTTTCAGATGGAAGGGATTGATGCAGTGCTCAACAGCCCAGCCACATGGATTGTGGTAGCTGCGGCTAGTGAGCTAATTGGCATGAGCCGCCTGAAGAGCAACAGCATTATCCAGCTGGTGTTCCAGGGTTTGCAGCTGCTGCGCAGAAGCCGAGGGCGCTAGGCGGGCGGCACAGCCGCCCTTTTCCTGCGCGTTGCCAGGGCTACTTCTTTTTCTTGGCGGTTTTAGCTGAATCCTTAAAAGCCTTGGCAGTAGGGGCACCCTTCTGACCAGGCTTTCTCATGGTTTCGCCTGAACCTGCCTTGATGCGCTCACGCTTGGCGTTGATGTTGGCGTAGAGCCCTTTTTTAGGTGCCATATCAGTAGCCCTTCTTCCCGCCGCCTTTGCCGCCTTTGCCGCCTTTTTTCATGGTGTTGCTCCGGGTAGTTACAGCTTAGTCAAAATCGCGCAAGTGGTACTGCCCCGCAATAGCACCGTCTTTTTGCACCGGGTACAACGTGGATCCGCCGTTGGTTTCATAGGCCATGGTGAGCCATTGATGGAGGAACGGCTCCTGGTCCTTGTGCTGTTCCACAAGGGCAACAAGCTTGGCCAATTCAGGCCGCGGCAGCAGTCGTTTCATTAGTAATCCCAGCGAATACGGGGCCGCCCAGGGCGGATGCCGATGTGGACAAAGCCTTTGGGTGCGCCGTAGCCCAAGGAAAACGGGTAGTGCTTGTCCAGCCACCGTTGAAGCTCAAGCACTGACATGCCATCCAGGTAGAAATCAATGGCGCCTGTGTCTGGTACGTCGTAGAGGTGCTCTGAGCGGGTGGCACCACCAACCTGGGCGTTGATCTTGGGTGGTCGATAGCCGGAAGTAATGATTGCCGGCTTACCAAAGTGATCACGGGCTTTTTGGACAAATTGCGCAAGCACTACAGCGGTATCGCACTGGTACTGGGCCTTGAAACGTCGGACCTCAGAGTGAAGGGCTAGCTCTCCGTAGGTGATGTTGGGGGTGAGCTTGTAGGAAAACGGAGTAGACGGCGTGAACTTTGGTGTTTGGACAGCAGGCGACCCGTGCTCATCCATCAGCCGGATAAGTTTTTCGGCGTAGGTCGGATCTGTGGCGTAACCCTCGCTGACTAACCGCTTGGCTGCGGCATTACGCGTCCAAGCGTGGTTAACGCCATGGAAATTTTTGAAGTCCTTGTACCAACGGTCGACCAGGTACTGAACGCAGGTGGCCAGGTCAGGGAAGTTGATAAAGCCAGCGGTGATGGTGACCCACTTGCCGTTAATAAACTCCTTGGTTTTAGCGTCAGTGCCAGGGCCTTTTAGGCCAAAGGCGTTCCAGGTGCCGGAGAAGTGCTTGCCCCAGCCGGATTCAAGGGCCCACTGAGCGGCTACCAGCTCGGGGTACTTGGCACCCGCCCGGCGAGCAAGGATGGATACGTCATCCCAAGTGTTCCCCAGAGGCGTCTCCTTGGGCCTAGGAGCCGCTCTATAGACCTCAGCGAACTCAGATAGCTGATCGGGGGTCAACAGGCCTTGTAGGGCGTTCCAGGCCGCTATCTGATGGGGTAGCTCCTTGTAGTGCTTAGCCGCGTCAGTCAGCTTGATGCTTGCCATGGGTCAGCACAGGGTCTTTAGGGAAGATTTGGACGTTGGAAACCTTGAACGGCAACCGTTCCCAGACATCGTGCTGGATAGCGACGTCCCAGGCCATCTCCTCACTGGGTGCCATGACGATGGTTTGGAAGGATCCGCGCTCCTTGTGGCCGTTAACGCCAATAAACACGCCTGGCAGACGGATCACGTAAGCCTTTAGCTGCAGCGGCTCATCTTCGCAGGGAGATCCATGAGCCATTTGCAGGAGCCTTTGGAAGATCCTTAAGAGGGACACCAAGCAAATGGGCGTCAAGGGCTCCTTCTATGTTGCCCATGAAAGCTTCAAGCTCCAAATCCCACAGCTCAGCTTTACGTTCTTTGATTGCCCGGTCCTCGTCGATAGCAAGGCTTTCGTTCCAGTACTCAACAGCACCTGCCACGGCATCCAGGCGGTCATCGTGCTGCAGGCAGCCTCTATCCACCGTGATGTGGGTGAGCTGGTGGAAGAGCTGGTAGCTAAGGCGCCGTTCAATGGCGTCGTCCTCCCGTCCCTTGGCATCGCTTTCGACGACTGAGCGGTTGACGATGAGCCGGTGCTGGTTCATGACGGGCTCAAGGGCGTTAATGATCCGCCGCTCCTTTTGCACGTTCGACCTGACGGGTTCGATGGTGCAGGGGTGATGGATCTGCAGGTAGGGCTTAAGCAAGTTCTCAAGCATGCCTTGGCCAAACTGGTCTTCCAGGAGGATGAGGTTGACCTTGCGGCGCTTAGCGGCCTGTGCCAGGCCTTCCAGCACCTGATCGGTGTAGCCATCCTTGTAAGCACCGACCTCTAGCAGGAACAAGCTGCCGTTGAGGTGAGCGACGATGGCGTATGCGGTTTCGTCCTGACCGCGACCTGAGGGGTCAATGAACATGACGCAGCCCTGGAAGGGCAACCAATCGCCATGGATAAAGGCAGGACGGTGGTAGAAGTCACCGCTGAAGCCAACGGCTGGCAGGTCAGTGATGCGGTATTCAGCCCCACCGGACCACACCAGCTTTTCTGGGGCATGGTCTGACACCTCCAACACGATCAGGTCACTGAGGCGCAACGGAAAGCGCATCAGGTCCGACAGGGTGGTGTCTAGTTGGAACTGCAGGGCAAAGGCTGATCGTCCGTAGCTGGTCTCCCGTTCCAGGAGGTCCATCTCAGAGAACCGCCGCGGGTCTGTTGGCTTACCGACCAGGGCCTTATCCGCTTCCAGGATCACTGGTGCCAGGACTTCGCCGTACTTCTCTGGCTTTTCGGGGTAACGAGCGGGCCATGTACGGGCAGTGAACCCCCGTAGCTGCAGCTTGTTGTACAGGCTCTCCTCGGTCTGGGGTGTGCCCAGGAACATGACGTCCCCACCGGGCTTGAGGATGGCCTGGAACTCACCAACAGCAGCCAGCAGCTTCTCCCGCATGCCAACAGTCCAGCTGGTGTTAGGGGTCTCTACGTCATCAGGAAGGATCAGGTCAGCACGACTACCGGTGAGCTGACCAAAGATGCCAACTGACTTCAACGACGGTGACTGATCAGGGAAAGCAGGCCGTACATCAAACCGATTACTAGCTGCCCGTTGTTCATCACGGTCTGGTTCCAGGCATTGCAACAGGGGCATCTCCCGAATCAGGCGGATGCAGAACATGGCGAAGTCATCAGCCCGTGTCTTAGAGGCCGACACCACCATGATTTTTTTCTGTGGGTCGTTGCGCAGTAGCCATAGGGCATAGGCCGCGGCCATCCATGACTTACCCACACCCCGAAAGGCCTGGATCACCCGACGACTGGGGCCCTCTTGCATGTACCCAGCTATGTCCAACTGGATGGGTGTGGGATCTGGTAGCTGCAGATGTCGCCACACCACCACCAGGAAATACCGAAAGTCGCTGCTGAACGGTTCCGGGAGTGGTTGCCAATTGGTCTTGGTGGCCATCAGGCCGATTTACGACGTGGTGCCATGTGCACCACCTTGTCCAGATCCGGCAGGGATGACACCAGGTCACCAAATGGCGTGCCCTCTACTGGCTGAGCACTGATCTGGTTGTCTTTCAGGAACTGCCGCAGGACATTCAGCTCACTACCCGTGATGGTGCCTTCATCCAGCTTCTCCTTCAGGTGCATGGCCAAACCGGCATGCAGGTCAGCTAGCTGCTCGTTGATGTCATTGCGGGCCATAGGGGCCTCCTGCTGTCTCCTTTGGGTTTGTGGAGAGGAGAGCGACCACCCTCCTCCCTGTTCAGCAGTGCCCACCACAGGCACCCCATCACCCTAGCCCCATCACCCCCATACCTGCCAACTGGGGACCAGAACACATGTACTGCGCAATAATGAATAGGGGGAAATAGGGGCAATAGGGGAAGGGGGGGTAAGGGGGGGTAGGGGTAACCATAGTTAACTATGGTTCACCATGGTTATAGGTGCAGCTCTGCTGCACCGGCTGGATCTACTCCCGTAGGGCTCTAACCCCTCTGAACTATAGATACAAGGAGTACTAAGTATTAGGTCCTTAGTACTTCCTAATATCCAATACATAGTTCACTTAGGTACACCTAAGTACCCTATACAACCTAAGTTGTACTTAGTTAAACCCTATTCAACTTCTGGTCGTCCAGGTTCGCTTTTTTGCTCCGAAAATGTGAGGGGCTTACGCGTACACCCCTGGCCGCAATCACCCCCCGTAGGGGCCCTGCCGGCAATTTGTGGCAAGGGGTGGGGGGGTACATTGCAACAACAGCCGCAACAGCAGGCCCTAACCCATTGGCACAATTGGGATCCCAGGGGACTACATAACCCTAGGGGCAGGCAGGGGGGGGGTCCGCAGACTGCAGCAGGGCGGCAGCTGCGGGCCTGCGTGTTTGTTGTTTGCCGCCCAACACCAAGGAAACACCAAGGCAAGACCAAGGAGCACCGGGGCAACGCAGGTCCGAAACGGTGCGCCCCTAGCGGTAGTGGCTAGGATGGGGGAACAGCGGGCGGCCTTGAGCTGACCGCTGCCCACCACACCGCCGCCGCTCCGGCCCACCAGGGCCGGTAGGTGAGCGGATCCTGCACATGGACAACATGGAGATCACAGAACGCAGCTCGAAAGCCGAGCTGATCTCATCTGCTTGTGAGCTGGTCGACAGCCAGGCACGGCAGGTTGAGACCTTGCAACAGCAGCAGATGGCCCTGCTAACCCTTCTGGGGCTAGCTGTCGCCTTGCTGCTGTTGTGACCGCTTGACGGCATCACGGGGCCCTCCGGGGCCCTCTGCTGCCCTCAGCAGCACACCCACCACAACGCACACCATGACAACCACAGCAACAGCCACCGAGGCAATCGAGGCCCTGGCTGATTGGTCCACTAACTGCGAACACCCCACCCCGTTTGCTTTGTTCTTGGACTTGATCGGCTGGAGTGAAGACAACTACGGGGAAAGGATCTGCACAGACAAGCAGCCCAACATGGGCTACATCGAGGCCAGCAAGCTGGCCACAGCCCTTGAGGCATGGTCAGACAGACCCCGAGAGGTTGAGGCCGCAGTGGCCGACATCATCGACAAGGAAGCCTGATCCATGCGCTACCTACCCGCAACGTTCGCCCTGGTCGCCTCTGCGGTGGCCTGGGCGGTCATCCTCCAAGACCTGGCCGCACCCAGGTACACCCTGCCGGACCGTCGCACCGTGACGGAGTACCCGGGCCCCTGATCCCATCACTGAGGCCCTTGTGGGCCTCTCTGCTGGGTTCACCAGCACCACCCACCACACACCCATGGCAGACCTATCAGACCTGGCGCAGCTATCCGTGCGCCTGCATCAGCTACATGAGGCCCATGAACGACTGACCCGGCAGCTCAGCAGGGACGGCGCCAGCCGTCAGCTGCTGCAGATCAACGGGCAGATCGGGGCTATCCGTGCCGACATACGCCAGTGCCAACGGACCTATCAACGTCTGGCCGCGGAGCTGTCGGAACGGGATTGCAACAAACCGTGAACAGCAGCGGCCTATGGGCAGGTAAAGCGGCATGCTCTGCCCGGTCCGCCACGCACCTTGCAGCAACCGCACCGCCTTCTTCTTGAGGCATCTCTTCGTCTGTTTGCTGACGGCCATTGCTGTCTGGCCGCCGACATCCGGCAGCTAGCCAAGCGGTGGACACCAGAGGAGGACCGGGAGCTGTGTGGCCGCGCACGCAGTGTGCTTGAGGACCTGGATGAGCAAGAGCATTTCTGATCTGTGCACATGGGCCATCGTCGTCTGGTCCCTCGGTGCACTAGCCAATCAACTCGGCCCCAACATCCCGCAACTTCAAAAGCCTTATGAAAACCGAACCCACTGACACGCAACTGATCCAGCTCTATCGGGATTGGTGGCAGGACAGCTACTGCGTGGTGCCCAACGCACAGAACGCAACCATTGCCGCGGCCTTTGCACGCCATGTGTTGGCCACGTACCAGGACAAGGCAGATGACTGATCCACATGCAGTCACACCACCACTTGAACTGGTAAAGGAATGGTGGCGGGATGCCCAGGCATCAAGCGACCCAGAGCTTGTCTACTGGGTCAACGACGTAGCAACCCGTGCTGCACGCTGGGGTGCCAGACAAATGGAGAGCAAACCCAATGGTTGACCTCTCTGATTTGCCGCTGTTTGACCTAGCAGTGGCACGCAGCGCACGAGACACCGGCATCCAGCTGGTGTTGGAGCGTGCGGGCAACGTGTTTGTTGACCGTGCCTGTGTGCTGGTCGAGTCGTTGCATGCAGGTGAGACGTTGCTGGCTGAGCAATGGCGCAAAACCTGCGTTGAGCACGGCGTGCAGCCGCACCATCCCAATGCATGGGGCGGCCTGACTCGTGCATTGGTCAGCCGGGGCATCATCTGCCCGACTGGTCAATTCAGCCAAGCCACAGCTACTAAAAACCATGGACATCGCTACGAACTTTGGCATGTACGGCACACCACTACCCACAACACCGTCGATGAGTGACACGCACGCAATGGCAGTGCTGCGCAGCGAGCTGCTGACTGCCATGTACCACGCATTCCCAACTTCGCTTGACCGCGCTGCGCTGATGGACAAGTGCAGGAGCAGGTTCCTGACAAGGGATCAGACCTGGTTTGTCGATGCTGTCAATGAACAGCTGGGCATCTTGCAACACGCTGGTCTGGTGCGTACTGCAGCAGGTGGCTTCACGGTCACTGAACGTGGCAGGCAGGACAGGCAGCAGGCAGCACGTTTTCTTAATCAACCACCAAAGGACGCTGTATGAACAGCATCACAGAGTTGTTGACTGAACGCGGCAAGCGGTACGGGGAGTTCTTTGGCCACGCAGAGGTAACGATGCAGCTGAAGAGCGCGATCCGTAGCTTCTGTGCTGACAGGGATCGCAGGCTGAAGTGCGATCAAGAGGAGGCGTTGGACATGATCTGCCACAAAATTGGACGGATCCTGAACGGCGACCCGGATTACGTGGACAGCTGGGACGACATCGCCGGCTACGCCACGCTTGTCGCTGACCGCTTACGTCGCAATGCAAACCCCTTCTGATCCGTTGTGCACCAAACTGATGAAGGCTTACTGGGAAGACCGGCATGCCTTGATCGACGGCCACCCTCGCATGGCTGCTGTCATGCAAGAGATGGCTGCTGTAATCAGGACCTGGGCACCTGACGAAGGGCAAGCACGCATATGTCACCTGGCCATCAACGAGGTGGCTGACCGCCTGGTGCGTGAATCCAACCACACCCATTGACCTATGACTTACCAACCGGAATGGCGCCAAGAGGACGAGGCTCGCACAAATCGCCTTGAGCGCCTGTATTTCCTTGACGGACGCAAGCACCTGCCTGATGGGCACCCACTCAAGGGCACCTACACAGGGCTACACGTCAAGTACCAGGACAGGGGATGGTAAAGCCCATCAAAGAGATCCTGTCCGCTATTGAGTGGGCAAGGGAAGAGACCCTGCCTGTCCTGGGTGAAGGCATCAGCAGGACGTCGGAGCGCGGAGCAAAGCTCTGGTCTGTCGACGTTATGTTCCCGGGCAACCGAGTGATGCGCACCACAATCCTGGCAAAGAACAACAGCCAGGCCCTTAAATTTTCCAAAAATCGTTACCCCAATGCAACCCACTTCAAGTTCAATGGACGAGCTACCCGCTGAGAATGTCTACTTGCTGACAGATGTAGAACCCTGCAAGCAAGATGCCAATGAAAAAGGCCAAGTGTTGTACTACAGCCTATCTGTCGGATGGCATGTTGCTTATTACGCAAGGTCGCACATGCCCGATGTGACCCACTGGACTTACCTTCCAGAATGCCCGCCAGCACAGGAGAGTCCGGCGGAAAGGTTAGACCGATCCTTTGACAAATGGGTCAGTCGGACATTTCCCAAGGCTGAGCCTGCGGCAAGGGCGTTACTGCGCCTGGGCTACGAGGCTGGTTACCAGGCTGACGAATAAGTTTGTACAACTGTACAACTTTTTTCCCCAAGTCCCTTTGTCAACCAGTTATTTTATGGGCACAATATTGCCGTACACGGTAAATGTACAGGCAAGGCACAGGATTATTTGCTGACTAAAAAACTTTGAAACACAAAGAGAGGAGTAATTGCAATGTCAGGCAAAAGGGACGGCATCCGTCAGCGCGGCAACAGCTGGTTGGTGGATGTCCAAGTCAACGGCAAGCGGCGCACAGCCACTTGCCACACCTATGACGAGGCACGGATTAAACGGCTTCAGCTTGAAGCCGATATGCGCAGCGGGGTAGCAAAGCAACAGCAAGCTGACCCTGCCTGCTGGACTTTACGCATGGCACTGAACACTTCAATGGCAGTGCGCTGGACTAACAGCAAGAACGAAACCAAGGCCAAGGCTACGGCTGAGGAGGCGCTTGAGTTCTTTGGCGATGACCGTGGGCTTGACACGATCAAGACCGCTGACGTCGACCAGTACGTGGCGCACCTCAAGAACAAGGCAAAGAACGGACCAGCCACCATCAACCGCAAGCTGGCTGCGCTGTCTGCCCTGTTCACCGACGCAATGGAACGGGAGGGGTGCACCAGGCGCCCTCGCATCATCCGCCAGCCGGAGCCGACGCACCGCATCCGCTACCTGGCAGTTGACGAGGAGATGATGGCGCTGTCCCTGCTGCAGCAGTGGCAACAGCCCACCATCAAGGAGACAGTCATTACCCTGATCGACACCGGCATGCGGGTTGGTGAGCTGCTCAAGCTGTCAGTGCGGGATGTTGACCTGAATGAAAACATCATCAGCATCTGGCAGAACAAGGGCGACTTGCCCCGCTCTGTCCCCATGACTGATCGTGTTCGGCAGATCATTGAGGCACGCTGCGAACGCAGCCGTGGCTTGGTGTTCTTTGACCTGAACCGAGAGGTGCTGCGGTACTACTGGGATCGCGTGCGTTCAGCGATGGACTTGGACGACGACGATCAGTTTGTGCCGCACGCCTTACGTCACACCTGTGCAACCAGGCTGGTGCAGGCAGGCGTCAGCCTGTTTGTGGTGCAAAAGCTGCTGGGCCACAGCACCATCACCGTCACTCAAAAGTACGCACACCTTGCGCAGTCCAACCTGCGGGAAGCCATTGACGTACTACAAGGGAAAGTGGTCCCCGCCTCGCAACCTGTTGCGGAGATTCGCAACATTGTTGCGGAGCTGGATGCAAGCAAGAGGCATGCCACATCCGTAAATGCTTGATTTGTTTGGTGCCCGGGGCGGGAGTCGAACCCGCATGGCATATGCCTAGGGATTTTAAGACGGACTTAATCCCTGCCCCCGGCGCTGAACGCAACTCCATGAAACACAAAGACAATGGATGCGTTGCAGCACCAGGTTTCTCAGTCCCAGCCACCCATTTGTTGCAGGACTAACGCCGATCAGCTGGCCCTTGAAGCTGAGATGTTTCAGCTGGGGGCTGACCGGCAGGAGCTGATCACCAACATGCGGCGTGCTGCCCGCATGGAGTCCCTTTCCAAGTACGGGGAGGTGCTCACGGTGGTAGGCATCGACAAGGTGGTAGGCGTCTTGGCCCACCACCGACGCCAGCTAGAGCGTGGCAAGGCAGGTCGTACCTACGCCTACCTGAACCCCTTGCGGCAGATCACCCCCAAACGGGCAGCCGCAGTAGGTGTGCGGGTGGTGCTGGATCAGATCACCCACACCACCAAGCTGCATGCCCTGGCCTACCACCTGGCCGACATGCTGTGGATGGAGACCATGCTGGCCCGGGCTACCAC
>Ga0194134_10000525_pt1 | contig 58353 bp, 47 predicted proteins | sample TA2KigOff0mmetaG_FD_148602 | JGI IMG/M metagenome (GOLD analysis project Ga0194134, IMG submission 148602) | Freshwater microbial communities from Lake Tanganyika, Tanzania - TA2015056 Kigoma Offshore 0m | ecosystem: Environmental > Aquatic > Freshwater > Lake | place: Tanzania: Lake Tanganyika...
GTCGATGTCGACCTGGATCGCCGTGCGCCGGCCGGCACGGAGATCGGCCTCGAAGCGCGGCGGGATCACGACCACGAACATGAACCGCCCGGCGTCGAGGGCGCGCTCGATGTCGGCCGCGGCCAGCTCCTGCGGGGGTTTGAAACGCGGGGGGAGGAAGGCGGCGGCGAGCCGGCGCGACAGCGCCGAGCGATCCTCGTCGACGAACGCCAGCGACGCGTTGTGGACCTCCGACGACGTGCCCCGGGCCTGGCTGAGGACCGCCAGCGTGAACGCGTAGGCCACGAACACCACCAGCACCACGTCGCGCGACAGCTCGCGCAGCTCCTTGAGCCCGAGCCAGAGGATCGTGGCGGCGGAGGCCATCTCAGACCTCCTGCCGCGGGAGCAGGGCGCGGGCGATCGCCAGGAGCACCGGCACGAACGCCGCCAGGGCCAGCGCGTCGGCGGCGAGGAGGGGGGCGTCGAGCCCCTTGGTAAACGCGCCGACGCTGGCGTGGAGGAAATAGGTCGTCGGCCACAGCGTGCCGATCACGCGGGCCTGGCCGACGAGCGTCGATACCGGCTGGAACAGGCCCGAGAACTGGATCGTGGGGAGCATCGTGACGATCGCCGTGGCGAACACCGCCGCCACCTGGCTGGACGTGAACGAGGCGATCACCAGGCCGATCGCCGTCGTCGCCAGCACGTACAGGCAGGCGCACGCCGTGAGCATCGGGCCGTGGCCGCGGAGGGGCACGCCGAACAGCGTCACGGCGACGACCACCAGGAGCATGTAGGCGACCAGGGCGATGACCGCCGTCGGCAGCTGCTTGCCGAGGAGGAATTCGAGCCGCGTCGTCGGCGTGACGTAGAAGTTGACGATCGAGCCGAGCTCCTTCTCGCGGACCACGCTGACGGCGGTGAGGATCGCCGGGAGGAGCATCAGGAGCGTCGCCGGGATGCTCGGCACGATCGCGTATTTGCTCTCGAAGGCCGGGTTGTAGAGGAAGCGCGGTTCGATCGCGGGGAGGCGCTTGGCGAGGTCGGGAAGCGGGGCGCCGCGGCGGACGACGTCGGCCACGTGGCCGGCGACGACCGAGGTGGCGTAGGCGGCGATCGTCTCGGCACGGGCGGGATTGGCGCCGTCGACGACGGCCGACAGCTCCGTCGGGCCGCCGCGCGCGACGGCGCGACCGAACTGCGGCGGGATCTCGAGTGCCAGCGAGATCTCGTTGGCGCGCAGCCGCCGCTCGAGGTCGGCGGCCCCGGCGAGGTCGGGCCGGCCGGCGAACGAGCGCGATCCGGCGAAGGCGGCGACGAGGTCGCGGCTGGTGGGGCTGCGGTCCTGGTCGAACGCGGCGTAGCGCACCTGCTCGACGTCGGTCGTGATCCCGTAGCCGAGCACGACCATCAACAGCAGCGACCCGCCGAACGCGAACGCCAGCCGGACCGGGTCGCGGAGGATCTCGAGCGACTCGCGGTGGGCGTAGGCGAGGAGGCGCGGGAGGCCGGGAAAGCGCGGCGGGCGCACGGGCCCGCCGTGGTGGAGGACGGCGGCGGCCGGTGGCGGCGCGGCGGCGTCCGACGGCTCGGCGGCGTCGGCCATCGCGTGGATGAACGCCTCTTCGAAGTCGTCGGTCCCGGCGGCGGCCAGGAGCGCCGCCGGCGTGTCGCAGGCGATCACCCGGCCGGCGTGCATCAGCGAGATCCGGTCGCAGCGCAGGGCCTCGTTCATGAAGTGGGTGGAGACGAAGATCGTCACCCCCTGCTCCCGCGACAGGCCGACGAGCAGCTCCCAGAAGGCGTCGCGCGCCACCGGGTCGACGCCCGACGTCGGCTCGTCGAGGATCAGCATCTCCGGCTCGTGGATCACCGCCACGGCGAGCGACAGGCGCTGGCGCACGCCGAGCGGGAGGATCTCGGCACGGTCGTCGCGGTGCGCGCCGAGGCCGAAGCGCTTCTCCAGCTCGGCGATCCGCGCGGCGGCGCGGGCCGCGGGGAGGTGGAACAGACGGGCATGGAGGAGGAGGTTCTGGCGGACGGTGAGGGCGCCGTACAGCGAGAACGACTGCGACATGTAGCCGACGCGCCGCCGGGCGGCGACGCCGGTGTCTTCCACCGGGGAGCCGAGGAGGATCGCCTCACCCGACGTCGCCGGGAGCAGGCCGGTGAGCATCTTCATCGTCGTCGACTTGCCGCAGCCGTTGGAGCCGAGGAACCCGAAGATCTCGCCGCGCGCGATCTCGAACGACAGGTCGTCGACGGCGACGAAATCGCCGAAGCGCTTGGTGAGGTGGCGGGCGACGATCGCCGGTGGGCCGTCGTGGACGGTGCGCGGCGGGATCACGAGGGCCTGTGTCGGACCGCGATCGGCCTCGGGCAGGAGGGCGACGTAGGTCGCCTCGAGCGTGGCCGTGCCGGTCCGCGCCATCAGCTCGGCCGGTGTGCCGACGGCGAGGATCCGGCCCCGGTCGACGACCACGAGCAGGTCGAAGCGCGCCGCCTCCTCCATGTCGGCCGTCGCCACCAGGACGCTCATCGTCGGCCGGTCGCGGCGGATCAGGGCGATCAGCGTCCAGAACTGCCGGCGCGACAGCGGATCGACGCCGGTGGTCGGCTCGTCGAGGATCAACAGGTCGGGGTCATGGACCAGCGCCGTACACAGCCCCGTCTTCTGCTTCATGCCCCCCGAAAGCGAGCCGACGGGGCGGTCGGGAAACGGCGCGAGGCCGGTCGCCGCCAGCAGCGCCGCGATCCGGGCCGGACGTTCGGCGGCGGGAATCGCGAACAGCCGCGCGAAGAAGTCGACGTTCTCGAACACCGACAGCTCGTTCGACAGATTGCGCCCCAGCCCCTGCGGCATGAAGGCGATCCGCGGGCAGACGGCGTCGCGGTGGCGCGCGTCGGCCATGTCGCCGCCGAGGACGGCGACGCGCCCCGACTGGATCCGCTTGGCCCCGGCGACGATCGACAGGAGCGTCGACTTGCCGACGCCGTCGGGGCCGATCACGCCCACCATCCGCCCGGCGGGGATCGCCAGCGTGATCCCGTCGAGCGCCACCGTGGCGCCGTAGCGGTGGCTGAGCCCGTCGACCACGGCCACGCTGTCGGCCGGCTGAGGGGGCATGGTCAGCGGCCCGGGGAGGCGTCGGCGGGGGTGTCTTCGGGCGGGAACGGGCGGTCGAGATCGGCCGGCCAGGAGACGGTGTCGTCGACCTTGACGTAGCCCACGCCGCGGACCCCGGTCTTCACTCGCTCGACGTGGGCCTGCGCGAGGTCGGGGGGAACCTGGAGCTTGACGCGGAACATCAGCTTGTCGCGCTCGGCGGCCGTCTCGACCTGCTTGGGGGTGAACTGTGCTTACGGGGAGACGAAGCTCACCGCGGCGCGGGCGGCGTATTCCGGCCGGACGTCGAGCTTGATCCGGGCGTCGGCCCCGATCTTCACCCGGGCCGCGTCGCGGGCGGGAAGGAAGATCTCCATATACACGTCGCCGAGATCGAGGAGCGTCAGCGCCTTGCCACCGGCGGCGAGCACCTCCCCCTCGCTGGCGAGGCGGTAGAGGACGCGGCCGCGGACCGGGGCCGCGAGCCGCGAGTCGTCGATCTGCGCCTGGACGCGGCGGACGTCGGCCCGGGCGACGGCGATCGACTGCTCGACGGCATGGAGGTGGGCGGTGGCGGCGTTGACGGCGGCGTCGGCCACCTCGAGCCGCGACTCCTTCTCCTCGTATTCCTCGCGCGTGATCGTCTTCGACTCGAGCAAGCGCTCGGCGCGGTCGAGCTGGTGGCGGGCGGAGAGCCGCTGGCTCTCCTGGCTGACGATCTCCGCCTTGGCGCGGGCCACCTCCTCCTCCGCCTCGGCGATCCGCGCCTCCCCCTTGGCCCGCTCGGCCTCCAGCTCGAGCGTGTTCATCCGCACGAGCACCTGCCCTGGCTCGACCAGGTCTCCCTCGCGGGCCGTCAGCGTGTCGATCCGGCCCGCGTATTTCGTCGCGATGTCGACCTGCACGGCCTCGATCCGGCCGTTGCCCGACACGATCCCCGTCGGGATGCCGCTGCCGAGCCGGCGCGTCCACTCCTGCCAGCCGAGGAATGCCAGGGCGGCGGCGGCGACGACGGCGATCACCAAGCTCAAGCGCGGGGCGGACATGGAGTGAATCGTGGCGGGGCTGGCTGCCGCTGGACGGGGCGTGCAGTATCCTCCACCCGGCGCGGCGGCGGAAGGAGGGCGGGCCGCGCCGGGGCGCCGCCGGCAGGGTGCGGCAGCACCGGCCCAGCCGACACGCGGAGAGCCCGATGCGGATCGTGATCCTCGACGGCCACACGGCCAATCCCGGCGATCTCTCCTGGGAGGCGCTAGAGCGCCTCGGGAGCGTCACCGTCTTCGACCGCAGCGCGCCGGAGCAGGTCGTGGAGCGGGCCCGCGACGCCGACGTCGTCCTCACCAACAAGACGCCGCTGCCTGCCGCCGTGATCGCGGCGCTGCCGCGCGTCAGGCTGATCGGCGTGTTGGCGACGGGCTTCAACGTCGTCGATGCCGCGGCCGCGCGGGCCCGGGGGATCGCGCTGGTCAACGTGCCGGAATACTCGACCCCGAACGTCGCCCAGGCGACGTTCGCGCTGCTCCTCGAGCTCACCAACCGCACCGGCCACCACGACCACGCCGTCCGCGCGGGGCGCTGGGCCGCCTGCCCCGACTTCTGTTTTTGGGACGGCGAACTGGTGGAACTGGCCGGGAAGACATTCGGGATCGTCGGCCATGGTCGGATCGGGCGGGCCGTGGGGCGGATCGCGACCGCCTTCGGGATGGAGGTGATCCATGCCAGCGCCCGCGGCGACGCCGCCGCGATCGATCGGCTGTTCGCCGCGGCCGATGTCGTCTCGCTCCACTGCCCGCTCGTGCCCGCGACCGAGCGGATGGTCGACGCGCGGCGGCTGCGCCTGATGAAGCGCACGGCCTACCTGCTCAACACGGCCCGCGGGCCGCTCGTCGACGAAGCTGCGCTCGCCGCGGCGCTCGTCGCCGGCACGATCGCCGGTGCCGGCCTCGACGTGCTGGCCGTCGAGCCTCCGGCGGCGGATCATCCGCTCATCACGGCGCCCAACTGCGTGATCACGCCCCACCTCGCCTGGGCGACGCGTGCGGCACGGGCCCGGCTGATCGAGATCGCGACGGCCAACGTCGCCGCGTTTGCCGCCGGCGCGCCGGTCAACGTCGTCAACTGACCGCGCTCAGCCGTCGTCGCCGGCCTGTGGGGCGTAGCGCACCGAGACGTCGATCGCGCCGTCGATCGGGATCACCTGCTGCCCGGAGACGAGCTCCATCGTGAGCACCAGGTCGCAGGCGATCCGATCGGGGTCGTCGGCCGGCACCGCGGCCCCGACGGAGTCGAGGTAGGGCTTGATGGCGCCGCGGAGCGTCTTGTCGGTGGCCGGGCGCGAGGTATCGCCGATGAAGTTGCGCAGCTCGCCGCCGGCGAGGACATACGCCCCTTCGGCGACGTCGAAGTGAGGCGCCGTCGTCGCGAACGCCGCGACCACGGCGCCGGTGTCGCGCTCGCGCACGGTGCTGCGGAGCTCGGCGAACGACGGCGCGGCGAAGCGCTGGGGCACGTGGATCCGGATCGCGTCGGGCGTGGCGTCGAAGTATTCGTTGACGCGCCACGTGCCGGCACCGGTCCGGCTCGCGGTCAGCGCGATCTCGGCAGGGGGATCGATCGCCAGCGGGCAGGCGGCGGGGGGCGGCGCGGTGACCGGGGGCGGGGCGGGTGCTGCCGGTGGAGGGAGGTAGGGGATCAGCAGATGCCCCGAGACGCCGTATGGCGTGGCGAGGTGGATGTCGACGAATTGGCCGTCGATGCAGTCGCGACCGCAGTTCGCTGCGAGCTCGTCGGCATACACGTCGGGGCACACGAGGGGGGCTTCGGGTGCGGGGAGCCCACCGAAGCCGAGCGTGGCCGGCGGGCAGGGTTCGACGAGGACCGAGTCGGGCAGGCTTCGGGCGCGGAGCGGGTTGCCGGCGGGCGTCGGCAGTGGCTCGATCGCCGCCGTCCGCGCGACCTGCCCCGTCGCCCGTGGCCGCAGCGCCCGCGCGGTCGCGGGCGTCGGCGGACAGGGAGGCGGGGGAGGCGGCGGACAGGCGCAGTCGCCGGCCGACGGCCGCCGGATCGGCTGCACGCCGGCGGGGATCGTGATCCGCATCACCTGCCGGCTGATCAACTCGACCCCCGCCAGCTGCCCGCCGGCGATGACCTGCGTGTCGAGGACGCTGAACCCCTTGCCGACGAGAAACATCGTCGTCTCGCCGGTCGCACTGACTCCGGGCGCGCCGTACCAGCCGACCAGTTCCGGGGCCAGGTCGGTGATCCCGGTGGTCAGCAGCTCGAATCCCCCCGACGTGTTCTCGTAGGGAATCTGCGTGAGCATCGACTGCAACGGGAGCTCGCGGTCGAGCTGCTCGACGCGGCGCATGAGGCGGGCGACCTCGCCGTCGCGGTAGGCGCCGGCGCACTCGGCGCAGCGCGCGGCGGACGACTGCATCGCCTTGATGCTCCGCGACAGCTGCAGCGTCTGGCGCATGCTCTGCTCGGTGTCCTTCGGCTTGGTGAGCGAGAACCAGTTGGTGCGGACGTCGAAGTTCACGTAGGGCACGAACGACGGCATGACGACGATCGCCGTGCACTCGCGGATCCCGGGCTCGAGGCGGCGCTCGGCGAGGTCGCGCTTTTCCGAATTGCTCCCCACGAGGGTGTCGGCGAAGGCGGCGATGTTGTTGCGCGTCGGCGGTGATTGGAAGCGCGGGTAGAAGCGCCAGCCGAACGTGTCGCTGCCGTGGGAGAAGGCGACCGCCGTCTTGTTGAGGGCGATCGTCGCCATGTCGGTCTGGAGTCGGCGCGCGTAGCGGCTGGCGGCCTGGGAATTGAGCCGCCCGCCGGCGGTCGCCAGCGCCATCGTGATCTGCAGTTCGCGCTGCTTGGAATACAGGTCTTCGATGTTCTGCTCCTGGACGACCGGATCGAGGGCGAAGATCCGGATCGGCCAGCGGAGGCGGACGTAGTCGTTGAACGCCGATCGGGCGGAGGGACCGGGATCAGGGCCGTAGAACGGGCCGGCCCAGCTTCCGTCGGGGGGCGACAGACGCCCCTGGGCGCTGGCGGCCTCGCGCATGTCTTCGACGAGTCGCTCGCCGAGCAGCGCGCTTTCGACGAGGATCCCCCAGGCGAGGACACCGGTGATCGAGTTGCAGGTGGCGTGGCACGCCGTGTCGTTGCAGCAGGGCATGCCGGTGGCGCCGGCGGGCGTGGCGGGCTCGCCGCCGAGCAGCGAGAAGAACTCGCAGCGCCGCCGCTCCAGCTCGTTGAAGCGCCGCGTGCGCACCAGCTCGGCGAGGTTCCACGCCGGCAGCGACTCCCACACGCCGCGCGAGGCCGGCTGGGAGAGCAGGTCGTAGGCGGCCTGCAGCTCCTCGCCGAGGAGACCGCGGACGTCGTTGTAGTCGATGCAGGGGCGGTTGGCGGGATGGGTGTGCAGGGCGCCGTGGATCTCCGTGATCAACAGCGACACCTGGCGCAGGCCGCCGACCTCGGTGAGCTGGCTGGGGGGAATCGGCAGCCGCGAGCGGCGCGACTTCGTCGACGGCACGATGGCCGGTGAGACCACCGACAGCCGGGCCCGGAGCGACGCGAGGGCATCGCCGAGGTCACGGGCGCTTGTGCGCGCCTCGGCCTGGCGTGCTTCGGCATCGGCGAGGGCTTGCTGGGCAGCGGCGAGCGCCGACTCGCTGGCGAGCCGCGACGATTCGAAGTCGGCGATCCGGGCCGTGATCTGGGCCTGCGTTTGCTGGGCCACCCGGACCGTCGACCGCGACTGCTCGACGAGATCGGGATGCTGCTCGGTGATCGATTGCCAGGCTTTCCCCATCAGCTCCAGCGTCGTCTGCGAAGCAGGCGAGCGTGTCGCGGCTGCCGCGCGGGAGGCGCCGTCGGCGGACGGGGCGAGCATGTCGGTGACGAGCCGGCGCGTGACGGCCGTGACGTCGCTGCTCGACAGCGGCTTGTCGGCGGTGCCGGGGGCCGTGCGGACGGCGCCGCCGCCCTCCGCCCGAGCGCCCGCCCCGCCGGCGGCATAGCGGCGGATCTCCGCCGCGATGCCTTCCGCCTCCTTGGTGCCGAGCAACGCCTGGACCTGCCCGGTGGCCGCGTTCACGACGGCATCGCGGGCGTCGGCCGCGATCCCCGCCTGCTCGGCTTGGGCGGCTTCGAGCTCGGCGAGGTGCTCGCGCGCCGCGGTCATCGCGGCGGCGGCGGCCGCCTGCTGCTCCCGTGCCCGGGCCAGATCGTCGGCCGTGCGGGCGATCCGTTCCTCGATCGCCTCGCGGTGGACCGTCTGCCAGGCGACATGGCGGCTGAGGGGATCGTTGATGGCGAAGGTCAGCGTCGGGGCGATCGTGTCGACGAGGTCGTTGATCACGAGACTGCGGAACGTGATCGGGAGGAGTTCCTCGCCGAGGACGAGGTCGGCGGTCACGGTGATCTCGGCACCGTGGCCGCGCTGCGTGTATTGGCCCGGGAGGATCGAGACCGGGATCCGCACCAGGTTCAGCGAGTACCCGGGCGAGTCGCCGTTGTCGTCGCCTTCGTTGATCCGGCGCAGCTCCTGGAGGTGCTTGACGTAGCCGGCGAGGTGGTCGAGGTGGACGTTGGGCTCGAGCGACACCGCGTTGTCGTCGCCGAGGCCGAACGTGGCGAACGGCGCGGTGCCGGTGTTGGCTAACGGCGCGCTGCGGAAGATCGGCGTCGCGTCGCCGTCGGTTCCGGTCGTGACCAGGCTGATCGCCGAGGCCGTCGGCGAGCCCTGGCCCGCCCCGGGGATCGGCTGGCCGCGCGAGGCTGCCTGGAGCGCCATCGCCATCCCAAGGAAGCTCTGGTCGCTGCGGCGCAGGCTGCCGTTGTTGAGATCCTGGAACTTGCCGAGCTCGTCGACGAGCGTCTTTTCGAATTCGACGCGGTGCCGCATCAGCCGGCTCTGGCCCCAGACGTCGGGGTGTTTGGCGACGATCGACCCGTAGGAGTCGATGTATTTCTCGAGCCAGTCGATCTCACCGGCGAGACGCTCGACGCAGCCGTCGATCGGCGTCGCCGGGGGACGGGCGCGCTGATGCGACGACGAGCGCGACAGGCCGCGCCACAGGGAATCGGCCCATTCCCCGCCGTCAGCCCGTGGCGGTGGAAGGAGGCAGGCCCAGGCCGTCAGCAGGGTGACGGCCTTCCGCAGCGGGCGGTGCGACGTGCGCATCGAGCGGCTCCGATCGGTGCGGGAACACACCGACGCTCCAATCGGCAGACCCGTGCGCCGTGGACCAGCCCCGGCCGTCACCGCCGGCACAGGTCGCCCAATTTGCCCCGGTTCGCGGGGCCGGTCGCCCGCACCGTGGCCTCAATCCCCGATCACCTTCACCAGCACGCGCTTCGGTCGGCGGCCGTCGAACTCGCCGTAGAAGATCTGCTCCCACGGTCCGAAGTCGAGCTTGCCGGCGGTGATCGCCACGACCACCTCGCGCCCCATGATCTGCCGCTTGAGATGGGCGTCGGCGTTGTCCTCGCCGGTGCGGTTGTGGGCGTAGGTGCGCGGCGAGGCGTCGAACGGGGCGAGCCGCTCGAGCCATTTGGCGTAGTCCTCGTGGAGGCCCGACTCGTCATCATTGATGAACACGCTGGCGGTGATGTGCATCGCGTTGACCAGGCACAGCCCCTCGCGGATGCCGGAGCGCTCGACGACTGCCTCGACGCGCGGCGTGATGTTGACGAACCCCGTCCGCGCCGGGATCTCCATCACGAGGTGGTCGGTGAGCGACTTCACTTGGCAGCCTCCCTGCGCCACACCGTCTTCCCCTCCTTGATCGTCTCCATGACCTCGATGTCGCGGATCGTCATCGGCTCGACGGCACAGGGGTCGTGGGACAGGATCACGAGGTCCGCGAGCTTGCCCGGCTCGAGCGATCCCTTGCGGTAGTCCTCGCGATACTGCCGGGCGGCGTCGATGGTCAGCGCTTCGAGCGCCGCCAGGGGCGTGACCCGCTCGTCGGGCCCGATCACCGCGCCCGATCGGGAGACGCGGTTGACCGCCGTCCAGACGGTGAACAGTTGGTCGATCGGCGCGACGTTGAAGTCGGTGTGGTTGGTGCAGTGCAGGCCGAGGGCCCGGGCCGACTTCAGCGGGCTGATTCCCGCCGCCTGCTCGGCACCGCGGTTGGCGACGTGCGTGTCGCCGAAATAGAAGCAGTGCTCCGTATAGAAGCTCGGCGAGATCGCGAACGCCTTGAACTTCTCCAGTTGATCGGGGCGGGCGAACTGGGCGTGGACGGCGACGGTGCGCCGGTCGGCGGCGGGGTCGGGGGCGGCGGCCCGGTGGGCGTCGAGGAGGAGGTCGATGGCGGCGTCGCCGTTGCAGTGGATGAACAGTTGGGCGTCGCCCTGGTAGACACGCTTCACCAGGTCGACGAGCGTCGCCGGCGGGAACGTCGGCTCACCGCGCCACTCTTTCTCGCCGGCCGGTCCACCGGTCAGGTAGGGCGTGGTGAAGTAGGCCGTTTTCGCCTGCGGCGAGCCGTCGGCGACGATCTTCACGCCGCCGAGGCGGAGGTGGCCGACGTACTCGCGCTCCGACCGCGGCGGCTTCGCGCCGAAGATCGCGTCGAGGTCGGTGATGAATGCCAGCGACACGACGTCGATCGAGAGCATCCCGCGACTGGCCGCCTCGCGGAGCAGGGTGAGCTGGTCGGCGTGGGTCGCCCCCTCCTGGGCGGTCGTGATCCCGGCGGCGGTATACAGCTCGACCGCCTGGGGCACCAGCGCCAGCAGGTCGTCGGGCGGCGGGGCGGGCATCCCGGCGAACACCGGAAGGAACGCCGTCTCGAACAGCAATCCCGTCGGCTCTCCCGTCGCCGGGTCCTTGGGCATCACGCCGCCGGCAGGCACCGGGGTGTCGCGGCCGATCTTGAAGTGGGCCAGCGCCTTGCCGTCGAGCATCGCGCCGTGGCCGCTGACGTGGATCACGATCACCGGATTGTCGGGAAACGCCCCCTCGAGCTCGGCGCACGACGGCATGCGCTTCTCGGCGAGCAGCTCGGGATCACAGCCGAACCCGACGACGAACTTCCCGGGACCGAGGTGCCGCCGCTCCTTGAGCGCACGGAGCTTGGCGATCACGTCGGCCACGGAGCGGCAGTCGCCCGCCGGCGGCGACCACAGGACCGCCTGCGTGAGCACCTCCAGGGCGCTCCAGAAATGGGAGTGGCCGTCGATGAACCCGGGGAGGAGCGTGGCGCCGCCGAGGTCGACGCGGCGCGTGTTGCCGTCGGCGAGCGCCTCGACATCGGCACGGCGGCCGACGCCGATGATCGACCCGCCGGCGACCGCGATCGCCTCGGCCGTGGGGGCGGCGCGGTTCATCGTGTGGATCGTGCCGCCGTGATAAATCGTCTCGGCCGGCTGCGCGCAGGCGACGACCGGCGCGAACGCGAGGGCGGCGGACAGGAGGATCGAGACGGCGGCACGCATGCGGCACTCCGGGGGACGGGACGACGGGAGGTGGAGGTCGATTCGGTCAGGGGGGCGTCGATCAGGGGGCGAGGGTCGGGTCTGCGGGCGGGGCCGGGCCTCAGGCAAACGCCGCGCGGAGCATCGCGAGGCTCTGGGGGACGGCCGTTTCCGCCGGAGCGAGGCCCTCGAACTCGAGCGACACCCAGCCGCGGTAGTCGTGGCGACGCAGCATCGCGGCGACGCCGGGATAGTCGATGTCGAGCGAATACCACTTGCCGCCGCCGTGATACGTCTTGGCCTGGACGAGCACCGCGCGGGGGGCGAGGGCTTCCATCTGTGGCACGGCGTCTTCGAGGAAGTTGCCGGTGTCGAGCGTCACCTGCAACCAGGGGGAGTCCACGGCGTCGACGACGCGGAGCACGCCCGCCGCCGTCCGCCCCAACCCCCAGTGGTTTTCCAGGCCCATCACCACGCCGAGCGCCTCGGCACGCGGCACGCACTCGCGAAACGCGTCGATCACCCAGGCGAAGCCCTCGTCGTCGGTGTGGCCGGGGAGGCGCGGCTCGATCCCCTTGTTGGCCATCAGGTCGTCGAACGACTTCGACGTCCCCCAGCGCCCGGTGTTGACGCGGATCGTGGGGATCCCGAGGGCGTGGGCCAGCTCGAGCGAGCGGATCGTCTTGGCGACGTTGTCGCGGCGCACCGCAGGATCGGGGGAGACGAATCCCTGGTGCGTCGACAGGCCGATGAGGTCGAGGCCGGCCACGAACGCCTGGCGCTTGATCCGCTGGAGGCGACCGTTGGAGCGGTCGTCGCCGAGCTGCATCTCGAGGATCTCGACGCCGTCGAATCCCATCCGCGCCGCGTCGGCAATCGACGCCTCGACCTCGACGCGCGGCTCGCGGAACTGCCAGAACGAATAGGTCGAGACGCCGATCTTCGTGCGGGGCGCGGGGGTTGCCGGGCCGTCGGCTGCGGCGACGCCCCGGGGCACGGCCGTCGCCAGCGCGCTTGCGCCGGCCAGCCGCGCCAGGTGCCGGCGCGTGATCCGCTGACCGGACGACGACAAGCCAGGGGAAAGGGGTGGATGCATCGATCTCCTCGGGCGCGGTGGATGAGTCGGGGCGGGGAGCCGGCGCTGCCGCCGGCCCGAACATTAGACTGCCATCCCATGACACCTGCACGCCGACCGCGCCGGACGACGGGCGCCCGCCCCGCGCCGCCGCCGGGAATCCGCCGTGGCAAGGGCTCCGCTCCCGGGCCCACCGACCGTGAGCCGGGGCGGCATCGTCGCGCCGACGAGGAGGTCTATCACGGCGTCCGCGCCTGCCAGGCGCTGTTTGCCCGCCGTCCCGACGACATCGTGCGCGTCTACCTGGCGGCGGGGAGGCGGGCCGACTTCGCCGACCTGCTCGGCTGGTGCGCGCGGTCGCGCCGCGGATTCCAGATCGTCGAGGAGGAGAACCTCGGGCGCCTCACCGGCTCGATCCACCACGAAGGGATCGCGATCGTGGCCCGCGCGGCGCGGCGGCTGGGGCTGGCCGAGCTGCGAGACGCGCTTGCCGCCGGCCAGCGCCGCGGGCCGATCGTCCATCTCGACGGCGTCCACAATCCGCACAACCTCGGCTCGATCCTCCGTTCGGCCGCCCATTTCGGCGCCGCGGCGGTGAGCGGCCGGTCCGGCGATCTGCCGGCCGTGTCGCCGGCGGCGGCCCGCGTCGCCCAGGGGGCCGCCGACGCCGTGCCGCTGTGTGACTTCGCCGACGTCGCCGCCGACCTGGCCGTGCTCCGCGGCGACGGCTGGGTGATCGTCGGCACGTCGAGCCATCGCGGCGATCCGTATCGGGCCCGGCCGCTGCCGCTGCGGACGGTGATCGTCCTCGGCAGCGAAGGGCAGGGGATGTCGCCGGAGATCGAACCGCTGCTTATTCGCTGCCTGCGGATTCCGGGCACCGGCGCCGTCGAGAGCCTCAATGTCGCCGTCGCCTGCGGGATCCTCCTCGCCGAATGGTCCGCCGCCCACGCCGACCGCCCGCCGCAGCCGGGAGGCCCGGGGCGGCGCCGACCCTGACGGTCGTGCCGGTGGGTCGGCCGTCGGCCGCCGGACTGTTCGGTACCGTCGCCACAACCCGATCCCCGCACAAGGGAGGCGATCGGTCGCCTTCCGCTCCGCAGGGAGGCGGACATGCGGCGGATCGTGGTGGTGACGGCGGTGGCGCTGGCGGCGGTCGTGGCTCGGGCCGACGTCGCGCCGCGCGAGCTCGATCTGTCGGGGTTCGCGACGTTCGGATCGTCGGTCGGTCGGGCCGGCGGCATCGGCGTCTGCCTCCCCACCACCGGGATCCTCGACGACCGCCCGACCCTCGCGCCGCCGGTCGATGGCGACGGGATCGACCGCGATCTGGAGCGCTATGCCGATGCCGTGTTGCCCGACGAGCAGCGGTTCTACATCGCCGGCCTGCTCGGGGTTTCGTTCGCGACGCTCGAGGTGGGGGAGCCGCCGAGCATCGTTGACGACCTCCTTACCGCCGGTGCCGCCGCGGGTGTCGCCTTCGAACGTGAGACGGGCTGGCTCCGCGTCGAGTTCGAGGGGCGTGGCCGCGACCCGATCACCGAGACCCGCACCGACCCACTGCTTGTCGGTGGCGTGACGGCCACGGCAGTCGGCGGCTGGTCGGCGCTGGCCAACGTGTGGCGCGACATCGAGATCACCGACCGGCTCGGCTGCTATCTCGGCGGTGGCATCGGCGCCGGGGGCTACACGATGCAATTCAGCGGCGCCGTCTCGAGCCCTCCGCTGCCGATCACGATCCAGCTCGGGGGGCGCACCGGCCTCACCGGCTTCGCCTGGCAGGCCGGCACGGGAGTCACCTGGGCGCTCGGCGACCGCACCACCCTCGATCTCGGCTACCGGTTCTTCGCCGTCGACGGCGGGCCGGCCGACGTCACCTTCACGATCCCGCCATTCGGCCCCATCAGCGATCAGGTGGGAACGGCGTTCAGCGCGAGCGAGTTGATGTTCACGATCCGCGTCCACGAGCCGTTCCGCGACTGGCGGGACTGAGCCGCCAGCCGCGGAACGGCAAGCTTCACGTGGACAAAGCCCTCCATGGCCCCACCCGGTTCACTCCTCGCCGGCCAGCTCGAGGATCTTCTTCCGCACCCGCGGCGGCATCACGTAGCGCGGGTTGCCGGCGGCGTCGGGGTCGGCCCCCGGCGCCGGCACGAGCAGCGACAGCCCGAGTCGCTTCTCGAGCTTGGCCATGATCGCCTTGAGCGAGCGCATCTTGTTGGGCTGCAGGCCGATCGCCTCGTCCCACTCGGTGAGGCTGCGCGGCGTCTCGCTCAGCCGCGCGATCGCCAGGAGGTGCGTCCACATCCCGCGCCGGCGGATGAGCCGCAGCTTCTGCCCGAGCGGCAGGTCGCGCGGATCGGCCATGCCGGGCGGAGGCGGAGGAGGTGGCGGAGGTGGCATCCAGTCTGGCCCACCCGGACCGGGACCATCACCGCACATCCCGCGCCGTCTGCCGCGCGGGCCGCCCATCTCCGGGCCACCAGGCCCTTCCCCGCCCCCGCGCGGCCGTCCGCCGGCTGCCAGCCGCCACAGCAGCTCGAGCCCGCGCCTGCAATCGCGTGGGTCGTCGAGATCGACCATCAAAAACGCCATTTTCTTGCTCCCTCACGGCCGCCGCGCGGCCAGAACCGATCCCCGAACCCAAACTCGCTCGACGCACTGCGCACGCAATGCGTACGCAAACAATAGGGCCTCGCCTCCCCGGAAGCAACAAACGGGCGCGCCCGCCGCCCCGATCCCAGGGACCCGCGAAGCCCCTCCGCCGTCGCCCTCGCATCGGCCCGTCGCAACCTCGTGCGGGTCGATGCGAGGGCAAAGGCGCGAGGGGCGCCCCCCTCTGCAGAGCCCGAGTTGAGGTCCCCTCCGGCACCGCGCCCCGAGGCGACATCAAGCGCGATCGGCGTCCCTTTGCAGAGACCGACCCGAGGCTGCCTGGTCAGAGCCCCAGTTCCAGCGCCACCACCTGGCTGTCGTTCCGCAGATACAACCTTCCACCCGCCAGCGCCGGCGGCGCTCGCACCGCCGCGTCGAGCACCCGCGTGCGACCCAGCACGCGCGGGGCCTGCGGATCGGCGGCGATCACCAGCGTTTCGCCGTCGTTGGTCACGGCGAGCACCTTGTCGCCAGCCGCGATCACATGGCCATACCCGACGTCCGGCACGCTCCACGCGCGCCGGCCGGTCGCCGGGTCGAGGCACACCAGGGTCCCGGGAGGCCCGTCCTCGCGGCCGTCGAAGGCATACACATGGTCGCCGACGGCCACGGGCGTGCAGTACTGCGTTGCCAGCCCGTCGATCCCGTCCCACACGCGCGCCACCCCGGCGCCGTCGAACCGGGCGCCGACACTGCCGATGCCGTATGACGCGGTGACGAGCAGCAGGTTGCCCGGCAACACGACCGGCGTCGCGGCATTCACCGTCGGGCCGCGCTGGCCGAAGGCAAACTCCCAGCGGACCGTCCCGTCGGCGGGGTCGAGCAACAGGCATTTGTAGCGCGTGACGGCGACCACGTGGGGCTGTCCCGCGACCGTCACGCCGACGGGCGCCGAATAGCCCGCCGGCTCGGCTGTCTTCGACCAGGCGACCGCGCCGTCGGCCAGGGCGAATGCGACGAGCCCCGCGTCGCGGCGCGTGCCGCCGACGTTGACCACGACGCGCTGGCCGATCACCAGCGGCGTGCTGCCGGCACCGAAATAGCCCTCCTGGGCGCCGAACGTGCGGTGGGTCTCGACCTGCCAGAGGCGCTTGCCGGTGGCGACGTCGGCACACGACAGCACTCCCTGGGCGCCGAACGTGATCACGCGATCGCCGGCGACGACCGGCGTGCACAGCGGGCCGGTGTTGCCCCCGACCTGCGGCGCGAACGACGTCGGATGGTCGAGCGACCAGAGTGACTCGCCGGTGCCGGCATCGAGGGCCTCGAGGCGCTCGGCGTCGGCGACGCGGTGGAAGACGAATGCCCGTCCTGCGGCGACCACGATCCCGCCGTAGCCCGGTCCGATCGCGCGCTGCCACGCGCGGCGCGGGCCGCCGGCGGGAAACGCGTCGGGGAGCCGCTCGTCGGCAGCCGCGCGGCCGTCGCGTGCCGGGCCGAGCAACTGCGGCCAATCGCCGGCGCGGGCGGGGAGGGTGGCGACGGCGACGAGCAGGGCCGACAGGCGGACGGCGACCTTCATGGCGAGCCTCATGGAGCGACGAAACGTCGGACGCCGGGTAGTCTACGGCCGACCGCGACCTTCCCGTCACCGAGGAGGCGACCGATGGCCACCGGAATCGTCCTCTCGCCGCGGTACCGCGAGCATCTCACCGGGGCCGGGCATCCCGAGCGCCCCGAGCGCGTGGCGGCGATCGAGGAGCGGCTGCGGACCGACGGGCTGCTCGAGCGCCTCGAGCGAATCGAACCGCGGGGGGCCGACGACGCCGAATTGCTCCGCGTCCACCCGGCCGAGTACCTGGCGACCGTGCGCCGCGACGTCGCCGGCGGCGGCGAGACGCTGTCCACCGGCGACACGGCGATCTGCCCGGCGTCGGCCGACGTGGCCACGCTCGCGGCCGGCGGCCTGCTCGCGGCCGTCGATGCGGTCTGCATCGGCCGCGTCGCCAACGCGTTCGCCGTCGTCCGCCCCCCTGGCCACCATGCGACGCCGGCGCGCGGGATGGGGTTTTGCCTGTTCTCGAACGTGGCCCTCGCCGCGCGCCACGCCCAGGCCGTCCACGGCGTCTCGCGGGTGCTCGTCGCCGATTGGGACGTGCACCATGGCAACGGCACGCAGGACGTCTTCTATGAAGACCCGGGCGTCTTGTTCTTCGACACCCACCAGCATCCGCTCTATCCCGGCACCGGCCTGGCCCACGAGACGGGGCGCGGGGCGGGGCAGGGATCCACGATCAACTGCCCGTTTCCCGCCGGGGCGGGGCGCGACGAGGTGGTGGCGGCGTTTCGCGAGAAGCTCGTCCCCGCGGCCGACGCCTTTCGGCCTGACCTGGTGATCGTGTCGGCCGGATTCGATTCGCGGGTCGGCGATCCGCTCGGCGGGTTTCGCCTCACCGACGACGACTTCGCCGAGTTGACGGCGATCGTCTGCGGCATCGCGGCGCGCCACTGCGGCGGCCGGCTCGTGTCGAGCCTCGAAGGGGGCTATTCGCTCGCCGGCTTGGCCAGCGCCGCGGCGGCGCACGTGGGGGCGCTCGTGTCCTGAGCCCGGTGCCCACGCGACGGCTTCAGGCAGCACCGGCCGGGTCGCGGAGGCAGGCGCGGAGGATGTCGACGAACGCCTCGAGCGGCGGCGTCTCGAGCCCGGCGACCTTCGCCTCGTCGTCCCAGCGCCGCAGTTGGACCGCCGCCCGCCAGTGGGGCTCGGCTTCGAACACCGCCACCTCGGTGGCGTTCATCGGGCCCCCCTGGAGCGTCAGGCTGGTGCGCGACGGGGCGCTGAGCCGCGCCAGGTAGGCCGGTTCCACGGCGGTGAGGTAGCGCTTGGCGGCGACGTGGAGCCGGATCGGATCGCAGACCTCGGGGCCGAAGACCCGCGCCAAGCGCCGCGCCGCGAGGGCTTCGTGGCGGTCGTCGATGCCGCGGTCGGGGGCGTCGTCCGGGAGCCCGTGGAGGAGATGGCCGAGGTCGTGGAGCAGCGCGGCGGCGACGAGCGCGTCGGCAGCCCCGGCAGCGGCCGCGAGTGTCGCCGCCTGCAAGGCGTGTTCGAGCTGCGTCACCGCCTCGCCGCCATATTCGGAGTCGCCGTGCTTCGCGAACAGCTCCGTGATCGCGGCCAGAGGATCGCCGCTGTCGGCTCTGGCGGCGGGCTCGCGGTCGTCACGATCGGGAGCGGCCATGGCGGTCCTCCGAGCTCGGTGGGGGTGGGGTACTCGGCGGAAACGGTGAAGCGCCTGTCAGGCGAGCGCCTCGCGCGACGGCCGGCCGTCGACGAGGCGCACGATCCCGAGCGGGTTGGCGTTTTGCAGGGCCGCCGGCAACATGCCGTCGGGCACGTCCTGATAGCAGACCGGCCGGATGAAGCGCTCGAGCGCCGCGGCACCGACGCTCGTGAACCGCGGGTCGCTGGTCGCCGGCCAGGGGCCGCCGTGCTGCATCGCGTGGCCGACCTCGACGCCGGTCGGGTAGCCGTTGACGATCAGCCGGCCGGCCTTGGTGGCGAGGATCGCCAGCAACTCGGCCGCCTGCTCGAGATCGGCCGGCGTGCCATGGACGGTGGCGGTGAGCTGACCGTCGAGGTGGCGGGCGACGGCGAGCAGCTCGTCGGGCGTGGCCGCCGACACGACGAGGCTCGCCGGGCCGAAGACCTCCTCGCCGAGCCGCGCGTCGCCGAGGAAAGCGGCGGCGGTCGTGGTCGCCACCAGCGCCACCGCGTCGTCGGGGCGCGTGCCGGCGGCACCGGTGGCCAGCAGCGCCGTACCGCCGTTGCCGACGAGGTCGCCGCTGCCCTTCCGGTAGGCGGCGAGGATCTCGCTTGTGAGCATCCGCCCCGGCGCGGCGCCCGCGACGGCGCTGGCGAGGAGCCCGCGGAAGTGGGCGAAGTCGGGCCCCTCGACGCCGACGACCAGCCCCGGCTTGGTGCAGAACTGGCCGACGCCGAGCGTCATCGAGCCGACGAACCCGGTGGCGATCGCCTCGGCGCGCGCCGCCAGGGCGCCGGGGAGGAGGAACACCGGATTGAGGCTGCTCATCTCGGCGAACACCGGGATCGGAAACGGCCGCCGCGCGGCGGCGTCGAACAGCGCCCGGCCGCCGGCGCGCGATCCGGTGAACCCGACCGCGGCGGCGAGCGGATGCTCGACCAGCGCCGTGCCGACGGTCGCCCCCGCGCCATGGAGCATCCCGAACACCCCCGCCGGCAAGCCCGCCTTCGCGACCGCGCGTTCGACCGCCCCGGCGACGAGCTCCGACGTGCCCGGATGGCCGCGGTGCGCCTTGACGACGACCGGATTGCCGGTCGCCAGGGCGCTGGCGGTATCGCCGCCCGCCACGGAGAACGCGAGCGGGAAATTACTGGAGCCGAACACGATCACCGGTCCGAGCGGCACCTTGACGCGGCGGATGTCGGCCCGCGGCAGCGGCTGGCGCGAGGGTTGGGCGGGATCGATCCGCGCGTCGCACCACGTGCCCTCGCGCGCCAGCGCCGCGAACAGCCGCAGCTGGCCGACCGTGCGCCCCCGTTCGCCGACGACGCGCGCTTCGGGCAGCGCCGTCTCGGCGCGGACCCGGGCGATGAGGTCGTCGCCGAGCGCGAGGATCTCCTCGGCGATCCCCTCGAGCAGCGCGGCGCGGACGGCACCGGTCGTCGCGGCGAAGACGGGAAACGCGTCGGCGGCGGCGCACACCGCGTCGGCCGCGTCGGCCGGTGTCGCCAGCGCGAACCGGCCAGGCAGCTCCGCCCCGTCGGCCGGGCCGGTCGCCGCGAACGTCGTCGTGCCGCCGCGCCGGGTGCCGGCGATGAACTGCTGCCCATGGAACGCGGTCACGGAGCGACTCCTCGACGGGACGCCGGCACGTGGGCCGGGCTGACGATCAGACGACGACGACCGGGTTGGCAAGCGCGCCGACGCCGTCGATCGTGATCGCGACGGCGTCGCCGCCGGCGAGCGTGAACGACTCGTCGGGCACGATGCCCGTGCCGGTAAGCAGCACGGCGCCAGCCGGAAACGTGTTGCAGCGGCAGAGATGGCCGATGAGGTCGGCGAACGGGCGCTTGATCCGGTCGACCGTCGTCTCGCCGGAAAACACAACCGCGTCACCGCGGCGGATCTCGATCGTGATCCGCCAGGTGCGGATCGCCGCTTCGTCGCTGCCGAGCACGATCCACGGGCCGAGGGCACAGGAGCGGTCGTAGACCTTCGCCTGCGGCAGGTAGAGGAGGTTCTCCCCTTCGATGTCGCGGCTGCTCATGTCGTTGCCGACCGTGCAGCCGACCAGTCGGCCGTCGGGCGCGATGACCAGCGCCAGCTCCGGCTCCGGCACGCTCCACGCCGCGTCGCGTCTGATCCCGACCGGTTCGCCGGGGCCCACCGCCCGGGCGCCGACCGCCTTGAAGAACAGTTCCGGCCGAACCGCCTCGTAGACGCGGTCGTAGGCCGTGGCGGCAAACTCCGACTCCTCCATCCGGGCCGTCTTGCTCCGCAGGTAGGTGACCCCGGCCGCCCACACCTCCTGGTCGGGATCGACCGGAGCGCGGAGCACGACGTCGGCCAGCGACAGAGAATGCAGTGCCCGGCGGACCGCGTCGGCGAGGGCGGCGGCGGGATCGCCGGCCGCGAGGATCGTCCGCAGCCGGGGCACGCCGCTGGTCGACAGGTCGTGGATCCGCTTGCCGTCGAGACTGCCGCCGACGCGGATGTCGGCGGGATCGTCGGCCAGCGAGAAGCGGCAGAGGAAGGGGCCGGCGGCGGGGGGCATGGCGTGACTTGGCGGGGACGGGGCGAGGACGCAGAGTATATCGCCGTGCCGAGCCGTGACTTGTGCCGTGCGTCGTCCGCAGCGAGAGACCAACCGATGACCTCATCCGCCGCCACGCCCGGGTTCGACTCCGCCGACGAGTCGATCTACGCGGTCGCGACCTCGTCGCCCGGCCCGACGGGAAAGCTGCCGCTCACCGACCGGATGCTCCGCGACAGCCCCAGCGGCGACCTGTTCGGGCTGTCGCAGAACGTCGGCATGGGATGGAAGCCGGCCAACGCCGCCGCGGCGCAGGTCATGCTCCTCAGCACGCAGGGGGGCATCCGGCGCCCCGACGGCACGCCCGTCGCCCTCGGCCTCCACACCGGCCACTGGGAGATCGGATTGCTCGTCGAGGCGGCGGCGGCGGCACTCGAGTCGGCCGGCCTGGTCCCGTTCGCCGCTGCCTGCTCCGATCCCTGCGACGGGCGCACGCAGGGGACGACGGGGATGTTCGACAGCCTGCCGTACCGCAACGACGCGGCGATCGTGCTGCGGCGGCTTGCCCGGTCGCTGCCGCAGCGCCGGGCGGTGATCGGGATCGCCACCTGCGACAAGGGGCTCCCGGCGATGATGATGGCGCTGGCCGGCCTCGGCGACCGGCCCGGAGCGATCGTGCCCGGCGGAGTCACGCTGCCTCCCGAGCGCGGAGAAGATGCCGGGACGATCCAGACGATCGGCACCCGCTACGTCCACGGCCGGATCACGCTCGAGGAGGCGGCCGACCTCGGCTGCCGCGCCTGCGCCTCCCCCGGCGGCGGCTGCCAATTTCTCGGGACCGCGGCCACGGCGCAGGTCGTGGCCGAGGCGCTCGGACTGACCGTGCCCCACGCGGCCCTCTCGCCCAGCGGCCAGCCGGTGTGGCTCGACATGGCCGTCCGCTCGGCGCGCGCGGTCGTCGCCAGGATCGCCGCCGGCGACACGCTCGCCGCGATCCTCACGACCGCGGCGCTGCGCAACGCGATGGTCGTCCACGCCGCGTTCGGCGGATCGACCAACCTGCTCCTCCACGTCCCGGCGATCGCGCACGCCGCCGGTCTCGAGCCCCCGAGCGTGGCCGACTGGATCGACGTCAACCAGCGCGTGCCGCGCCTGGTCAGCGTGCTTCCCAACGGCCCCGAGCACCACCCGACGGTGCGCGTGTTCCTCGCCGGCGGCGTCCCCGAGGTGATGCTCCACCTCGACCGCCTCGGCCTCCTCGACACGAGCGTGCGGACCGTGTCGGGGGGCACGCTTGCCGACCAGCTCGCCTGGTGGGAATCGAGCGAGAGGCGGCAGCGCTTCCGCGAGCGCCTCGCCGCCGACGGCATCGAACCCGACGACGTGATCCTGCCCCCCGCGCGGGCGCGACACCGGGGGCTGCGCGGCACGATGGCGTTTCCGCGCGGCACGCTCGCGCCGGAGGGGAGCGTGGTCAAGGCGACGGCCATCGACCCGGCAGCCTGCGACGACCAGGGGCGCTACCGGCACCGCGGGCCGGCGCGCGTGTTTACCAGCGAGCGGCAGGCGATGGCGGCGATCAAGGAGGGGCGGATCCGGGCCGGCGACGTGGTCGTGCTCGCGGGCATCGGGCCGCTCGGCACGGGGATGGAGGAGACCTACCAGGTGACCTCGGCGATCAAGCAGCTCCCGTTCGCCGCTCGGGTGGCGGTCGTCACCGACGCGCGGTTCTCCGGGGTCTCGACCGGGGCGTGCATCGGCCATGTCGGGCCTGAGGCGCTGGCCGGTGGGCCGCTCGGCAAGCTCGTCGACGGCGACGAGATCGCGATCACGATCGATCCGGCCACGGCGACGGGACGGATCGACCTGGTCGGCGACGGGAAGCGCGAATTCACCGTTGCCGAAGCCGAGGCGGAGCTCGACCGGCGGCCGTTGCGGAGCGACCTCGCCCCCGATGCCTGCCTCCCGGCCGACACCCGGCTGTGGGCCGTGCTCCAGGGGATCAGCGGGGGCACGTGGGCCGGGTGCGTCTACGACCCGGACCGGATCGCCCGCCGGCTGGGGGGCTGAAAACCGACGGTTTTCGGCGTTCAGCCGCGGAAAAAGCCGTGTCCGGCCGATAACTTGTGTGGACGACTGATGTCGAGACGGCTATTTTTACGCCAGTTGCCCGAGTCAGAGACGGCGACGTGGTTTCGCCGGTGCCGCCGATGCATGCAAAAGTCTCCGTTCAGCGTGCCAACTCGCCGCGCGGGAAGTGCGATTCGCCCGAGCAGGAGGCCTACCTCCACATGTGGCGGACCTACGACCTGCTCAAGGCTCTCGAAGAGCAGGTCTTCGATCGCCACGACCTCTCCGCCCAGCAGTACAACGCCCTGCGGATTCTCGCCGACGCCGCCCCCGACTCGTTGCCAACGCTCGCCCTCGCCGGCCGGCTGGTGTCGCGGGCCCCGGACATTACCCGGCTCCTCGACCGGCTCGAGCGACGCGGTCTGATCCGCCGCGACCGCCGTGCCGACAACCGCCGCGTCGTCGCCGTCTCGATCACCTGGGCCGGCACGGCGCTCCTCGACGACCTGGCCGACGAGATCGTCGCCTGCGGTCACCGCCAACTCGGTCACATGAAGCCCTCTGACCTGCGCCTCCTCGTCGACCTGCTCCGTGCGGCACGCGCCCCTCACGAGCGCGAGCGGCGCGGCGACGCCTGAACCGACCCCGATCCCCACGCGGAGACGTCCCATGATGGTCGCCCTGCCCGAAACCCCGTCGCGGACCGACGTCGTCGTCATCGGCGGCGGGCCCGCCGGCTCCACCGCGGCCACGCTCGTCGCCCGCGCTGGCCACCGGGTCACGCTGCTCGAGCGCGAGCGGTTTCCCCGCTACCACATCGGCGAATCGCTGATTCCCGAGACGTTCTGGGTCCTCGAACGCCTCGGTGTGCTCGACCGGCTCCGCGATGCCGCGTACGTCCAAAAGCGGAGCGTGCAGTTCGTGACCGGCACGGGGAAGCTGTCGGCGCCGTTTTATTTCCAGGAGCACAAGCCGCACGACTCGTCGCAGACCTGGCAGGTGGAGCGGGCCGACTTCGACCTGATGATGCTCGACAACGCCCGCGAGGCGGGCGTCGAGGTTCACGAAGGGACGCGCGTCCTCGAGGTCTTGTTCGACGGCGAGCGCGCCCGTGGCGTGGCGATCGCCGACCCGGCGGCACCCGGTGGCCGCCGTGAGATTCATGCCGACGTCGTCGTTGATGCCGCCGGGCAGAGCGGCCTGATTCTCGACCGCCTCGGCCTCCGCGAGTGGGACCCGGTCCTCAAGAAGGCGGCACTGTGGACCTACTGGAAGGGGGCGACCCGCGACACCGGCCGCGATTCGGGTGCGACGCTGGTGATGCAACTCGACAACAAGCTCGGCTGGTTCTGGTACATCCCGCTGCGCGACGATGTCACGAGCATCGGCGTCGTCGCGCCGTTCGAGTACCTGTTCAAGGATCGCCCGACGAAGGACCATGAGGCGATTTACCGGGAGGAGCTGGCCCGCTGCCCCGGTTTGCAGTCGCGCCTCGGGGAGGCGACGCAGTTCGGCCCGTACCGGGCGGCGAAGGAGTATTCCTACCGCTCGCGGCAGGTGGCCGGCGACGGCTGGGTGCTCGTCGGCGATGCCTTCGGATTCCTCGATCCGCTGTACTCGTCGGGAATCCTCCTCGCGCTGCATTCCGGTGCCAAAGCTGCCGACGCGATCGTCGCGGGGTTGGCGGCGGGCGACACGTCGGCCGAGCGGCTCGGCAGTTGGGGCGCGGAGTACGTCGCCGGGATGGAGCGGATGCGGCGGCTGGTCTGCGAGTTTTACGACGGCTTCAATTTCGGCGGGTTCGTCAAGAAGCATCCCGACCTCAAGGGGCACATCACCGACCTGTTGATCGGCGACTTGTTCACCTCCAGGACCGACGTCCTCGTCGAGCCGATGGACTCGTTTCGGGCCGAACGGCAGGCGTTGCCCGCGGCAGGCTGAGTGCGGTACGGGCCTGGCCGCTCGTCCAATCGGCTCCACCGCGAGGGGGGCGAGCGACACCGGTTTGCCGGTGGCCGCGGCGACGCGGTAGTCTCATCCGAGTCTCAGGGATCGCGTCGTGTCTTTCGGGGGAGAGCAGATGAACCACGCCGCTGGCCGTGTCGCGGGGATCGTGATGGTCGTCGTCGTCGGGTGCGCCCCGCCGGCGAAGAAGCCGGCGGCGACCTCGACGCAGCAGCCGATCGAAACGCGGAAGACGATCGGCAAGACGACGCAAAACGTGCTCCCGCTGGCCGACGCCCTCCAGCAAGGAGGGCAACTGGCCGAGATGTCGATCACCAGTGGCGGCTTGGGCGCGATCACCTCCGACGCCTACCGGACGAGCGTCGGCAAGATGGGGATCATCGCCGTCGAGCACCAACTCCAGCTCGTCGAGGCGGAGCACGGCCCGAAGCCGATGAACTACGACGAGTTCATGGCCAAGGTGATCGGCAAGGGCAAGCCCGACGGCATCCAGCTCCCGATGCTGCCCTACTACCAGGAATGGGCCTACGACCCCGAAGCCAAGAAGCTCGTCGTCGTCGAGTTCCCGCTGAAGAAGGAACAGCGGCAGCAGGAAACGACCGGCGCGTCGGGATTGTGACCCGCGGTCGTCGCCCTGCCGTGGAAGCTGCAAGCTCGGTTCCCGATCCTCGTCACACGCGCGGGATCCCGTAGCCGGCCCGCGGGGTCCGCGCGGCGAGCCCCGCCGCTTGCTCGTCGCCGGGGATCGTCTCGGTCTTCGGATCCCAGCGGATCGTGCGGCCGAGCCGGGCGGCGATCGCGGTCAGGTGGCAGGTGTTCATCGCGATCACGTGGCTGAACAGGTCGGAGACCGGCAGCCCCCCCTCGCGGATGCAGCGGTAGAAGTTTTGCTTGTGACCCTCGAACGGCTTGCCCTTGTAGAGGGCGACGATGTCGGCGTCGGTGAACTGGTCTTTGTCCCACTGCTCCTCGATCGGCTTGCCGACGATCTTCTCGCGGTTGACGAAGATCCGACCCTTCGTCCCCTCGAACAGGATGCCATTGTCGGAGCGGCTGTCGACGACCATCCCGACGCCGCTGGGAAACACGCACTTCACGGCGAAGTCGTGCGACGTGTTGTAGCTGTCGGACACGGTCGGGTAGCCGTCCTTGAACGGGACCGGGTGCTTGGAATCGGTGCCGTCGATCCGCACCGGCCCCTTGCCGAGGGAGTCCTCGCGCAGCGCCCATTGGGCGATGTCGACGTGGTGCGCGCCCCAGTCGGTGAACTTGCCCCCGGAGTATTCGTACCACCAGCGAAACTCGTAATGGCAGCGCTTCTCACGGTACGGCTCGGCCTTCGCCTGGCCCTGCCACATCTCCCAGTCGAGTTCCTTGGGCACGTCGACGACCGGGAACGGCCCGCCGGTCGGGGCGCCGTTGATCCCCACGGTGACGTTGACGATCTCGCCGAGCAGCCCCTTGTGGACCATGTTGACGGCGCGGAGGAACCGGTCGCGGTCGCTGCGCTGCTGCGTGCCGATGAGGAACTGCTGCTTCGGATACTTCTCCGCCGCGGCACGCACGAGCCGGTTTTCCTCGAGCGTGAACGACAGCGGCTTCTGGCAGAAGACGTGCTTGCCGGCCTGAAGGGCCTCGATGGCGATCTTCACGTGCCAGTGGTCGGGGGTGACGATGCTCACCACGTCGATGTCCGGGCGCTCGAGGACCTCGCGGTAGTCGCGGTAGGCGTCGGCCTTCCCCTTGCCGATCCGCTCGTCGTGCTTGGCACGCTGGGCGTGGCGGTCGTCGACGTCGCAGACGGCGAGGATGTCGCCGAATTCGGCGTGGCCGTGGGCGTCGCCGGTGCCCATCGAGCCGGTGCCGATGCAGCCGATCCGCGGCCGGTCGGCTGCCGCCCGGTTGGCGAACGCCGGCGTCGTCCAGGCGAAGGCCGGCACGAATCCGCCGGTGAGCGCGGCGACGCTCCCCGCGGTGGAACGGAACACCTCCCGGCGGGTGGAACGCTGGCGCGTGCTGCTCATGGTCGGCTCCCGGAGTGGACGAGTGTCGGCGGCATGTCTCGGGGGGAGAGTGTAGCGACGCGGCGGCCGTGGCATGAACCCCGCAGGACGGCCGGGACGCCATAATAAGCCGCGGCGGCGGACGCGGCATGACGGCACGGTTCGGGAGCCGGGGAGGTGGTGATGGGCGGATGGAAACGTGACGGGGGGCGGCGAGCGGCGTGGCGCGTGGCGACGCTGTTCGCCGTCGTCGTCGACGTGGGTGCCGTCGGGGCCGCTGAGCCCTGGCCACGGTTTCGGGGTGCCGATGGCGCGGGGCAGGGGGGCGTGGTCCGTTTTCCCCGCCAGTGGGCCGACGACGGCTGGGCGTGGCGCGCGACGCTGCCCGGCTCGGGCCACGCCTCGCCCGTCGTCTGGGGCGATGGCGTCTACACGGCGTCGGCCGAGGTCGATCCGGCCGACCCCACGCGCGGAACGCGGATCATCACCCGCCATGCCCTGGCCGGGGGAAAGCAGACGTGGGACCTGCGCCTGCCCGGTCCGTTCGACCGGCATCACGCCTTCAATTCCTCGGCGTCCGGCACGCTCACCGCCGGGCCCGAGGGCGTCTGCTGGGCATGGGGCACCGCCGCCGGGATCCACCTCGTCGCGGTCGGACACGACGGCACGCGGCAGTGGCAGGTCGATCTCGGGCCGTTCGTCTCCGAACATGGCTACGCCGGCTCCCCCGCGCTCCACGGCGACCTCGTGATCATCGCCGTCGAGCACGAGGGGCCGAGCTTCGTCGCGGCGTTCGACCGCGCGACCGGCCGCGAGCGCTGGCGGCTGCCGCGTGAGCCGGGGCGCGCGACCTACGCCACGCCGCTGGTCGCGCCGGGGCCCGATCCGCTGCTGGTCGTCGCCAGCACGACGCACGGCCTCACCGGGATCGATCCGGCCACCGGGCGCGTCCTCTGGGAGCGGCGCTGCTTCCCGAAGCGCGCGGTGTCGTCGCCGCTGTTGGTCGGCCCGGCGGCCGAGCGGCTCGTGATCGGCACCTGTGGCGACGGCGGCGGAGACAACGGCCTGTTCGCGCTGCGGCTGCCGGTGGCGAACGACGCTGCCGCGGCGGCCGAGCCGCCGATCGCCTTCCAGCTCGACCGCAGCGTCGCCCCCTACGTGCCGACGCCGGTCCCCGGTGTGGCGGGCCTGTATCTGTGGGGCGACCGCGGCGTGGTGACCTGCGTCGATCCGGCAAACGGCGCGGTCCGCTGGCGCGGTCGCGTCGGTGGAACCTACTCGGCATCGCCGCTCGTCGCCGGCGGCACGGTCGTCAACGTCGCGGCGGACGGCGAGGTGGTGGTGCTCGCCGACGGTGCGGAGTTCGAGATCCTCGGCCGCACCGCGCTCGGGGAGGAATGCCGCTCGAGCCCCGCGGTCGCCGGGGGACACCTCCTGTTCCGCTCGAAGTCGAAGCTCCATGCGGTGGCAGCGCTCCCGGCGGCGGCACGGGCGCCGTGATCGGAATCCCACGACGGGGAAGGTGACCATGGAACGGGTCGATGGAAAGCCGGAACCTGTCCTGCACGCCGCGCCGCCGGCGCGTGACGGGGGGCATGGCGGTCATCGCGCGGGCGGCGCTCGGAACGCTCGCGGAGAGCGCTGGCGGCGCTGGCGGCTCGCCGGGCTGGCCACCGTGACCGCCGCAGCGACCGGGACGGCGGGATGGAGCGTGGCGAAGATGCGCGGCAGCCTGCCGCAGCTCGAGGGGGCCCGGCAGCTCGACGGCCTCGCGGCCGAGGTCCGTGTCGAGCGCGACGCGCTCGGCGTGCCGAGTGTCCATGCCGGCAGCCGGCTCGACGCGGCGCGGGCGCTCGGCTTCCTCCACGCCCAGGACCGGTTTTTCCAGATGGATCTCCTCCGCCGCCGCGCGGCGGGGGAGTTGGCGGAACTGGTCGGGCCGATGGCGCTGGCGGTCGATCGTCAGGCACGCGTCCACCGCCTGCGGCAGGTCGCCCGCGCTGCCTATGCCGACGCCTCGCCGCGCGACCGCGGCCTTCTCGATGCCTACACCGCCGGCGCCAATGCCGGCCTGGCGGCGCTTGCCGCACCACCGGTGGAGTATCTGGCGCTCGGGGGCACGCCGCGCCCGTGGCTGGCGGAGGACTCGTTCCTCTGCGTGCTGGCGATGTTCCTCGATCTCCACGACGACTCGGCCGCGCTCGAATCGCTGCGGGGCGCGATCCACGACACGCTCCCGCCGGAAGTGGCGGCGTTTCTCCTTCCGGCCGGCAGCCCCTGGGACGCGCCGGTCGCGGGCGACGCGCTGCCTTCGGCGCCCCTTCCGGGTGCCGCCATCGTCGACCTGCGGCGCACGCCTCCGCCGCTGCAGGCGGAGCGGCCGGCCGAGAGCGCCGCGGACGACGTCTGGGCGCCGTCGGGAGGCCGACGTGGCGAGGTGGTGATCGGGAGCAACAACTGGGCGGTCGCCGGCGCGCACAGCGCGTCGGGAGGGGCGCTCCTGGCAGGAGACATGCACCTCCGTCTCGGCGTTCCCGGGATCTGGTACCGCGCGGCACTCCACTGGCCTGTCGATGATGGCGACCGGCGCGTCGTCGGCGTGACGCTGCCGGGCACACCGGCGGTCGTCGCCGGCAGCAACGGCCGCGTCGCCTGGGCGTTCACCAACACCGAAGGGGACTGGGCCGATCTGGTGGTGATCGAGTCCGATCCGGCCGATCCGGCCAGCTACCGCACGCCCGACGGCCCGCGTCCGTTCGGCCGCGCGACCGAGACGATCGCGGTCCGTGGTGCGGCCGACGAGACGCTCGAGATTCTCACGACCATCTGGGGACCGGTGCTCGACAGCGATCACCGCGGCCGGCGCCGCGCGCTGCGCTGGACCGCCCACGACCCCGCCGCCGTCAACCTCCGCCTCGTCGACTTCGAGGAGGTGGCCGACGTCGACGCCGCCGTGCGCCTCGCCCCGTCGGTCGGCGTGCCCGCGCAGAATCTGGTCTGCGCCGACGTGTCGGGGCGCATCGCCTGGACGATCATCGGCCGGATCCCGAAACGGCGCGGATGGGACGGTCAACTGCCGGTCTCCTGGGCCGACGGCTCGTGCGGCTGGGACGGCTGGCTGGCCGGCGACGACCATCCGCGGCTCGTCGACCCGCCGGCCGGCAGGTTGTGGAGCGCCAACGCGCGCGTCGCCGACCCTGAAGGAGCGAAACTCGTCGGCGACGAGGGGCAGGACCTCGGCGCCCGCCAGGGGCAGATCCGCGACACCCTGCTCGCCCTCGACAAGGCGACTGCGGCCGACATGCTCGCCCTCCAACTCGACGACCGGGCGCTGTTCCTCGGGCGCTGGCAGCAACTCCTCCTCGACCTGCTGACTCCGGCCCACGTCGCCGCTGTTCCACGCCGGGCGGAGGTACGCCGGCTGGTCGAGGCCTGGGGGGCGCGGGCCACGGTGGAGTCGGCCGGCTACCGGATCGTCCGCGCGTTCCGCAGCGCCGTGGCCCGGCGGGCGCTGGGATCGCTGACGGCGCCGGTCGCAGCCGCCGACCCACGCTGCGATTACCTGGCGACGTTCCGCCGCTGGGAGGAGCCGCTGTGGCAGTTGGTCGTCGGGCGTCCCACCCATCTGCTCGACCCGCGGCACCGCGACTGGGACGACCTCTTCCTCTCCGGGCTCGATGAGGCCCTCGACGGCCTCGACGACGAGGGGCCGCTCTCGGAACGCACCTGGGGTGAATGGAACACCGCCCGGATCCGCCATCCCCTCTCCGCCGCCGTGCCGGCGCTGTCCGATTGGCTCGACATGCCGGCCGAGCCGTTGCCGGGCGACGCCCACATGCCGCGCGTCCAGGCGCCGCAGGCGGGGGCCTCGCAGCGGATGGTGGTCTCCCCCGGGCGCGAGGAAGAGGGGATGTTCCACATGCCGGCCGGGCAGTCGGGGCACCCGCTCTCCCGCCATTACGGCGACGGCCACGAGGCCTGGGTCCGCGGCGAGCCGACCCCGTTTATCCCCGGGCCGGTGCGTCAGACGCTCGTGCTCCGCCCCTGACGGCGTGGTGCCGCGCCCGACGCTGTCGCGGTCCGTAGGACGCGGTACATTGCGCGGTGCTGGAATGTTTGCCCGGGGCGGCCGGAGAGGCCGGTCCCGTCGCTGCCCGTCGAGGAGACCGAGCATGGGCTGTCGTGGCGGATCGTGGGCGGCGCTCGTGTGCCTGATCGGATCGGGGCTCACCGTGGGACCCGCCGCGGGACTGGCACGTGCGCAGACATCGGCCGCGCCGCCGGCAGACGGCCAGCCGCAGCCGGGCACGCGTCCCGGGGCCCCTGGGAAGGTGGTCCAGGCCCCGGCCAACCCGTCGGCCGCCCCCGCCGCGGCGACGGCCGAGCAACCTGGCGACACGCAGCCCCCCACCGACGCCGATCTCCGCGCCCAACTCGAGCAGGCGACCGCCGAGTATGCGGCGGCGTTCAACGCCCGTGATTACACGGCGTTGTCCAATCAGTGGACCGCGGGCGCTTTGCTCGTCGAAGGAGGGGGGCAACTGGTCGGACGGGAACAGATCATCCAGTCGATCGGTGCGTGGGCGGGGCGGTACCCCGAGGCGAAGCTCGAGATCGCACTCACCGGCGTCGTGCCGCTCGGGGCCACGATCGCCAGGGTACGGGGCACGATGCGCTTCGTGCCGAAGCCGGGCGCTCGGGCAGTGGACTCCCAATTCGTCAGCCTCCGGGTCCGCGTCGACGGCAAGTGGCGGTTGGCGGAATCGATCGTCACCCCCAGCCAGGACGTGGCGATGGAGCAGCTCGGCTGGCTGCTCGGCACCTGGACCGCGAGCGACCCCGCCGACGGCGCCGTCCTCGAATGCCGTTACGAGCGGGCTGCCGACGGCCACGTGATCATCGGCCGGACGAAGATCACCCCCAAGGAAGGTGCCGTGCTCGAGTCGGTCGACGTGATCCACGCCGACGCCGCCAGCGGCACGGTCCGCTCCTGGGTGTTCGACTCGACCGGTGCCCGCGCCGAGGGGGTGTTCGAGACCGACGGCACGGTTTTCAACCGCGTCTACCAGGGGACCGCGGCTCCCGGCAGCGCCGGCACGCGGACCTCGTGGGTCCAGATGGTGGTCCCGACCGACCGCGACACGCTCGTCATGCAGGCCATCGAACGGTCGCTCGACGGCCGCCCGGTTCCCGACGGTCGCCCCTGGCATTTGAAACGCAAGCCGTGACGCGCGCCGGTTCCCCGCGTCCTGTCCCCGTTCACCCGGAGGTTGCCATGTCGTCGTCGCCCGTTCGTGCCACCGGCCGGTTGCCGCTGGCGATCACGCCGCGCCTCCGCGCGACGGTCGCCTGGATGCTCGCCGCCGTGGTCGCGGTGCCCCCGCCAGTGGTGTTCGCACACGGCGGTGGCGGTGGCCACATGGGCGGCATGGCCGGCGGGATGCACATGGGGGGCGGCGGCGCTCACATGGGCGGGTTCAGCGGCGGTGGCTTCGAGGGGGGAGGCATGCGGTCCGGCGGCTTCGATGGCGGGATGCGCCCCGGTGGGTTCGACGGCGGCATGCGCCCGGGAGGATTCGACGGCGGTTTCCGTCCCGGTGGGTCCGACGGCGGCCGGCCGATCGGGGAAGGCCGGCCGATCGGAGAAGACCGCGGCGGAGTGGACCGGGGAGGCATCGACCGCGGGGCGTTGGATCGGGGCGGCATCGACCGCGGGGGGCTGGATCGGGGTGGCTTTGACCGGGACGGCTTCGATCGGGGTGGTTTCGACCGCGTCGGGGCCGGTCACTTCGCCGGCGATGCCGGCATCTCGCGCGGGGATCTCCAGCGCGTCGCCAATCGCGGAATCGTCAATGGCGTCCGCCCCTACTCGATCGCCAATCTCTCCAACCGCGGCACGATGATCCGCAACAATTTTTACAACGGCGGCTGGTACGGCGGCCGCGGCTGGTACGCCAACCATTTCAATGCCTGGTGGCCGGGCGGCTGGTGGGGTGGCTTCGGCTGGGGCCTGGGCGTGGGGATGCTCGGTGGCCTCGCCTGGGGCGGGCTCGCCTCGTGGGGTGGCTACGCCGCCGCGCCCGTCGCCTACAACTACGGCACCACCGTCTGCTACCAGGACGACGGCGTCTACGTGCAGGGGACGCGCGTCGGGTCGGCCGAGGAGTATGCCGCCCAGGCGCAGTCGATCGCGGCGTCGGGGAACGCTGACGTCCAGATCGCGAAGGACGACCAGTGGCGGCCGTTGGGCGTGTACGCCGTCGCCCGTGGCGAGGAGACGAGTCCCTCGACGTTCATGAGCCTCGCCCTCGACCAGGCCGGGCTGCTCCGCGGCACGTACTACGACGCCGTCTCCGACACGAGCATCAACATCACCGGCAAGGTCGACAAGAAGACGCAGCGCGCCGCCTGGACGATCGGCGACAAGAAGACGACCGTCTACGAGGCCGGCCTGACGAACCTCCTCCAGCAGCAGACGACGATCCTCGTCCACCGCGACGGCAAGGACGGGAAGGCAGCCGTCGAGCAACTGTTGCTCGTGCGCGTCGAGAACCCGCAAGGCGGCGACGCCGCCAAAGCCGCCGGCGGAGCGGGGAACGCGCCGCCGGCCGACGTCGATCCTCCGGGTGGCGGTGATCGCTGATGGTGGCCGCGGTCGCCATTCGTCGGTGGCGGCAGTCCGACGCCGGCACGGCCGGAGCGGTGGTTGCCCGGTGGAGCCGCCTCATGGCGACCGTGATCGCCGGAGTTGTGGTTCCAGGTGTCGTGGCGCCGCACGGTGCGGCCGCGCAGGAGCAGGCTGTCGCGGCACGCGGCGAGCCGGCCGACCCGTCGACGGCGGACGGCCCGTGGATCGACCTCACGCATCCCTTCGGCCAGCGCACGATCTACTGGCCGACCGAGCGGGGGTTCCTCTTCGAGCCGGGGAGCAACGGTCCGACCGCGAAGGGCTATTACTATGCGGCCAACCGGTTCGCCGCGGCCGAGCATGGCGGGACCCACCTCGACGCGCCGCGCCATTTCTCTGCCACGGGCCTGACGGCCGACGCGATCCCGCTGGAGCGGCTCGTCGGGCCGGCGGCGGTGGTCGACGTCTCCGGGCGCTGCGCGGCTGATCCGGTCCACGAGGTGACCGCCGACGAGCTGGTGGCGTGGGAGGCGGCTCATGGCCGGCAACTCGTCGACGTGATCGTGCTGCTGCGCACCGGCTGGGGCGCTCGCTGGGGCGACCGGTCGGCTTACCTGGGCACCGCTGCCATCGGCCCGGAGGCGGTGGCGAAGCTGCGCTTTCCGGGCCTCGCCCCCGATGCGGCGCGGTGGCTTGCCGAGCACCGCCGGCCGTTGGCAGTCGGGATCGACACGGCGAGCATCGACCATGGCCCGAGTACCCATTTCGGCAGCCACGTGGTCCTCTGTGGGGCGAACATTCCGGTGTTCGAGAACGTCGCGTCTCTCGATCGGGTGCCTCCGACCGGTAGCTTCGTCGTCGCCCTGCCGATGAAGATCGCCGGCGGGAGTGGTGGGCCCCTCCGAATCGTCGCCCGGGTGCCGGGCGCGGCCCGCTGACGGCGTGGCCCAAGGGGTTCCGGCCCAAGTGCGCGGGCACCCGCTGGCCGGACCCTGTCGGTCGAGGGTGGCAGCTTCGGATCGCCGCCGCCATACTCTCTGCGCGGTCGCCGGGCGGCGGCTCGCGGCGCTGGGGAGGATGCATCGTGGCGCGGGTCCGTTCGACGCGGCGGCAGCGGATCGTGATGCGGTCGGGGGAGGCCCTCGTCGAGGCCGACGAGGCGTGGAGCGCCGCCGAGCCGGAGGTGGTGATCGGCGAGCTCGACGGCCCCGTCGGCCACGCGATCGCCACGCTCATCGGCGACCAGGTCAAGGGGCACACGCGCGTGTGGGCGATCCTCAACAGCGACGTCCAGGTGCGCCCCGCGACGCTGATGGTCAGCAAGTACACCGCCCCCAACGCCCGCTACACCAACATCCTCATGGGGACTGTCCAGGCGGCGATCGCCAACGCGGTCCTCGACGCCGTCCGCGCCGGCGACATCCCCAAGGCCGCGGTCAACGACGTGGGGATCATCGTGGCGGTATGGCTCGATCCGGCGGTCGCCGACGCGAAGACGAAGATCGACCACGAGGTGCTGTTCCGCACCCACCGCGAGGCGACGGCCAAGGCGATCCACAAAGCGATGCACAACGAGCCTTCGATCGACTGGCTGTTGAAAAACCAGGCGAAGGTTGGCCACTACTTCCACGAACTGGGCGTGAAGGGGGAGCTATGACGCGGCGGCGCTTTGGCGCGGCCGTCGGGGCGGCGATGGTCGGGTTGCCGTATGCATCGGGCATTCGAGCCGAGGAGCCTGCCGGTCCGCCGCTCGACGCCATCCGCACGCGCCACCAGCTTCCGGGATTGGTCGCCGGCGTCGTCGAACGCGATGGCCTCGCGGATGCGGTCACGGCGGGCGTGCGCCGGCAGGGGGGCGACGCCGCGTTTTCCGTCGACGACCGGATCCATCTCGGATCCTGCACCAAGGCGTTCACGGCCACCCTCGCGGCGCTGCTCGTCGCCGACGGGCGGATCGCTTGGGGCGCGACCGTCGGCAGCACGCTCGCGGCCGAACCGGTGATCTCCCGCGGGTGGCGCGACGTGACGCTGGAGGAGTTGCTGCGCCACCGCGGCGGTGCGCCCGAGAAGGCGCCGCCGGCCGCCTGGCGCGAGGCCTGGGAGTGCGGCAAGCCGGCGCACGAGTGCCGGGAGGCGTTCGTGCGCCGGCTGCTGGCCGACGATCCACCGGAGCGCCGGGGCGAACACCACTACTCCAATCAGGGCTACGCCATCGCCGGGAGGATGCTCGAGACGGTGGCCGACCGCCCCTACGAAGCGCTGCTCGGCGAGCGGCTGCTGGTGCCCCTGGGGATCACGAGTGCGGGATTCGGCCCGCCGTCGGCCTTGCAGCCCGACGCCCCGGTCGGCCACGACGGCGCGGGAAAGCCCGACGACGCCGACAACCCCGCCGCAATCGCCCCGGCCGGCACACTCCACATGACGGTCGCCGACTGGGCCCGGTTCCTCGCCGTCCACCTCGGCGGCCCGTTGCCTGAGGCGCTGGCGGCACTCGCGCCGCTTCTGCCCGACCTACAGCGCCCGTCCCCGACGCCGCCGGGCGAGGCGCTGGGGTGGGTGACCGCCCGGCGCCCATGGGGCGGCAGGGTCCTCAATCATGCCGGTTCCAACACCCGCTGGTACTGCGTCGCCTGGTTGGCCCCGGAGCGCGGATTCGGTGTCGTCGCCGCGGCCAATCAGGGGGGGGCTGCGGCGACGAAGGGCTGCGACGACGCCTGCGCGGCGTTGATCGCGGCACGGCGCGGCTGAGCCACGGGCCCCCGTCAGCCGGTCGTCCGCATCCCCGCGGCGATCCCCTGGACGCACAGCCGGGGGAGGTCGCCGCCGTCGTCGCCATGGCCCGAGCGGCGGCGGCGGAGGAACTCGATCTGGATCAGGTTCAGGGGATCGATCGAGGGATTGCGCGACTCGATCGAACGCTGGAACCAGGGGGTGGTCGCCAGCAGCTCACCCCCGCCGACGGTGTCGAGGATCGCCTGCCGCGTCCGGTCGCGCTCCGCGGCGATCCGCTGCCAGATCCGGCGTCGCGCGTCGTCGTCGGCGGCGAGCTCGGAGTAGCGCTGGGCGATGTACATGTCGGCTTTGGCCAGGGCGAGCGCCGCATTGTCGATCGTCGCCTGGAAGAAGGGCCATTGGCGGTACATGTCCTGGATCGCCTGCCAGGCATGGCGGTCGTCGTACTTGACCTCGACGAGTGCCGCGCCGAGCCCGTACCAGGCCGGGATCATGCACCGGCTCTGCGTCCAGGCGAACACCCAGGGGATCGCCCGGAGGTCGTCGAGCGAGCGGGCGCCGTCGGGGCCGCGCCGGCGCGACGGCCGTGATCCGATCGGCAGGGTCTCGATGTCGTCGATCGGTGTCGTGTCGGCGAAGTAGCCGATGAACCCCGGCTGGTCGACCAGTTCGCGGTAGACGGCGAACGACCGCTCCGCCAATCGCGACAGCAGCGCGGTCCATTCGGCCGCCGGCACCTGCCTCCGCGCGGTCGAGGCGATCAGCGTCGCCCACGACACCTGCTCGAGGTGGCGGACGGCGATTTGGACGTCGTCGTAGCGCTCGGCGAGCACCTCTCCCTGCTCGGTGAGCCGTAACGAGCCGTCGAGCGTCTCGGCGGGGAGCGAGAGGATCCCGCGGGCAGCCGGGCCGCCGCCACGGCCGAGCGAGCCGCCACGGCCGTGGAAGAAGGTCAGCGCGACGCCGCGGGCGGCGGCGACGGCGTGAAGCCGGCCCTGGGCGACCTGCAGCCCCTGGCAGGCGGCGAGGTACCCGCCGTCTTTCGTGCTGTCGGAGTAGCCGAGCATCACGATCTGTCGAGCGCCGCGGGCAGCGAGATGGGTGGCGTAGGCGGGCTCGTCGAGGATCGCCGCGAGCGTGTCCTGGCTGGCCGACAGGTCGGCGATCTTCTCGAACAGCGGCACGATCGCCAGGTCGCGGGGGGCAGCCGGCTCCCCCCGCGCCTCGGCCCGCCGCCGGGCCCCGCGCCACAGCCAGAGCACCGCGAGGACGTCGGTCGGGTGCCGGGTGAGGCTCACGATCGCGGCGCCGACGCTTTCAGGCCCGAACCGCGTCACCGCGGCATGGAGCACGTCGAACAGCCGAAGGGTGTCGAGCGCGAGGGGCGAGAGGCCCGCCGTGGCGATCGGCGGCGTGGCGTCGATCGAGGCCACGATCCGGCGGCGGCGGTGGTCGGCGCCGACGGCCTTGGCGGGCTGGCCGGCAGCGGCGAGCAGCTCGTCCATGATCGACTCGTAGGCCCTGGCGTCCTGGCGGACGTCGAGGCTCGTCATGTGGAGCCCGAACGTGCGAACCAGGTCGAGCCACTGCCCCGCCGCCGTCTCCGTTCCTGGCGCGAGATCGGCGTGGAGCCCGGCCAGCAGCGCCTCGGCATCGGCCCGGAACTCCTCGGGCCGATATGCCCCCGCCGGCACGGGGCCGTCGAGCCCGACGTCGCGCGATCGCTCGAGCCGGTGGCGGATCACGCGCAGCCAGCGGCGGTAGATCTCGTGGGGGGCGATGGCGTCGAGCGCTGGCCCGAGGTCGGGCCACGCCCGCCGCGCTTCCTCGATCCGCCCCTCGAGACCGGCGGCGCCGTGCCCGGCGGCGGCCGACAGCGTCAGCTGGCCGTGAAGGCGGCGGCACCACGCCAGGTGGGCGTCGATGGCCGCCGTCCGCAGGCGGAGCAGCGTCTCGCGCGTGACATCGGCGGTGACGAACGGATTGCCGTCACGGTCGCCCCCCATCCAGGAGCCGAACGACAGGAACGGGGGAATCGTGAACGTCGTCCCCGGATAGCGCGCCGCCAGCCCGTGGCGCAGCGACGCATACACCGCCGGTACCGCCTCCCAGAGGCGCGGCATGATCGACAGGCCCCGGTCGACCTCGTCGAGGACCGTGGGACGCGTGGGGCGGAGGAACTCGGTCTGCCAGAGGACGGCGAGCTCGTCCGCGAGGGCTCCGACGATCGCCTCGCGCTCGCGCGCGAGGAGATCGCCGCCGTCGAGGCGCTCGAGGCACTGCCGCATCCGGCGGAGCTTGGCGCGGATCGAGCGCCGCTTCGCCTCGCTGGGATGCGCGGTGAACACCAGCTCGATGGCGAGGCCGTCGAGCGCCGCCTGGACCGCGGCGGCGGGCCAGCCGAGGTCGGCCAGCTCGGCGATCGCCGCGGGGAGCGACTCGGCCGGCGGGGCCGGAAAGCGCTGGCGTTCACGCTCGCGGAGGACGCGGACGCGCTGCCGGTCCTCGGCGATGTTCGTCAGGTCGAAGAGGATGCTCAGCGTCCGGGTCACGCACCGGGCCTCGGCCGGCGACAGCCCCTCGATGCAGGCGGCCAGTGCCGGCTCGGCACCGGGCCGGCCGAGGCGCCGGTCGTGCGCCAGCCCGCGGATCCGCTCGACGAGGTCGGCCGCCGCGCTGCCGGCGAGGGCGACGATCGTCCCCCGGAGCATGTCGGCGAGGAGACGGACGTCGCGGTCGAGCGGTTCGTCGGCGGGCATGGCGTGGCGACGGGGCGATGGCCCGATTACCCGGCCCGGACGGCGCCGCGCCCCCACACGGTCCGCCGCGCGACCGGCCACCAGCCGGGCTGGTCGAGACCGCGGTACGGGGAGTCGGCCGGCAGCGTGCGGATCAGGTGGGCGTGGGCAGCGGCGAGGTTGTGGTACGGAAGCGACGGGAACAGATGGTGGAGGGCGTGGTAGCGGATCGAGAACGGGAAGAACAGCCAGGTGAGCGGATCGGTGGCCGGGAAGTTGCAGCTGTCGAGGATGTGCTGCTCGACGGGGGCCACCGACCCGTCGCCTTGGAAGTGATGGTCGGCCAGCTGCCGCATCTGGTTCATCACGAACGTCGCCAGGCCGAGCAGGTAGAGCAGGGGGATGCGGCTGGGGTGGGCGGCTCCGCTGCCGACGGCGACGAGGATCGCCGCGGCCCGCAGGAAGCAGAGCAGCTCGACGGCCGTGATCGCGCGGCGGTCGAAGGCGTTGACGCGGCGGCGGTAGCGCGTGTTGAGCGTCAGCGAACTGGCCCGCTCGAGCACCAGCTTCCGGAGGCGCGGGTGGAGGAACGTCAGCGGGGCCAGCAGGAAGCGGAGGTAGACCAGCAACGGGAACACGAGCATGAACGCCCCGTAGCCGAGGGCACTGCGCCAGTCACCGCCGGTGAGGACGTTGGCGACGTACTCGGGATCCTCCGGTGTGCCGTACATCCGCAGGCTGTGATGGTCGCGGTGGTGCCGCGTGAAGAACGGTGACGGCGTGAACGTCATCACCCCGACGAGCAGGTTCCAGCAGACCTTGAAGGCGCGCATCTCGTGGTGGCCGAGATGGCAGACCTCGTGGATCAACGAGCCGAGGCGGTACAGCCAGAAGACGGCGATCGGGAACGCGACCAGCTGCGCCCAAGAGCCGAGCGGGGCCAGCAGGTAGATGGTCGCGGCCCCGTAGCCGCAGACGAGAGCGACGAGGAAATCGACCCAGTAACGCCAGGGATCGACGGCGAAATAATCCTCCGGGCCACCGCTCACGGCGCAGCGCGCGTCACGGATCCAGACGGCACCGTCGTGGCCACCTTCAGGGGCCGAGTGGGTGGCCGAACCGCGCGCGGTGTCGAGAATCTCGCTGGCCATCCGGCGTCTCCCTGCGGGACGACCCCGCTGGCCTGTCGATCGAGCGAGCACAGCCGGCGGCCGCGCCCCGGCCGCCAGACCGTTCCGGCAGGTGTCGCGATGACTCGGGCCCGAGGAGGGCACGACCGACGCCTCGGCGGCGGAGTAGACCAGAAACGACCTGCGAGGGCCAGGCGGGCCGTCGTCGCGCTCAGCCGGTGATCAGCGCCTTCATCTCGCGCACCGCCTGGGTGAAACCGACGAGCACGGCGCGGGCCACGATCGAGTGGCCGATGTTGAGCTCGCCCATCCGGTCGATCCGCGCCACCGGCCCGACGTTGCGGTAGGTGAGCCCGTGCCCGGCGGCGAGCTCCATCCCAGCGCCGGTGACGAGCTTTCCGCCATGGGCCAGTTCGGTGAGCCGGGCCTCGCGCTCGGCGGCGGTCGGCGCGTCGGCGTAGCGGCCGGTGTGCAGTTCGACGGCGTCGGCGCCGAGCTCGGCCGCGACGTCGATGTGGCGCGGGTCGGCGTCGATGAACAGCGACACGCCGATGCCCGCGTCGCGGAGACGGGCGATGGCCGCGGCCGTCCCCGCGCGGTGGCCGACGACGTCGAGGCCCCCTTCGGTCGTCACTTCTTCGCGCCGCTCCGGCACGAGCGTCACGTGGTCGGGGCGGACGCGGCAGGCGATGGCGATCATGTCGGCCGCGATCGCCGCCTCGAGATTCAGCTTCACCTGGACGGTCCGTCGCAGGACCTCCAGATCGCGATCCTGGATGTGGCGGCGGTCCTCGCGGAGGTGGACGGTGATCGTGTCGGCGCCGCCGAGCTCCGCCAGGGCTGCCGCCCAGACGGGATCGGGCTCCACCGTCCGCCGCGCCTGGCGGATCGTGGCCACGTGATCGATGTTGACGCCCAGCGTGGCCATCGCGGCGGAAGACTCCAAAACCTGGAATGCCGTCCGGTCGCGACCGGACGGCAGGCGCGCCCCTTGCCGGCCCCGCGGCTGTGATGGCCAGCGGGGCCGGCGGAGGCAAACGGGGCTCAGCCGCCCTTCTTGAGGAGGATCACGGCGTTGCCGCGCGGCGTCCGCACCTGGAGCATCACGCCATCCTCGGGTGACACCCGCTCGATCGCCGCGGCGAAGTCCGCGGCAGTGGCGACAGGCACGCGCCCCACTTTGCGGATGAGCAGGCCGGGGACGAGCCCACTGTCGTCGGCGACCCCGTCGGGGGCGACCTTTTCGATGATCACACCGTCGAATCCCGCGAACGGATCCTCCCCCTCGCCGACGGCCGCCTCCTTGTCACGCACCGTGAGCCCGAACGCCTCCGACGTGAAGCTGTCCTCGCGCTCGAGGCGCCGGGGGCGCGGGTCGGGGCCGGCGGCGACCCGGTCGGGTAGCGGGGCGACCTTGATGTCGAGGTTCACCTTGCGGCCGTCACGGAGAACGGCGAGCGAATGGGACCGGCCGACCTCGGCCCGCTCGACGACCTCCTGGAGCGTCCGCGGACCGTCGACCGCGGCCCCGTCGAATCCCGTGATCACGTCGAGCTCCTCGACGCCGGCCCGCGCCGCAGGCGAATCGCGGATGACCTCCGTGACGAGCACGCCGCGGCGGTCCTTGACGCCGAGCTTGGCGGCCATCGGACCGTCGAGTGAGCCGATCGACACGCCGAGCCAGGCGCGTTCGACCTTACCGCGCGCGATCAGCTGATTGCTGACCCACTTGGCGAGGTTGACGGGAATGGCGAACCCGATGCCGTTGTAGGAGCCGGTGTTGGAGGCGATCGCGGTGTTGATCCCGACCACCTCGCCGGCGAGATTCACCAGCGGCCCGCCCGAGTTGCCGGGGTTGATGGCGGCATCGGTCTGGAGGAACTTCGCCCGGCGCACGTTGTCGAGCTCGCGCCCCTTGGCGCTGATGATCCCGGCGCTGACGGTTGTCTCGAGCTCGAACGGATTGCCGATCGCGATCACCCAGTCGCCGATGTCGAGATCGTCGGAGTTGCCGAGTTTCGCGACCGGAAGCGAATCGGCGTCGGCGAGGCGGATCACCGCCAGGTCGCTGGCCGGATCGGTCTTGATCTCGGCCGCCTTGAACTCGCGTCCGTCGGACAATTCGACGGTGACGACGTCGGCACCCTCGACGACGTGATTGTTGGTGAGCACGATCCCCTTCGAGTCGACGATCACACCGGAGCCGACGCCCGAACGGCCGCGGCCGCCGGGGCCCGGCATCGGACCGTCGGGGCCGAACTGGAAGCCCTCCGGGACGCCGTCACGGAAAAAGTCCTCGAACGGTGTGCCCTTGAACGGGTTCTCCTGGTTGTTCTGCTGATTGTCGCGCCGCTGGCCACCGCTGGGCTGGCGCCTGGCCTGGACCTCGCTGCGGACGACGACGACGCTCGGCGTCGCCCGCCCGGCGGCGTAGCGGAACGCCCGCGACAGGGCGTTGGCATGGGCCATCGCCTCGGCCGGAGGCTCGTCTGCCCGGAGGGCGGGGGTGGAGGAGCCGGCCGCCGCGGCGGCGGCGAGACCGAGGAGGAAAACCCGCTGCCACCGCGCGGCACGCCACCCGGCGACGGCGGCCCGAATCGAACCTGGCACGATCATGAGTGACACTCCTGGTAACGACGTTGGTGTGAACCGTGCCCGCGACCATCTCCCGTCGCGTCACGGCGCTCCGCCGGGCGTGCGGTTCACGCTCACGGCGGCGGATTGTAGCCCAGCGGGCAGGTCGCGTCCGCTGCGAAGCGTCCGGATGGCGCACCGACCGATGGGCGCCACCGAGTGGATACGGGGCCGGTCGACGGTTGGTTCGGCCCGCATGGCGTCGGCCGGGAGTCGGACGGAATAGCCAGTCCCCGGGGCGTGCGCCGGCTTTCCGCCGGGATGCCGGTTTGACAGGGATCCGCGATCGTTTTTAGTCTGGATGGTTTCGAAAAGGGTCGGCCCGGCCGGTAGACGGCGTCGATCCGCCCCCGCGTGTGACGCGATCGGCGCGGCGTCCGGCTACTGCGGCGTTCCTCCCGGGGGCCTGCCAGGGTTTCGTGCATGGCCAAGCGGGCGCGGGGCGAGACGGCGGCAGTCCTCGACGTCGTCGAGTGCGAACGGCGGATCGGTCATGCATTCGCCGATCGTGCCCTGCTCCGGGCAGCGCTGACGCATGCGTCCGGTGCCCAGCACCGGCTGGCGAGCAACGAGCGGCTCGAGTTTCTCGGTGACTCGATCCTCGGCTTCATCGTCTGCGAATACCTGTACCGTGCCTTCCCGGATTCGCTCGAGGGTGATCTGACGCGGATCAAGTCGGTGGTCGTGAGCCGGGAGACGTGTGCCCGGATCACACGGCAGCTCGGTTTGACCGATTTCCTGATCGTCGGCAAGGGGCTGGTGGCGAACCAGGAGGTGCCGCTGTCGGTGCTCTCCGACTTGTTCGAGTCGGTCGTCGCCGCGGTGTATCTCGATGCCGGGTTGGAGCCGGTGCGCGACCTCGTCACCCGGCTCCTCGAACCGGAAATTCTCAAGGTCGCCAGCGGCGAAGAGGGGTCGAATCACAAGTCGGTCCTCCAGCAGGTCGCGCAGCGTGACTACGGCGTCACGCCCACCTACGAGGTCGTCGAGGAGACCGGCCCCGATCACAGCAAGAGCTTCCAGGTGTCGGCCCAGATCGGTGCCCGCCGCTACGCCCCGGCCTGGGGTCGTAACAAGAAGGAAGCCGAGCAACGGGCCGCTTCCAACGCCCTGGCGCAGCTGCGTGGGGTCACCGTGGGTGACGATCCCGATCCGGCGCCGCTCGCGCCCGTCGAGTAAAGCCATGCGGCGCCGCTGACGGGTTTCTGCACGCGGTGTGAACGTCGTGATAATGTCGGGGCTCCATGGCAGCCCGGGGAAACATCCCCTGAGGCGAGGGTCGGTGTTGCCGGTCGGTTGACCGATGACCCGTGTGAACTATCATCTGGCTTGGCCGGTCGTCACTTCCGGCACGAGCTGCTGGTTTCGAAGTCTGTCACATCCCCCGGAGTCCCGTGAATTCCATGGCTGAAAAGAAAGACATCAACAAGTCCGAGGAGATCCGCCGCGTCGCCAACGAGCTCAAGGCGAAGGGGCAGAAGATCTCGCCGAAGGCGATCATCGACTTGCTCAAGAAGCAGGGGATCACGGTTTCCTCGCCGCAGTGCTCGATGGTCCTGAAGCGGGCCGGCTTCAAGCGCCGGGCGCGAAAGGCCCGGGCGACGGGGCCGAAGCCGGCGGCTGGCCGTGCGGCCGCCAAGTCGGCGATCAGCATCGAGGATCTGATCGCGGCCAAGAAGGTGGTGGAGCAGTTCGGCAGTGCCGAACGGGCGATCGACGCTCTCCGGGCCCTCGCCCGCCTGTCGTGACCGCTCTCGGTCGTCGAGCCTCGCAATGGCCGGTGATCCCCGTGATCTCCGGCCATTGCAGGGCGACGCGTGATGGAGTCGATCGCAACGCGCTACTTCATGCGCACGAGCTTCATGATCCGCCCCGACACGTTCCAGTCCTGGACGTACAGGTTTCCCTCGGCGTCCCATGCGGAGCCATGGGTGCCGCTGAAAATTCCCTCGCGCCACTGGTCCCGGGGCACGTTGAAATTGGCACGGGTCGCGGGGTCGGGATTGTGTCCGAGTACGGCCATGATCGTGTTGCTCCGGTCGAGGATCACCAGCCGGCCGTGAAGATCGGGAACGGCGACGTAGTCTCCCTGGACGCGTGCCGATGTCGGCATCCCCAGGCCCGTCACCACCTCTTCGATGAAGTTCCCGTCGAGGTCGTAGTGGACCAGCCGTCCCTTGGGCTCGTGGTTGCGGTCGCAGACCAACAGCCGGGGCGGATCGTAGCGCGGGTCGAGCGTCATCCCGTGGGCGGTGTTGAACTCCTTCAGTCCGTTCCCCTTGACGCCGAAGTGGGCGAGGTATTTTCCGGTCCGATCGAACTTGAACACGTGATTCGAGGCATAGCCGTCGGCGAGAAAGATCGCCCCGTCGGGGGCGACGGTGATCGCCGTCGGCGCCCACTTCGTGAGGCCCAGCCCCGACTCGGCCGGGATCCCGAGACGGAGCACGACCTCGCCGCTGACCGCATCGACCTTGATCCCCTCGCCGGCAACGTTCCGCGCACCGTAGAGGAAGTCGCGGTCCCCGTCCGCTTCGATTTTCAGGTCATGGACGTTGGAGTAGGCATCGCCGAGGAATCGGCGGACGACTTTCCCGTCGGGTGAGAAGCCGAACAGGCCGAGGCTCGAACTGGTCCAGATCGTGCCGTCGCGGCCGATCGCGACGCCGCCATGGGTCGAGCCGAGGACCGACTTGCCGTCGTCGCCGAGCCCCCAGCCGGGCACGGTGTCGAACGTCATCGTCCCGCAGCCCATCCGCACCGGCTCGGCGGCACGGACCGGGTTGGCGGCGGCGGAGAGCAATGCGGCGAGGATGCACAGCTCTGCGACGAAGGGGCGGATGGCTTCCATGACGATCCTCCAGGGGGACGAGGGTACGGGAGTCGGTCGACGGTGGACGGCGGCCCGGGGGCGGTCAACGCCGGTTGCATGCCTCATCCGCTCGCAGGCGGCACGTTGGCATTGCGGCGGAACAGATTGTCCGGATCATGCCGTGCCTTGAGCGCGGCGAGTCGGGGGTGGTTGACGCCGTAGATCGCCGCGGCGCCGGCCGGCGCCGCATACGTCTGGTAGTTGGAATAAATCCGCTCGTCGCGCGCGGGGCGCAGGAGCCGCAGCCATTCCTCTCCTTCCGCGAACCGCGCGGCCGACTCGGCGGGGTCGGTCCAGGTGGTGGCGAGGCGGAGATGGACGGAGTGCGCTTGGCGGTGGGGGAACGCCGTCGCCGCGGGATCGACAGTGCAGACGGCGCCGTGCATGAAGTGGCTGAGGCCGAGGACCGTCTCGGGGGCGGCCCGCGCGAGCCGGTCGACGACGATCCCGATCAGGTCGTCGTCGATCCGCTCGCGGTACACCGTCTCGATCGCCCGGGCGACCGGCGCCGGCGTGTTCCCCGGATTGGTGGCCGCCGCCTTCTCCGCGAGGTCGGCGAACGGCTGCCTGCGCACCGCCTCGCGGGTCGGCGGCGCCAGCCGGCGCAGCGCCTCGAGCAGCCGCTCCCCCTCGCGCGCGTCGCCGGCGTGGGAGAAGCTGACGAACAGGCCGCGCGGGCCCGGGGTGAGGTTGAGCGTCGCCTGGAAGGCGTCCGGGCATCCGGCCATCAGATCGCCGAACCCGGCGACGACCTGCCGGGCATGGGCGGCCGAATAGTGGACGTCGCCGCCGAGAACGTCGCCGAGCGGATGGAGACGGAGCGTGATCGTCGTGGCGACGCCGAAATTCGCACCGGCGCCGCGCAGACCCCAGAGGAGATCGGGCGCGGTGTCGGCGTCGACCTCGAGCAGGCGCGCGTCGGCGGTCACGATCCGGGCGGCGACGAGGTTGTCGCAGCTGGCGCCGAACAGCCCCGACAGCCAGCCGAGCCCGCCGCCGAGCGTGACGCCGGTCGCCCCCACCCCCGGGCACTGCCCGAGCACGGGCACGAGCCCGAACGGCGCGCAGGCCCGGGCGACCTCGCCGCCGAGCGCCCCGGCGCCGACGTGCGCGACGCGGCGCTCGTGATCGACGACGACGCGCTTCAGCGGCGAAAGGTCGAGGACGAGGCCGTCGGAACTGCTCCAGGCGAGGTGGGCGTGGCCCCCGGCGCGGACGGCGATCTCGAGCCGGTGGCGCCGCGCGAACCCGATCCCGCGGGCGACGTCGTCCTCGGTCGCGCAGCGAACGATCGCGCGCGGTGCCGTGGCGGTGCGGGGATTGGTGTAGAAGACGCGCCGGGCGAGAGCGTAGGCCTCGTCGTCGGGTGCGACGAGCGACCCGTCGAGGGCTTCGCGAAGGGCGACGAGTGCCCGGGCATCGACGGGCGGTGTCGCGGCGCCGGGATCGCGGGCACCGGCCGGTGCGGCGACCAGGCCTGCGGCGGCGGCTGCAGCCCGGCGGAGGACGCGGCGGCGGGTCGGGAAACTCATGGAACCCAGGATATCGCAGGGGCTCCGGTGGCGGCACCGTCCCGCAGCCTGTCGTGACCGGACGTGCCGGGAACGACGACACGCCCTTGGTGTTGAAACCGGTTTTCCCCCCTGCAGCAATACGCCGTAGGATTCCGCGCGGTGCGCGTGATCGGGGCCATGCCGCCGCCGTAGGGGAGGGCTATCCGATGACGCGGGCCATGTGGTTGATCGCGGTGCTGATGGTCTGTCTCGCTTCCGGAGCCGTGCCCGGCGGTGCGGGGCCCGCCGGGTTCGAGTGAGCCGCCCGTCGGCTCGGTGCGTCGCTCACTTCGCCGGCGCGGCCGCCGCGGGAACGAGCGCCGGCGCGGGGCGGACGGCGACCGGCTGCCAGTGGCCGTGCATCGCCGCGCGCCCCGGGGGCTCGGCGGTGAGCTGGACCTCGATGCCGTCGGCGAGCCGCCGGGCAAACAGATTGCGCGCCATGCCGCCGGCGACGGCGCGCCGCGAGCCATACAGCAGCCAGGCTCCGTCGGGCGAAGGGCGCGGGTGGTAGTGCGTCGTGCCCGGCGGTGACGTCGTCAGGCGTCTGCGTTCGGCATCGCCGTCGAGGTGGACCTGAAACAGCTCGACGGTCTCGGGGGGCGGCGGGGCGTCGCCAGCCGCCCGTGGGACGTCGACCCTGGCGGTGAAGAACACGGCGCGGCCGTCGTGTGACCAGGTCGGCACGTCGCTCGACCCGTCATGGAAGTCGGGCACGTCGAGAAATTGTGTCACGCCGCGGTAGCCGCCGCGGTCGGCGAGTTTTCGCAGGCCGCTGCCATCGGAGCGGACGACGTGCGGATGGCAGTCGTGATGCGTGCCGGCGAGGAACAGCAGCCAGCGGCCGTCGGGGGACCACGACGGGGCGAAGTTGAAGGGCCGGCCGGTGTCGATCCTGAGCCGGTTGCCGCCATCGGCGTCGGCGAGCCACACCTGGTAGTTTTCGTGCCAGGCCGCGCGGCTGCCGTCGGGCGATCCGGAAAAACCGTAGGCGAACCCGCGCGACTCGCGGGCCAGGTCGGTCTTCCTCCGTCCGTCGCGGTCCATGGCAAACGGCTTGGAGACGCCGTCGACGAGCGCCGTGAACCCGAGCCGCGTCGGATCACCCGGCCAGGCAAACAGGCCGCTGTTGTAATCGCTCACGCGCTCGACCGCGGTGACGTTGTCGGCCCGGCCGGTGGCCATGTCGAGCAGCCACGTGTCGACGAGCCAGTCGCCCGGCCGGAAGCGGAACTGCCCGTGCTCTTCCTCCCAGGCGGCGTTGTCGCGCGACTCCCAGCCGCGGACGACGATCGCCGTCGCACCGTCGGGAAACCAGCCGGCGAACTGCGTCCATGAGTCGGCTTCGGCGGCCAGGTGCGGCACGAGCTCCACCGGCTCGCGGTCGGGAAGGAGGAGCAGCGCCCGGCTGGTGGCGACGTTGGCGAGCCGGCCGCCGGCGAGCGCCGTGGCGTGGGCCGTGTAACCCACGGCCACCTGCGGGCGCGCTGGGGCACCGTGTGTCGCCGCGGCAACCGGCGGCTCGGTGGCGCCCGCGCACTGCGCGGCAACGAGGAGCAGGGCGACGAGGACGAGGGGGCTCACAGGAGACGAGCGTGGGCGTAGGAGCGAACGTGTGCCAGGAATTCACACAGAGTGGCAACGGCACCGTGAATCTCTGCCAGGGCGGCCACCATGTCCGCGGCGAGGTCGACGTACTCGTGCACCATCCGGTTGCGGAGCTTCCGCACGCGCAGCCAGTCGTCGGCCGAGGACAACCAACCAAACCGTTCCGCGCGGTCGAGGTTGCCGATGACCGGTTGTGGCTCCTCGCCACTCATTCGCAGCACGAGCGGCAGAAGTTTGTCGCCGAGAATGTCCTGGAAGCGACTGAACCGGGCGACGAAGGCTTCGACCCGTTCGGCGATCACCGGGTCGCTCGCGGCAGCCGCCGCGACATCTGCCGCCGATGCCGCTGTGAAAAGCCGCCTGTCGGTATCGCGCAGATTCCGCTCCTCGGCCGCCGCGGTGGCGAGCAGGCGGCGGAGGCGGATGCGGTCAGGATCGTCGGGCGTGCCTGTCATTCGGCTTCGTCGCCACACGTCAGAGGGGAATGCCGGTCGCTCTGGCGATGGCATGGATGGGAAGGTGCGGAACATTCGGGGCGGCGATCACGACATCGACTCGCCGTCCGTCGAAAGCCCGTTCCAGGGCGGCGGCAATCTCGCACTCCAGGTGCAGCCGATTCGCAACCGCATCCGGCAGGTCGACCAGCAGATCGATGTCTCCACCTCGACGGTCATCTCGGACGCGCGAGCCGAACAGTCGAATCTCCGCCGCTGGCCCCGCCCGAGCGGCCACGGTTTGCCGAATCAGTTGCCGGTCTGCCAGTGAAAGACGCACGGTGCATCGCCTTGGGTGAGAAGGCCGACCTGTTGGTCAAGTGTACCTCGTTCACATCGGAACCAGAGGCCGAGCCGATCACACGTCGATAGCGTGCGGTGAAGGCCCGTGTCGGCGGGTATCGGTCCCGAGCGGCGATGGCAGACACGTGCGTATGCGTCGCAGTCCGCGTCCGCTCACGCAAACGCCGTCACCGCTCGGCGCAGCAGCGCCAGGCTGGCCTGCGGAAAGGCGAGCAGGAAGCGTTCGAAGCGCGTGTAGTCGAGCTCGTAGACGGTCGCGGCCGACAGTGCCCTGATCGATGCCGTCCGACGCCGTCCGGCAAACAGACCGTATTCGCCGGTCAGATCACCAGGCCCGTGGGTGCGGACGCGCTCGGCGTGATCGGCGACGAACACGTCGAGCTGTCCGGCGGCGACGAGAAACACGCCTGCCGCGTCGTCCCCCGCGCGGCACAGCCAGTCGCCGGCGGCGAGGGAACGTGGCTCGAGCATCGTGGCAAGCAAGCGCACCTCGGCCGGGGCGATATCGGCAAATGGCTCGCACCCGGACAGCAGCCGGGCTCGCCTGGCCAGCTCGTCGGGATCGATGGCGGCGATGCGGAGGTTGAAAAACCGGCTCGCACGGCCGAGCTGGGCGCGCCAGCGCCGGTTCTCGGTGAAGTTGCGCGGCGGCAGCAGCGCCGCATCGCCGGTGATCCGGGCGGCTTCGCGGAGGCCCGAAACATACGCCCCGTGAGCCACGGCCCACTGCGTCGGATTGGTGGCCTCGCCGGCGAAGAACAGCCGGTCGTCCACCGGCTCGGCGAGCGCGGCAAGGTCGGCGGGGCTCGAGCCGACGGCGATGAACGAATACGACCCCAGCGCGAACGGGTCGAGCGACCACCCGGTGCGGCAGACCGCGATCGGCTCGGGGACCCCCGCGCCGAACGTGCGCCGCAGTTGCTCTGTCGCCCAGTCGCGCGCCGCGGCATCGTCGAGCGCCTCGACGCGGCGGCCGAGCGCGCCGCCGGCGAGGAGCACGAGCACCGGCGTGCCGTCGATCGCCGCCTTGCTCACGGCCACCGTCGCGCCGTCGCCGGCCCCGTCGGCAAGGCCGAACACATACACCTGCGCTGGCCAAAAGACCCGTTCGAACGTCACTCCGACCTTGGCGAGCGTGCCGACACCGAGGCGCTCGATGGCGTGCTGTTTTGCCACCGGGAGCGGTGGATCGAACGCCACGCGGCCCGCCTTGAGCACCCCCAGCGGCAGTGTCACCACCACCCGCCGCGCCCGCAGCTCGCCACCGTCGGTGATGACGCGGACACCGCCGTGCCCATACTCGATCCGACGCACCACCGTGCCCAGGCGGATGTCGAGGCCGACTGCCAACCGGTCGGTGAGCGCCTGGAAGCCGTCGAGGAGGATGCTGTCGCCGTAACCATAGACCTCGAATCCCTCGTCCCAGTGGCGTGCCGAGAGCCGGTCGGCGTCGGTGGCGCAGTCTTCGCGCACGAGCAGTTGGAGGTGCCAGCGGGCGAGGCGGGCACGGGGCTCGTCGAGCGCCAGCGCGGGGAGCACGGCTTCGACGGCCTCGGCGAGCGAGCGGTCGGCGGTGCCTCGGGCCGCGTCGAGCGCGTCGAAGAGCATGTCGGCGGCGACGATGCTCCTGTCCATCTCGTCGTCGTCGTGGCCGGGAAACACGATCCGGTCCCAGCCGCCGGTGTAGGTCGAATCACCACCGACGAAGTAGGTGGCGAGGCCCTCGCTGCGGGCCAGATTGGTGAGCGGATTGCCCTCGGTGCCGTGGATCCAGTGGGCGCCGGCATCGAATCGCTCGCGGGTGTGGATCCGTCCTCCGGTCCGGTCGCGGGCCTCTACGACCACCACCCGGAGCCCCTTCGAGACCAGCGCCCGCGCCGCGGCGAGCCCCGCGATCCCGGCCCCGATCACGATCACGTCGGTCATCGCCGTCGTCCCCCGCCGACAGAGACGGGATCCTACCACATGCCGGGACCGCCGCTCCCGGGCAGCGGGGCTCAGCGGGGCCGCGTATCGAGCAGCTCGACCATGCCCCGGCCGAGGGCGTCGCCGACGAGCAGATAGGTCTCGGCGTTGCCGAACTCATGATGTCCGTGGCCAGGATTCGGCGACTGCTCCGGGGCGCGGACGAAGTCGCGCGTCGGCACGAACCGCGTCGTACCACGAAACTCGTCGCGCTGCGTCACGGCCTTCTGGGACGCGCGGAGGCGTTCCCATTCCGGCGGTGCGTCGACCCACGGCCCGGTGAGCTCGCCGACGACCACCGGAAGCCCCGGTGCGGCGAGGTCGCGGCGCACGTCGCGGACGAGGGCGGCGAGGTTCTCTTCATAGGCCGGGATCGCGAGTTTCGGGTCGACGCCGTCGTTCCACCCGTGCCACCACACGAACCCCGTCAGTTCCCCGCGGCGCACGCCCGGCACGAGCGCGGGCACGGCGGCGACGGCCTCTTTCACGTCGGCGATCATCCGCGTGTAATACGGCCCCGGCGCCGGCACGTCTCTGCCGCGGGTGTCGGTGGTCGGGCCGACCGACGGCGGGCGGAAGTCGGCAAACAGGCTCTTGCCCCCCCACGCGGTCTTGACGAGCACCACCGGTTCGCCGCGCCGTGCGAAGAAGTCGCCGACGACGTGGCCGAACTGCAACTCGGGCCCGAAGTGGTGCCGTCCGCCGTAGACGGCGTAGCCCATGCCGAGCGGGCCGGCGAGGAGCGGCCGATTCTCGCGCTGGTAGGAGACGAACACGTCGTCGCGCGTGGTCCACGAGCCGTCGGTGCCGCGGAGGTGGGCGAACCGCGTGGCGAACGGCAGTTCGCGAAACAGCGTGGCGAGCGTGCCCTTGCCGTCGTTGTAGTCGCGCCCGTCGAGATCGACGACGGCCTGACCCTCCATGTTCGACTGGCCCGCGAGGACGAACACCCGCGCGACGCGCTCGCCCACCGGTGCCGGCTCGGCGGCGCAGGCGACCGCTACCGACGAGGCGAAGGCGGCGAGCCAGGCTCGCCGCGCCAGATGCAATTGCGAGTATCGGGCCGCGTGGCGATGGCGCATCGGGATCTCCGCGAACAGACGAGGCGACGATCGGAAGAAGCGTGGTGACGATCGCAACAAGAAAGATAACGACAACGGTCGCCCAGGGGTGTCGACATCCTTCCAACGCGACCGTGGGAGTCGATTTCAGGACGGTCACCGGGCTCGCGCTTGACCGTGGGGGCAGGCCCCGAGCCGGAGTCCTCGTGGACCTGTGGGGCTCGTCATCATGGCCTGCTACGATTCCGAGCATGAAACTTTCCATCGCGGTCCTGCCCGGCGACTACATCGGCCCCGAGGTCATGGATGTCGCCCTGCCGATCCTCGAGACCGTGCTCCGCCGGTCTGGCCACACCCTGGACCACGTCGTCTGCGACGTCGGCGGCACGGGGATCGACCGCCACGGCAAGGCGCTTCCCGATCCGACGCTCGAAGCCTGCCGTGCGGCCGATGGGATCCTCTTCGGATCGGTCGGGGGCCCGAAGTGGGAGGGCCTCCCGCCTTCCGAGCAGCCCGAGCGGGCAGCGCTGTTGCCGCTGCGCCGGCACTTCCGGCTGTTCGCGAACGTGCGCCCCGGGCGGCTCCTCCCGGCCCTCGTCGATACCTCGCCGCTGCGGCCCGACCGCATTCCCGACGGGATCGACATGGTCTGCATCCGGGAGTTGACCGGGGGACTCTATTTCGGTGCCAAATCGACCCGGCCGGTGCCTGCCGACGGCAGCCCCGATGGCGACGTCGAGGCGATCGACACGATGGTCTACCGCCGCTCGGAAATCGAGCGGATCACCGACGTGGCGATCGCCGCGGCGCGGGCGCGGCGGAAGCACCTCACGCTCGTCGACAAGGCGAACGTCCTCGAAACCTCGGTGCTCTGGCGGAAGGTGGTCGGCGAGAGAGTGCGGTCGCTCGCCCCCGACGTCAGCCTCACGACGATGTACGTCGACAACGCCGCGATGCAGCTCGTCTTGCGCCCCGCGCGATTCGATGTCTTGCTCACGGAGAACATGTTCGGCGACATCCTTTCCGACGAGATGGCCGTCGTCTGCGGGTCGCTCGGGATGCTGGCCTCGGCCTCGCTGGGGATCGGAGCGAATCGCCACAGCTTCCCGTTCGGGCTCTACGAGCCGGCCGGCGGGACGGCCCCCGACATCGCCGGGCAGGACAAAGCCAATCCCTGTGCGCAGGTCTTGTCGGCGGCGCTCATGCTCCGCCACTCGTTCGGCATGGAGGCCGAGGCGCGACAGATCGAAGCCGCGGTGGAGGGGGCGATCGCCTCCGGTATCCGCACGGCCGACATCGCCGCCGGCGGCCCGGCCGTGGGAACCCGTGCGCTGGGTGAAGCGATCCTCGCTCGGCTGTGACGGAAGCGGGCCAACTCAGGCTGTATCGCGATCTTCCTGCCCTGATCGGCCGCGATGCGGAAGATCCCGAACGGCTGCGACTGGCCATCGAAGCCGCATCGAGAGGTTACGTCCGGCGGCAGCCGGGACGCTCGCGAGCTGAGGGATAGAAGACCCCGGGGCGCCAGACGACCCCCCTCTGCACTCGCGATCTCCAGAAGGGTCGCTGCTTTATCCGGCAGCTCTTTCGCATAAGATTCGGTCATGCGACCTGCCCCGGCTGCGTCTGACAACTCTTCTGCCGATCTGGCACGGCTGCAGCATGAGTTGCTGCAAACGCGTGTCGCCCGAGCCCGGCGGCTGACCGAGGATCAGCGGCTGGCAGAGGCATTCGCCCTCACCAACGGCGTTCTCAGGCGCATGCACGAAGGGGTGATGGCCGAGTTGGAAACGGCGGATGCAGCAACCGCCTGGCGGGAGATTCGCAGGCGCTTGGAGCGACTTCGGTCGGTGCGAGCGCGAAGCGGGTTGCCGCCGAACGGTGCATCTGCCGACAGCGAGTAGGTACCGCGATGACCGTCGAACAGCTTGCCGCGGCGGTGATCAGCGCCTGTGAGCAGGCCGGTGTCGAGCACATGCTCACCGGAGCCTTTGCCACGAGTATCTACGGCGTTCCCCGTTCGACCAGTGACGTCGATGTCGTCGTCGATGCCGCTGACGGCGAACCGACCCAGCGTGTGGTGGCAGAGCTGATGCCAGTCGTGGTTTTTGATCCGCAGGTGCAGTTCGACACGTTGACATGGGGGCGTCGGCGCGTGGGGATGACACGGACCGACCCGCCGCTTGTCGTCGAGTGCTGGGAGCGACTGCCCGACGCGGTCCGGGCCGGGATGGTGGCGATGGTGAAGGCGACGGGGCGGAGCCATCGGGCCGTTGCTTGGCTGGCTGGCCGCGACGCGGCCAGGATTGTTAGGGATCGCAAACCCAGTCCAGAAAATGGCTTGCGTAAAGCGGATGCTGGAAAAATCGGCCGGCCGAAAAAGCCGGCGTCAGATTTACCGCCGTGGTGCCGTAGTCCTGACAGTGCGACCTCCTACCGGCCAAGAGGCTGGTAGATACTGCTCGAGAACCACGGATCCGCTCCTGCAAGCACCCACCCGTCGCGACGGCCATCGGCTGCCGACGGCAATCTGACCGGCGTTTTTCTCGCGGGGAGTTTTTCTCCTCGTGTCTGCCGGTGGTGCTTGGGTTTTCCCCGGGGTGAATATCCCGCGGAGAGCCTGCGCGGTGATTGCGTCTGCCGCCGGGGGAGTGTCGTGACGAGGTGCGTGCCTGTGCACCTCGTTACTCCCGAAGTCCGCCTGACCACCTGACACCCGCGTGCAAGCCTCCGATACCGCCTCGTGCCGTGGTCAGCGGCTGCGCCCGGTTTCGCCTTCCTGAATCTGCTGCGTCTTCGTTTTTTGTTGACGGCGGTTGGAGAATGACTGATGAATGCGTTTTGCTTCAAGACTCTGGCCGCGCTCGTGCTGGTCGCGCTCTCGGCCGGAGCAGCCCGCGCCGTCACGATCGACATGGTGACGGTGGGGAACCCGGGAAATGCCAATGACACGACAGGCTATGGTGCCGTCGCCGACTCGTACCAGATCGGCAAGTACGGCGTGACGATCCAGCAGTACACGGACTTTCTGAACGCCGCTGCCAAGAGCGACCCCTACTCGCTCTACAACTCGAGTATGGCCACCGACCTGAACATTGCCGGGATACAGCGAAGCGGAGACAGTGGGTCGCACACCTACAGCGTGATCAACAACGGCGGCTTCAGCGGAAACCGACCGGTCACGTACGTCTCGTGGTTCGACGCGGCCCGTTTGCCAACTGGATGCAGAACGGCCAAGGGTCGGGGAGCACGGAGACAGGAGCGTACACGCTCGTGGGCGGCCAGACGAGCGGTGTGGCCCCGGCGAAGAATGCCGGTGCCACGTTCTACATCCCTACGGAGAACGAGTGGTACAAGGCGGCGTATTACTCGCCAGTAAAGGGCGGGCCGGGCTCGCCGGGCTACTACACCTACGCTACGCAGAGCGACACTGCTCCGGGCAACAATATCGGCAGCGGGACGAATCAGGCGAATTACATCACGGGTGCAGGGTATTCAGTGACGCAGTCGGGGATATTCTCATCGGCCCAGAACTACCTTACGAACGTGGACGCCTTCCCAAACTCCGCGTCGTTCTACGGCACATTTGACCAGAGCGGCAATGTGACGCAGTGGAACGATCTTGACGGCACCCCTGGCTCGTCTCGTGGGCAGCGGGGCGGCTCCTGGGGCTCTTTCGCGTATAGCATGTCGTCCTCCGTCAGTGGCATGCCCCCCACGTTTGTTGAAGGCAATTACCTCGGTTTTCGTCTCGCAAGTCCGGTCAGCGGCCCCGCCGGCGTACCGGAGATCGACGCGGCGGGAGCGCGCCTGGTGGCGGGGTTGATCGTGTGTGGACTGGCGCTCCTGGAGCGCCGCCGGCACGGCCGCTGACGGTTGCCTGCGAGCTTTGTCGCTTTGACCCTTTGTCCCCTTTTGATTGCGGATGGGAGTGAGGTCGGCGTGTGCCCCGGCAGGGGCTGTCTCCCTGCCGGGGCGTCGCCGTCGCTGTCTCGCGGCGGCGATGCTTCGCGGCGTGTCGCCCTATGGGACGCTGCGATACTCCTTCCGTGACCGGCGGAACTGCTTGCTCCGGCTGCGGGGGCGGTCAGGCGGCGGCGATCAGGACGCGAATGCGGTCGAGTACGAGCGGGAGGCGATCCTGGCTCTTGGCGTCGGGCAGAAGCTGGGGGCGATCACGTCCTCCGCCTCGGGCAGAGCCAAGACCGCCTCGAGCCGCGCGGCGATCGCGGCCCGCAGTTCGGCCGGGGCCGCGGCAACGTCGGCGATGATCTCCGGCCGCCCGTCGATCACGGCGATCACGTCCTCGAGATCGTGGCTGGCCATCGGGTTGCGGCGGCCGCGGTTGCCGAAGGCCGCGAGCTTCGTGGCGACGAAGCAGGCGGGCGTCACGAGACGGATGACCGTGCCGTCGGGCAGCGTGAAGGGCGTCGCCGTCTCGTAGGCCAAGGGGTACCACTCGGCCGAGAAGCCGAGGATCTCGCCCCCCGTGGGCATGATGTCCACGATGCCGTCGTCGAGGATCCAGCGACAGACAGGAGCGCCTTCGCGGGTGTCCTCGCGGAGTCCCAGGGCCACGAGCTGCTCGCGAAGGATCTCGGAGTATTCGCCGAGGTTCACGACATCGATGACCACGTCCACGTCCTTGGTCTGTCGTGGCCCCGGGCCGCCTCGCTGGGTGATGAAAAACTCGGTGACGATGCCGCCGAGAAACACCAGCCGCTCCCGGAGCGGGCCGAGGCGATCCGCGACCTGCATCAGCATGGCCACGTTGTCGGAGACCCGGTCAGCCATCGAGCAGCCTCGTGAGGTGTTCCGTGGCGAGGTTCCGCTCGCGGGCTCGGCCGCTGCGGAGGGCGTCGATGAGGGCCAGGCACTGGTAGAGCTGCGGGTCGTTCCTTGCGGCCGCGGGCACTGACGGATAGAGCGGCTCGATCGCCGCGCCGCGGGCCTCCCCCTGGGCGTCGGGCCAGACGGGAATCGGATCGAGGTCGGCGTGGATCAGTTCCGAAAGCGGCAGTGCCGCATGGGCCGTCGGCATGCCGCGCGTCATGCTGCCGCGGACGACCGGAAAGGCATACCGCAGGCCGTGAAGCACGAACTCGAGGATCGCGTGGCGGACCGGGAGGCGGGTGCCACGGAGCAGGCCGGCCGCCTTGGCCCGGGTCACGCAGCGGTGGACCGCGGACAGGCTGAGGTCGAGCGAGTCGGCAAGCTTTTGAATCGTGAGCCCTGGGTGCAGGGCAAGTTTCAGGGCAACGACGATGTCTTGGGGATGAAGATGAGGTTGCATGACACCAGCATACTTTCCACTTTCTGGAAAATGGAAACCATGCGTTTTGGTAGCGTTTTTTCCGTGCCAGTGACGGCCTTCACACGATCCGCACCCGGCTCCCGGCAGGATGGCCGGGCGCCGATCCGCCGGACAGGCGCCACCAACGCCGGCCCGGATGGCCGGCGCAAAAAAAAGCCCGCCCGGGCCCGGATGGCCGGGCGCCGATCCGCCGGACAGGCGCCACCAACGCCGGCCCGGATGGCCGGCGCAAAAAAAAGCCCGCCCGGGCCAGGATGGCCGGGCGCCGATCCGCCGGACAGGCGCCACCAACGCC
>Ga0194134_10000529_pt1 | contig 58198 bp, 49 predicted proteins | sample TA2KigOff0mmetaG_FD_148602 | JGI IMG/M metagenome (GOLD analysis project Ga0194134, IMG submission 148602) | Freshwater microbial communities from Lake Tanganyika, Tanzania - TA2015056 Kigoma Offshore 0m | ecosystem: Environmental > Aquatic > Freshwater > Lake | place: Tanzania: Lake Tanganyika...
AAGCGAAGAACCATCCAGCAACGCCGCTTGATGCATCACCAAAACGCAGCTTAACCTCAATCCCAGATGGGCCAGATACTCCGTTAGACAGCGCGCCAAGCGGTCTCAAATCATTTGACGACGGACATATGATGGTGACCGACATAGATAGTCCCTGGTCCCAGAGTCCTGCGGATTTCTTCCGATCTCGGATGAACGGCGCAGATGTTGGGCTAGCCCTGAATTCTGCAGTTGTTACGGAACCCTATGGTGGTCTGCCATTCAAGGCAAATCGATACCCGAATTTTGCTCCATGGGTGTCAGTGCCCGCCTGGATAATTGCACTTAGCGGCAGTGACGCCTCTTTCCGATTTGCGAATCTTTTACATACTCTAACTCGTGTCGAGTTGGAGGCCGCTTCTCGATCAAGTAATCCTAACGGAAACTGGACCATTGATCAGAATATCTTGCTTGCGGCGTATTTGCACTCAGTAAAACATTTTCCTGACATCCAGTTTGCTGATATCAGTTCGGCTGGCGCTGGTCGCGGCGTGCATTGGATCGTACCGTCGAATTCCGATATTGCCTTAAAGAACGCTAGAGTCTGAATTCAAGGGGCCTATTGGTAAGGCCCTTGTGGGAAGTACCAACTGTATAAATACGATTCTCTTGGCTCTTTCTCTATCCCCCTTCCCCCCCACTTCCTCTAGGCGCACCCTTCACAGACAGGAGGTCCCCCCATGCAAGACAACACCCGCCTGACCGGCAAGGTCGCCATCATCACCGGCGCCGGCTCTCGTAACCCTGGCGCGGGCGGCACCAATATCGGCAATGGGCGCGCTATTGCCGTCCTCATGGCCGCGCGCGGTGCCAAGGTGCTGCTGCTGGATGTGGACCGTGCCGCCCTGGAAGAAACCGCGCGCCTGATTGCCGAGGAAGGTGGCGTTTGCGCCCTGGCCGAAGCTGATGTCTCCAAGGCCGATGATTGCGCGGCGGCAGTCGCGGAGGCGGTCAGGCTTTGGGGGCGTGTGGATATCCTGGTGAATAATGTCGGCATCAGCGGCCCGGCCGGCAATGCCGAAGGCGTGGACCCGGAAGCCTGGGATTACGCCATGCGGGTCAATGTGAAATCCGTCATGCTCATGGCGAAATACGCCGTGCCAGAAATGCGCAAGGCGGGTGGCGGGGCCATTGTGAACCTTTCATCTGTGGCCGGGCTACGCGCCGGGCATCCGGGCTTGCTCTACGCCACCACCAAGGGCGCCATTGTGCAAATGACCCGCGCCATGGCCGGGCATCACGGGGCGGATAATATCCGCGTCAATGCGGTGGCGCCTGGTTATGTCTATACGCCCATGGTGGCATCGCGCGGCATGACCGAAGAATTGCGCCAGCAGCGCGCGCAATCGGGCATGTTGAAGTACGAAGGTAGCGCCTGGGATGTCGCGGAAGCTGCGTGTTTTCTGGCATCCCCCGCCGCGCGCTGGATCACGGGCCAAACGCTCCCGGTGGATGCCGGGCGTTCGGCCGGCAATGCCGCGGGCGCATCGCCAAAGCCGGCGGGCGCTCTCCGTTAAGGTGCAGGTATAACCAGCGCCGGCACCGCAAGCCCACCCGCACGGCCCAGAATACCCTTGCTCTGCACACCTATAATCGCAAAGTGGCCATCGGCACCGCGCAGCAGCAACGGCCCGCCGGAAGAACCCGTGGTGCCAGCGCAATCATGCGCCAGCATCAGCCCTTCTCCTTCAACCCGCCGCAGGCCCAAATAGCGGCAGGCCGGGTCCACCAGCAGCGCGCCCGGCGTATCTCGTTGAAAGCCGGGCAGGGCTAGGATGCTGCGCTCCGGCGGCGTTTCGCGCAGCAGCGGCAAAACACGGCCTGCGCCAATCGGCGCATTCAGCGAAATCAGCGCCCAATCCGAAGCCCAGGGTGCCTCCCGCACCGGGTCAAAGCCCGCGCCGACACGCAGCGCCATACCGCGCGCCTCCAACCCCGCCAGCGTCACGCGAATGCGCGCAGGCGGAAGCAAAGCGGTTCCGGCCTCATCCTTCAGGCAATGCGCCGCGGTCAGCACCATGGCAGGTGCCACCATCGCCCCGGTGCAAAGCCCGGCACCTTCTGCTTCGATCAGGGCCACCCCATGCCAGGGCGGATGCGCCACCGGCACAGGCAGGCGCGGATCGCGCCCTGGGTTCATCCCCGCCACCTGCGCGAAGCCGGGTCCAGCCAGGCACAGCAGCAAAATCAGGGTCAGCCGCATGAAATGAGCAAACGCTCCACAAATGCCGGCACAATGCGCGTTGCGGGGCCGTGATGCGCCTCATCAAACAGGCGCGTGCCTTCGGTCGCTTCCAGATTAAGCTCCACGCAGCGTGCGCGGTGGCGCACCGCCTGCACAAAACCGGCGGCGGGATAGACCTGGCCTGAGGTGCCAATGGCAACAAAGATGCCGCAACCATCCAGGGCGGCTTCGATGCTTTCCATCTCCAAAGGGATTTCACCGAACCAGACAATATGCGGGCGGAGCCTGCCCACAGCACCACAAGCCGGGCAGGCGGCATGCGCGGTGATGTCATCCGCCCAGTTGCTCACGCCGCCACAGGCAAGGCAGCGTGCCTTCAGCAATTCACCGTGCATGGCGATCACGTTGCGCGAACCAGCCCGCCGGTGCAGGCCATCTATATTCTGCGTGACAAGCGTTACCGGCGCGGGCCAGGCAGCTTCCAACCGCGCCAAAGCCACATGCGCGGCGTTGGGCTGAATGGCGGGGTCGCGCAGCTGTGCGCGGCGGGCATTGTAGAAGCCCTGCACCAGATCTGGATTGCGCGCGAAGGCTTGCGGCGTTGCCACATCCTCAATCCGGTGGCGCGCCCAAATGCCATCGGGGTCGCGGAAAGTGGCCAGGCCGGATTCACGGGAAATGCCGGCCCCGGTCAGGATCACAAGGGGCGGCGCCATCAGCTTGTGGGTGGCGCTGGTGGGGTGCAGCTTTGCGGTGGGCGCGGAAAGGGTTGTTCGGCGCGCGGCGGCGCCGGGTTTTCGCTTTGTTGCAGCGCGGATATCACGGGCGCCCCCTGGCAGGGTCCAAGCGCAAGCAGGGCGAGCATCAACAGCATGGCGACCTCCTGACCCATAGATCAGCATGAAGCCCGGGGCTTCCGCAATGCGGGGCTTGCGGCGCGGCGCCGCGCAAGGGAGTGTGAGGCCAGAAGCAGGCGGGGAAGAAGCGCGTGGCCGGACCGGTTCAGGGCAGTATTGAAACCCGCTATTCCTGGCTGGTCGCCACCACGGCGGTTATCATGCTCTCGCTCGCTGCCGGAGGCCCCATCACCGTGGTGGTTGGGCTGGTGCAGATTGCCGAGGATTTCGGCAGTGGGCGTTCGCTGCCATCGCTCGCCAATTCACTCGCGTATTTTGGTACGGCCATTGGCGGCATGGTCTGCGGCGTGATGGTGGCGCGCTTTGGCCAAAGGCTGGTCGCGATGATTGGCGGCATCGCCGTCGCGCTTGGGCTGATGCTGGCGTCCTTCGGGGAAAGCTGGGCGCTGCTGGTTGGGCTTGGGCTTGGCGTTGGGCTTTTCGGCAATGGTGCGCTGTTTCCGCCGATGCTGGCTTATGTCTCGCTTTGGTTTGATCGGCGCCGAGGCACGGCCTTGGCGCTGGTCGCTTCCGGGCAATATGTCGCGGGGTTTCTGTGGCCGCCAATCTTTGAACGCGCAATCGCTGCCTATGGTTGGCAGCGCACCATGTTCGGCTATGGGCTTTTGGTGGCGGCGATTGCGGTGCCTTTGGCAGCGCTGGTGTTGCGCCCGCCGCCGGCACAACCCACTACCGGTAACTTCGCCGAAAAGATGCAGCCAGGTGCGCGCGTGCTTGGCATGAATGGCAATCTGGCGTTTTTCCTGCTTGCTTTCTGTTCCTTCCTTTGTTGCATCCCCATGGCCATGCCGGCGGCGCATCTTGTCGCGTTTTGTGGTGATCTTGGCATTTCGGCCTCGCGCGGTGCGCTGATGCTTTCCGTGCTGACCTTAGCCGCCTTCCTGGCGCGGCAATTCTGGGGCTGGCTTTCGGACAAGATCGGCGGGTTGTGGACGATTGTATTCGGCTCCCTCGCGCAGATCATCGGGATGCTTGGCTTTCTGGCGACACAGGATGAAGCCGGGCTGTTTTTCGTGGCCGCCGCTTACGGGCTTGGCTTCAGCGGCATCATCCCCGCCTATGTGCTGACGATACGCGCGCTGTTTCCGGCATCTGAGGCGCATTGGCGCGTGCCGACGCTATTGTTCCTGAGCCTGTCCGGCATGGCGGCCGGCGCTTGGCTGGCCGGCTATATCTATGATTGGCTCGGCTTTTATGCCGCTGCATGGTGGGCGGGCATTGGCTTCAACCTGGTGCAATTCGTGCTGATTGTCTTCCTGCTGCTGCGCTGTCGGCGTGGGCTGGTGGGGGCTTAAGGCCTGCTTGGTTTACCTGGGCCAAGCCAGCGTCTAGCATTCATCCGGCTCTAAAACTCGAAGGGAGGCTTCAATGCTGAAACGCAAACATCTGCTCGCTGCCGCCGCCGCTTTTGGCCTGGCGTTACCGGGCATCGCCGCGGCGCAGGCGCCGCAATTCTTCCGCATTGGCACGGGCAGCGCCGGCGGCACCTATTATCCGGTGGGCGGCATTATCGCGAATGCCATTTCCTGCCCGCCTGGCGCGCCTTGTGGCCAACCGGGCGGCACGGCTGGCGTGCCGGGCATGGTTGCGGTGGCGCAGGCCACGCAGGGGTCCGTGCAGAATGTCGCCATGGTGCAGGCGGGTAATGCTGAAGCGGGCTTCACGCAATCCGATGTTTCACACTGGGCCTTTACCGCCACCGGCCTGTTTGAAGGGCGGCCCAAGACTGATCGGATTCGCTTTGTTGGGCATTTGTTTCCCGAACATATTCACGCCGCCGTCCGCCGCGATAGCCCAATCCGCAATTTTGAGGAATTGCGCGGCAAGCGCATTGCGATCGGGCTGCAAGCATCCGGTGCGCGCATTGGATCAGAACTTATTCTTGGCGCTTATGGGCTGAATGCCGGGCGCGAGTTCACCGCCGAATACCTGAATCAGGCGCAAGGCACGGAACGCATGCAGGATCGCGGACTTGATGCCACGATCACCGTGGTGGGCTATCCAGCAGCGGCCTTTACGGAATTCTGCAGCCGCACAGGTTGCCGTTTCCTGCCCATTCCGCCCGCGCAAGCAGCGCGCGTGATTGAACGCGCCCCCTTCTATGGCCAGGGCATTATTCCGCGCAGCGCCTATGAAGGGCTGGAAGCCGATGTACCGACACTCACCGTTGGCGCGGTGCTGGTGGTGCGTGACAGCCTGCCGGATGAGCTTGTTTATAATGTCACGCGCTCACTCTGGTCTGATGTGACGCGCGGCCTGCTTGACCGTGGCCATGCCAAGGGCCGCGAGATTGTGAAAGAAAACGCGCTGCAAGGCCGTGGCGTAGTGCCCTTCCATCCGGGGGCTGAGCGTTTCTACCGGGAAGCCGGCATTCTGCGCTGAATAAAGGGTAATTGGCCGTGACCGTGAAGACTGAAGGCGGCACGGCCGCCCAAGCCAAGCTCGACCTTGATGCAGCAGCAGAGCTTGAAAAGAAATATGACAGCGAGTTGCAGTTCCGGGACCTTAAGGGCTTTGCCGCCCGGTTGGTTCCGGCGCTACTCGTGGCACTTTCGATCTTTCATTACTATACGGCGGGTTTCGGCATCCTGACCGAGCATTGGCACAAGGCAATCCATGTTGCCGCTGTGCTTGGCCTGATTTTCCTGATGTTCCCAACCAAGCGCAATTTTGGCCCCATGATCGGCGGTATCCCGCTGTATGATTGGGCTTTCGCGCTGCTGATTGCTGCAGCTTGCTTTTATCTGCCGATCGTTTTTGATGAACTGACCTTCCGTATCGGCATGCCCAATACGCCCGATATGGTCATGGGCACCATCATGGTGCTGCTGCTGCTGGAAGCGACGCGTCGCGCCATGGGCTGGGTGCTGCCGGCCATCGTGATTGTCTTTATTTTATACGGGCTTTACGGAAATCACCTGACGGGCGTGCTGGCCCACCCCGGCGCCAATTGGGAAGGCTTCATCAGCCATGTCTATCTGACGCAGGAAGGCATTTTTGGCATTCCGGTCAAGGTGGTGGCGACTTTTGTTTTTCATTTCGTGCTGTTTGGCGTGCTGGCCACGCGCATGGGGCTTGGACAATTCTTCATCGACCTCGCCTCCATCATCGCGGGCCGTTATCCGGGCGGCCCGGCCAAGGTTGCCGTGGTGTCTTCTGCCATGTTTGGCAGCATCAGCGGTTCTTCCATTGCAAATACCGTGACCACAGGATCGCTCACCATCCCTGCCATGAAGCGCATTGGCTATAAGCCGCATTTCGCCGGCGCTGTGGAAGCGGCAGCAAGTGCGGGTGGGCAGATCACGCCACCCATCATGGGGGCCGCGGCCTTTGTGATGATTGAATTCCTCAATATTCCGCTGACCACCCTGCTGATCGCCGCCGCCATTCCGGCCTTCATGCATTTCTGGGGCGTCTTTGTGCAGGTGCATTTCGAAGCCAAGCGGCTTGGCCTGCGCGGCATGCCTGAATCTGAAATTCCGAAACTATGGCCGACAATCAAGCATGGCTGGCCCACCGTTATTCCTTTGGTCTTGCTTGTGGGCGTGATTGTCGAAGGCTTCACGCCCTATCTTGCCGCTTTCACCGGCATCACCGCTTGTATTGTGGTGGGTTTCCTCAATCCGCGTCAGCACCTGACGCTGCGTGATTTATGGGACGCTTTTGACCTTGGCTCACGCTATGCACTGGCCGTAGGCGCGGCGGCGGCGGCGGTCGGCATTGTTGTCGGCGTTGTCACGCTGACCGGTGCTGGCTTTCGCATTTCCTTCATGGTGACACAGGCAGCGGTGCAAACAGCTGAATTCTTCAGGCCGATTGTGGAAATCCTGCCTGCCAGCATGGCGTCCATGCAAGGGCTGACGCTATTCCTGACGCTGGTTTTTGTCGCCCTTATCTGCATCGTCATGGGCTGCGGTATTCCAACTACGGCGCTTTACATCGTCCTGGCCGCGATTGCCGCACCAGCGGTGCAACAGCTTGGCGTACCGCCGCTGGCCGCGCATCTTTTCATTCTCTATTACGGCATCTTGGCAGATCTGACGCCACCTGTTTGCGTTGCTGCCTATGCCGCCGCGGGGATTGCCGGATCAAACCCCTTCAAGACTGGGCTCACGGCATTCCGGCTTGGGCTTGCCAAGGCAACCGTGCCCTTTGTTTTCGCCTATTCACCCGTGATGCTGATCATGGTGGATGGCTTCACCTGGGGCGATTTCCTGTTCACCACTATCAGCTGCGCCATTGGTGTTCTGGTGTTGGGTATTGGCATGACAGGCTATGCCTTTACCCACATGGGCCTTGGCGCCCAGGCAGTGCTCGTGATTTCAGCACTTTTAATGATTTCGCCGAACCTGCCCATGACACTGACCGGCGCCATCATTGCCTTACCGGTATTTTTCCTGAATTGGCGCCAATCCCTCAAACCCGCGCCAAGCTGAATATTCAGCCTTCGTCCAATACCGCGCGCAGCTTGCTGATCAAGGCTTCGCGCGCGGCATCATTGCGCGCGTTTTCAGTGGCGCCTTCAATCGCCAGCATCAGTGCTGCGCGCTGATTATGCCAATCGGGGCGCATGCTTTGCCCCGGATCAGCGCGGCGCCCCTTGCTTTCCAGGCGCTTTGGTCGCGCCCCCTTCTGCAGCGCCCAGCGCTCATCCAATACCGGCATGATCACTTGATCGGCCATTGCAATGCCCCTTTCGGTCAAGCGCTTGGCCAAGGCTTCCATTGCTGGCGCTTCGCCATGCATCAGGAATACGCTGCCAGAGATGCGCCCGCGCGCTGCCAGCCAGCGCGCCAATTCAGACGCATCCGCATGGCCGGAGAAATCGCGAATTTCGGTGATCTGCGCTTCCACGCGAATGGTTTCCCCCTGAATGCGCACTTCACGCTTGCCTTCCTGCAATAGCCGCCCGAGCGTGCCTTCCGCCTGATAGCCGGTCAGCATTACTGTGGTCGAGGCACTCCAAAGCCAGCGCTTCAAATGATGCCGAATGCGTCCGGCATCACACATGCCAGACCCGGCGATGATGATGTGAAAACCTTCAACTTCTGCGATGCGGCGGCTCGCTTCCCCGCTTTCCGTAGGGCGGATCAACGGCGAACGCAGGGCGCGGCTGATGGATGCGCCATTTTCCAAATCCGCCGCATGTTCCAGAAACACTTCCGTCGTACGGATCGCCAGCGGGCTATCCATAAAAATCGGCACTTCAGGTATGATGCCATCCTGCATCAGGCTCACCAGATCCCAACAAATCTCCTGGGTCCGTTCCACCGCAAAAGCCGGAATCAGCAGCACGCTATCGGGTTTCGCTGCCGCCTGCACAATGGCCGCCAGCTTCGCACGCCGTGCCACATGGTCCACGCAAGGCTTATCCTCATCGCCATAGGTGCATTCCAGGAACACATGATCCAGGCCACCAGGCGCTTCAGATTCATGATGAAACACCGAACAATCCGGCCCCAAATCGCCAGAGACCAACACGCGCATAGGCGCATCCTTGCCAGTTTGACATTCAATTTCGATGGAGGCTGAACCCAACATATGCCCCGCATTCCACCAACGCGCCCGCACGCCGGGTAAAGCTTCCACCCAACGGCCAAGCGGCGTTGCCCGGAAGGCGGGGATCACGGCGGCTGCATCTGCAACCGTGTAGATGGGCCGCACCGGCGCGCGCCCGCGATGGCGGTTGCGCCGATTGAGCTGCGTGACCTCCATTTCCTGCACATGGCCGGAATCGGGCAGCATGACAGTACAAAGATCCACCGTTGGCGCCGTGGCGTGGATCACGCCGCGAAAACCCGAAGCGCGCAGTTTTGGTATCAGTCCGGAATGATCAATATGCGCGTGTGTCAGCAGCACGGCATCAATTTCGCGTGGGTTGAAGGGAAATTCCTCCCAATTCAGGGATTTCAGCGTCTTTGGCCCTTGGAACATGCCGCAATCCACCAGAAATCGGGCTCGGCCCGTATCAAACAGCAGGCAATAGCCAGTGACCGTGCGCGCCGCGCCGCAAATCTTCACGGAAACATTCATAACAATACCCCCAATGATGGCGAAGCCGCCGCCCCGATCACTTGCTGGCTATCAGGCGCCGATTTGTCTTGATCCAGCGCAAAATCGGCGCGAAAATGCAACCGTAGAGCGAGGACCAGAAGAAGCCTCGTCCCATGAAGGCACAGCAGAACGGCAGGTGGACATGAACCCGCTAGATGTCACGCGTTCGATGATGGATGGGCTTGGCGCCGAAGGTGATGTCTGCGCGAAATGCGGATCACGTTCCCTTGGGCTATGCGCGCCGCTGGATGCCGCCGCCTTGGATGACATGGCTGCGGATAGTGAAAGAGTAACGCTGGAAGCACGCGCGCCGATTTTTCATCAGGGCGATGATGCACGCTATATCTATACCCTTACCGAAGGAATCGCGCGGTTGATGCGCGTGCTGCCGGATGGCCGGCAAGCCGCGATCGACTTTCGTTTCGCTGGCGACATACTGGGCTTTACGCCAACGCAGGAACACGCCCTGGGCGCCGAGATGCTGACCAGTGGCCGGGTGTGCCGCATGGAACGCCGCCGGCTGGAACAATTGTTCCGCCGCTATCCAGTGCTAGAACGCCGCTTTCTTGATCTCTGCACACGGGAATTGGCGCAAAGCCAGGACCATATCATGGCGCTTGGTCGCTTCACGGCGGAAGAACGCGTCGCTGCCTTTCTGCTTTCGCTTGTGGATGCGCAGCGCCGCCGTGGCCAGAAAGGGCCGGTTTTTGATCTGCCGGCCACGCGTGCCGATATCGGTGAGTTTTTGGGCCTGACGCTGGAGACCGTGAGCCGCGCCATTTCCAGTTTCCGCCGTCGCAATTTCATCCGCCTACACGGTCAAAGCGGCATTGAAATTCTGAACGAAGCGGCGCTGACCGCCCTTGGCACAGGTGAGGGTGAGGACGCGGCCTGAAAGCCAAGGCATTCACGCTGACGCCATGCTGCGTTAGTCTTTGGGCTGCACAAGGAAGCCCCCATGTCTGATTTGCCGACCCAAGTGGAAATTGCCGAAGAAGGCCCGCGAGAGGGCTTTCAGATTGAGAAAGCCCCCATGCCCAGTGCGGAAAAGATCGCGCTGATTGATGCGCTTTCCGCGACTGGTTTGCGGCATATTCAAGTGGCGTCTTTTGTCTCGCCCAAGCTTGTGCCGGGCTGGGCAGATGCGGAAGCGGTTGTCGCAGGTTTCACGCCTAAATCCAACATTCACTATACGGCGCTGTGGTTCAATGCGGCCGGGCTGGACCGCGCGCTTTGTTTCAAGGATCGGCTGCATCTTTTCGGTTCCATCAGCCTTGCCGCATCTGAGGCATTTTCAATCAAGAACCTGAACCGCGACCGCGCCGGGCAGATTGAAGCCATGCGTAAGCAAACGGCGGCGCATATTGCAGCCGGTGTGCCGGTAACACGGATTGGGCTGCAAGCGGCCTTTGGCTGCAATTACGCGGGCGATGTCACGCCCGCGCGGGTAATGGCCGCAATCGCGGATGGTTTGGCAATTGCGATGGAAGCGGGGGTGACCATTCGCGATTTGACCCTGGCGGATACGATGGGCTGGGCCAACCCGCGCCAGATCGAAACCGTGGTGGCTGAGGTGCGCAATCGCTGGCCCGAATTGCGGCTGGCGCTGCATTTGCATGACACGCGCGGGCTTGGCATTGCCAATGCTATGGCGGGGTTACGGATGGGTGTGGCGCGCTTTGATGCGGCAGTGGGTGGCCTTGGCGGTTGCCCCTTTGCCGGCCAACCAGGCGCGCCCGGCAATATCGCGACCGAGGAATTGGCGTTGCTCTGCACGGAGCTTGGCATTGCAACCGGTATTGATCTGGAAGCGCTGGTGGAAGCAGGCAGGCTTGCGGAACGCATCTTGGATCGGCGCCTGCCAAGCGCTGTGCTACGCGGCGGAACACTCGCGCGTTTTCGCGCCCACGCGGCGTGATCTGTGTCTGAAGACGCCCGCCGCTTCGCGCCGGCCGTTGCGCGCAACAAGGCTGCCATCACGGAAGTCCTGGTGCGGCATGTGCCGGCATCGGGCTTGGTGCTGGAAGTCGCGAGTGGTTCTGGTGAACACGCGTTGCATTTTGCGGCAGAATTTCCGGCGCTGAGCCTTCAACGGACTGACCCAGACGCGGCTGCCCTTGCCAGCATCACGGCATGGCGGGCCGAAGCGCGGCTTGCAAATCTTTTGCCGCCCTTGATGCTTGATGTAATGGCCACTGACTGGCCGGTGCAAAAGGCCGATGCGGTCATCTGCATCAACATGATCCATATCGCGCCCTGGGGCGCGACGGCGGCGCTGATGAGTGGTGCCGCTCGTATTTTGCCGCCCGGCGCGATACTTTTTCTGTACGGCCCCTTCAAACGGGGCGGCCTGCACACCGCCGCAAGCAATGGCGAGTTTGATGCCAGCCTGCGCGCCCAGGATGCACGCTGGGGTGTGCGTGACCTGGAAGCGGTTACTGACACGGCTGGCGCGGCAGGTTTCGCCGCGCCGATAGTGGAAGCGGTGCCAGCGAATAACCTGTCTGTTATTTTCCGCCGGCTGCCGTGATTTTTAGTGTGAAAGCAATACCGGTACCGTCATTTCCCGCAGCAGGCTGCGCGTGACACCGCCCAAAATGAATTTGCGCAGGCGAGAATGGCCATAAGCGCCCATCACCAGCAAATCCGCCCCCATATCGCTTGCATGATTGAGCAGTAGCGCCGAATCCGACACATCATCCGCCATGGCCTTGGCGACTTCCACCTTCAGCCCGTGGCGCGCCAAATGCCGCGCGATATCGGCACCAGGCTCTTGCCCATGCGCACCAAGCCCGCGATTTGGATTGGCCAGGAAAACCGTGGTATTTTCTGCCTGGGCAATCAGCGGCAGGGCATCATGCAAAGCGCGCGTGGCTTCGCGGCTGGCATTCCAGCCAACCAGGACGCGCTTGCCAATGCTTTTGAAATTGCCGGCGAACGGAATCGCCAGTACGGGGCGCCCGGAATCAAACAACACCATTTCAAGAAGCCCAGCGCTATCGCTTTCCGGATCATCCTGGCCCAGCACCAGAAGGTCCGCATAGCGGCCATGCAGGGCGAGAATTTCTGGCGTTGTGCCCTCTACCTGGCGCCACTCGCCCATAATGCCTTCCCGCGTAAGCGCTGCGTCAAAAGCCGCCTTCAACTTCACGCCGGCAGCTAAAGCCGATTGGCGCATCTGTTCCATTAGCTCCGCAATCACTGCACCGCCACCGCCGCCATCCGCCATGGCCATCACTGGGATCGCAACATCAATCACCTGCAAGCCTGTCAGATGCGCGCCATGCTGCCGCGCAAGTGATGCCGCGATATCAAGCCGCGCCTGCGCACGGGGAGATTGATCCAGATGGACCAGAATTTCACAGAGCTTCATCTGAGTTTCCTTCCGAGGCGTGAAAACTGAATAGGCGGAAACATCAGGCGCTGAATTGATCAATATCAAGTTCAACGGCGCTTAATCTTCTTCTGGTCGCTTCCAGGTGATGAACCAACCGACATCGCCAGGAATGCCACCCGGCCAATCAAGGATTTGCACCTTTATCTGAAAGCCGCGGGGCGCCAATTCACGTTCATAAAAATCATAGGCGCGCTTCGGAAAGCCGCTTAGTCTTTCGCGCCAAGCCGGATCGTGGCTGGTGATGGATCGTCCCTGATCGGGAAGCCATTCGGACGGGAAGCGCATCACCAGGGCTTCCTTTTCGCCAGCATCAACGGCGCGGCGTACCATGGTTGCGATACGTTCAAGCGCATCGGGGGCTACCTCACGCGCCTCAAACGCCTCGCGCAATTTTTCTTGTTCCGCATGACGTTTAGCGGCCTCGGCGCGCTCAGTGGCCTCAGCAGCGCGCCTTTTGCCATCCACATAATCCCAAATGGATTGGGCGCTGAAATTCTGGGCGGCCAGGGTCATGATTGCATTCCTTTCCCGTTGGCCGCCTTTTGCGCTTATGGGCGGAACCTGTTCTTGATCCAGATCACAGTTTCAGCGCCCTTCAAAACTGGGCGCGCGTTTTTCCAACATGGCATCCACCGCTTCACGGTGATCGCGCGTGCCATGCGCCAGGGCCTGATAGGCCGCCGACATTTCAAGCAAAGCTGAAAGCCGCGTATGCTGGCTTTCACGCAATAGGCGCTTGGTCAGACGTACCGCTTGCGGTGGATTGGCCGCAATCTTCGCCGCAATGGCGCGTGCGGCATCCAAAAGCGCTTCCGGCGCCACCACCTTGGAGACCATGCCGCAGGCCAAGGCTTCCACCGGGCCAATAGTTTCGCCCGTCAGCGACAATTCCAAAGCCTTCGACATGCCAACCACTTTCGGCAACAAATAGGCCCCGCCATCACCGGGCACGATACCAACCTTGACGAAGCTTTCCGCAAAAAGTGCTTTTTCGCTGGCGACGCGAATGTCACACATCAGCGCCAGATCAAGCCCCGCGCCAATCGCCGGGCCATTCACTGCGGCGATGGTTGGAATATCCAGTTCATAAAGTGCGAGCGGAATCAGCTGAATGCCACGACGATAGGATTCGCGTATCTCTGCCCCCGTGCCGCCGCCGGTGATGCCGGTTTTGTCCCGCATGCCCTTCAGATCACCGCCGGCGCAAAAGGCGGAACCGGAACCGGTCACGATCACGCAGCGCACGCCGTCATCACGCGAAAGTGTGCGACAGGCGGCTTCCACTTCTTCACATTCCGCGCGCGTGGAAATGGCATTGCGCTTTTCCGGGCGATTGAGCGTGAGGGTGACGATGCCGCCATCACGTTCGATATTCAGGAATGGGGTCATGGCGTGATTTCCTCCTCGCGCGCCGTGATGAAGGGCCAAAGCGCACCTGGCAGCGCTTGCGCTTCCTGCCCGATACGCTTGGCCCAAAAAGCTTCGCTGCCACCTTCTTCCCTCCAGGACCAAAGCCTGCGCGTGAAATGATGGAGCTGATGTTCTTCCGTGATACCCATGGCAGCAAAGACCTGATGCGCAATGGCGGCGCCACGCGTTGCGGCTTCACCTACAGTGATTTTGGCACAGCCGATTTCAAACGCCGCCGCCGCTAGGCCGCGCCGATCCACCGCGCGCGCCGCCGCGGCAGCGGCCACTGAAGCGGCTGAGGTCTCTGCCGCAAAAACTGCGAGCTGCTGTTGAATAGCCTGAAATCGCCCAATCGGGCGACCAAATTGCTTGCGCGTATTGGCGTGATCTACCGCCAGCGCCAAAGCTGCCTGCATCGCACCCGCGATCTGCGCTGATCGCATCAGCGCGGTGCAAAGCAGGCCCGCCTCCGCACCCCAGCCATTGGGTAGGGCTGCATCTGCGAGCGGTGCGCCGATAATGCGCGCGCGATCACGCGCTTCATGGCCGATATTGCTGGTTTCTTCCCATTCAAGCGCGGCCGCCGGGTAAAGCGCGATGCGCGCGCCATCCAAAAGCGCGATATGGCCGGCATGGCGCCCCCAGGGAATGGCACCATTGCGCGCGCCGAAACTCAGCACGCCATCCGGCGGTGTGATGCCCGCTGCTGCCAGCAAGGCGCTGCCGAAAATGCTTTCTGCCAGCGGTATGGGCGCGGCATGGCGCCCCAGCACTTCCAGCAAGGGCGCGACATCTGCAAAACCAAGACCAACACCGCCCGCATCTTCCGGCACAAGCGCACCATTCGGGCCGAGTGCAGCCATGGCATCCCAAGTAGCAGCGGGCCAGCTGCCCGCTTCAAGCGCACGCAGCACCGTGACATCCGCCGCATCCGCAAGCGCACGATCTGCCTGTTCGGCAAGTTCCGCGGCGATATCGCTTGCCATTTCAGCGCAGCCCCAATTCGCGCGCGATGATGCCGCGCATGATTTCCCGCGTGCCGCCGCGCAAGGAAAAAGTTGGCACAATCTGAGTTAGATAAGCGTGCATGCGGCGCATATCCTCTGGCATGTCTTCGGTGGCGATCAGATCGCGCACTATATTGGGCAGGGCCTGTTCGAAGTCATTCCCTAAATCCTTAACCAAAGCCGCTTGCCGCACCGGGTCCTGCCCATCTTCCAACATGCCGGCAACTGCAACTGACATGTTGCGCAGAGCCCAAAGCCGCGCGACTTGGCGCCCGAGTGCAGGCGCCGCCGCGCCATCCTGCTTCAGCGTTGTCATCGCTGCCTCAAGCAAAGGATGTGATGACAAATACCGATCCGGTCCGCTGCGTTCAAACGCCAATTCACTCGTCGCCTGCGCCCAACCGGCGCCTTCCTGCCCGACCAGCGCGTCTTCTGGCAGCATCACATCATCGAAGGTGATTTCATTGAAACCCTTCTCACCCACCAGGTCGCGGATTGGGCGAATATGCACACCCGGCGCGCGCAAATTCACCAGCACCTGCGAAAGCCCAATATGCCGCGCGCCCCCTTCCGGCGCTGGTGAGGTACGCACCAGCGCAATCATCCAATCGCAAAGATGGCCGAAGGTGGTCCAGATCTTGCGGCCATTCAGCTTCCAGCCGCCATCCACCTTTTCTGCCTTGGTGCGGAGTGACGCCAGATCGCTTCCCGAATCAGGTTCAGAAAGGCCGATGCAAAACGCGTATTCGCCGCTTGCGATCCGCGGCAGGAAATGGCGCTTCTGCTCTTCCGTCCCAAGCCGCAGGATCAGCGGGCCGGATTGCCGATCCCCGATCCAATGCGCCCCCACCGGCGCACCGGCAGCGAGCATTTCTTCCAGTACGATATTGCGTTCCAGAAAATTTTTCTCGCCGCCGCCAAACTCGCGCGGCCAGCACATGCCAATCCAGCCCTTGGCGCCAACAGCGCGGGTGAAGTCACGGTCGAACCCCATCCAGGATCGTGCACGGATTTCCGGTGTGAAATTTGCCACGTGTTCTTGCAGAAATGCACGCACTTCCACACGCAGCTCCGCCGAACCTTCCGGCGCGTCGCGCAAATCAAACCGAAGCCCAGCCATGGCGTAGCCCCCTTACAAGACGCCAGCGGCACGGGCCGCGGCGATTTCTTCCATTGTCATGTCAGCAAATTCACGTAGCACCGCATCCGTATGCTCACCAGGTGCTGGAATACCGTAGCGATAGGTGACTGGTGTCGCGGCAAGATGCAGCGGTGAAGCCGGCACCCGCACGCGCCCGCCCGCATGATGCGGCACTTCCACGATCAAGCCGCGCGCCTTTGCGTGAGGGTCGGCTTCTACATCTGCTGCTGTATTGATGGGGCCTGAGGTGATTTTCGCATCTTCCAATACCGCCAACCATTCAGCCCTTGGCTTTTGGTACAGCACATCATGCATCATGCCAAGCAGCAAATCGCGATTGGCCGCACGGTCGCGCGCGCGGCGAAACCGGTCATCTTCCGCCCATTCAGCATGGCCAAGTGCCGCCGCAAGCCGGACGAATTCTCGGTCATTCAAAACACCAATGACGAATTTGGAATCCGAGCCTTGAAACACGCCATAAGGCACCGCCACCACCGCATCATTGCCGGTGCGCTGCATCAGCTTGCCGGCATTAAGCCAGGATGCCATGGGCGCCTGCATCAACGAAACCATGGTCTCGTAAAGGGAAACTTCGCAATATTGCCCCTCACCAGTTTGATCACGATGGCGGAGCGCCGCAAGGATTGAAACCGCAGCCGCGAAACCCGTGAACATATCCGCAACCGGCACGCCGACACGCTGCGGGCCGCCACCTGGTTCGCCATCGGCTTCGCCGGTCACTTCCATCAAGCCGGCCATGGCTTGCGCGACGAAATCATAGCCAGAGCGATGCGCGTAAGGCCCATCCTGACCAAAGCCGGTGACGGAACAATAGATCAAGCGCGGATTGATCGCGCGCAAATCCTCATATCCCAAGCCGTAACGCGCAAGCGTGCCGGTGCGGAAATTCTCGATCAGCACATCCGCCTTCGCCACGATGCGCTTCAGAATGGCAGCACCTTCCGCTTGCGTGAAATCCAGACTGAGCGAGCGTTTGTTCCGATTGAGCGAAACGAAATAGGTGCTGTCATCACTGCCGGGTACGAAGGGCGGGCCAAGTGCTCGCAGATCATCGCCATTGCCTTGGCGTTCCAGTTTGATGATTTCGGCCCCGAGATCGCCCAGCATTTGCGCGCAAAGCGGGCCGGCCACCACGCGGGTCAGGTCAATAACGCAAAGGCCCGTCAGTGCGCTAGGTTTGGGAAGTTCTGTCATGAAGCCTCAGCCACCGCGCACGCGGGCGCGCAATTCGAATTTCTGGATCTTGCCGGTTGCAGTTTTGGGTAACGGCCCGAAGCTGATATGGCGCGGCACCTTGAAGCCCGCCAGATTGGTACGGCAGAAGGCAATGATGCCATCGCGGTTTTCCGAGGCCCCCGGCTTCAACGCAATGAAGGCATGCGGCACCTCGCCCCATTTTTCATCCGGGTGTGCCACCACGGCGGCTTCCATCACATCCGGGTGGCGATAGAGCGCTTCTTCCACTTCCAGGCTGCTGATATTTTCCCCGCCCGAGATCACAATATCCTTGACACGGTCCTTCACTTCGATATAGCCGTCTGGGTGCAGCACCCCCAGATCACCGGTGCGGAACCAGCCATCCACGAATACCGCTGCATTGGCCTTGGGGTTGCGGAGATAGCCCTTCATTACCGTATTGCCGCGAATGGCAATCTCACCAATTGTCACGCCATCGGCCGGCACCGCCGCGCCTGTTTCGGTATTGATAACGGTGGCTTCTTCCAGTGTTGGCAAAGCTACCCCCTGCCGCGCCATGAAGGCGGCTTTTTCCGGCAAGGACAGGTCATGCAAAGCGGGCTGCCAGGCACATAGTAGCGATGGGCCATAGCATTCCGTCAGGCCATAAAGATGCGTGACATCGAAGCCGAGTGTCTCCATCGCCGCAATCACCGGTGATGGCGGTGCCGCACCTCCGGTTGCAATGCCAACCCGATGCGCGAAGCTGCGCCGCTGGTCTTCCGGTGCATGAATCAGCATGGTCAGCACCACCGGCGCGGCGCAGAGGTGCGTCACGCCATGTTCTGCAATCAACGCGAAAATCCGCGCAGGCTCCACACGGCGCAGGCAGACATGAGTGCCACCTTGCAGCGTGACCGCCCAGGTATAGGTCCAGCCATTGCAATGAAACATTGGCAGCGTCCAAAGATAGACGCTTTGCGCATTCAAGCCGAAGGAAAGCGCATTGCCGCAGGCATTCAGATAGGCGCCACGGTGATGCACCACGACCCCCTTGGGGTCACCTGTAGTGCCGGAAGTATAGGAAAGCGAAATCGCGGCCCATTCATCTGTCGGTGGCGCCACGAGAAAAGCAGCATCACCGCCAGCTATGAAATCCTCATAAGGGGTGGCGTCAATCGCGGCACCACCCGGGCCTTCGGGGTCATCAATGATGATGATGCGCGGCGGGTTTTCCAGACCCTCCAACGCGGCATTCACCAGCGCTGCAAATTCACGGTCCAGCAGCAGGATTTTCGCGCCGGAATGGCCCAGAATGAAGCGCACCGTCGCTGCATCCAAGCGCGTATTGATGGGGCAGAGCACCGCATGCGCCATGGGCACGCCATTATGCGCTTCCAGCATTTCTGGAATATTCGGGAGCAGTGCTGCCACCACATCGCCCGGCGCAATCCCTGCACCGCGCAGGGCTGATGCCAGGCGGCGGCTACGTTCCAGAAACTGCGCATAGGTAATGCGTCGCGCACCATGGATAATGGCAATCCGCTTGCCCCAGACATGCGCCGCACGCGGCAGAAAGGAAATCGGGGAAAGCGCCACATAATTGGCGGGGGTCTGCGGCAAATCATCCAGCATGGTTCAAGCCTTTCCCAAAACCCGGGGCACGCTGATGGCGCAGCGCCGCCGCGCCGCATCGCGCAACAGCGCCGCTACTTCCGTGTGATGCTTGCTGCCCGGATCATAAGCGCCCGTACGTATCGCAGCCGACAAGGCACGGTCCGGTGCGGCAGTCGCGCCCGTCAGGCGTTGCATGGTGGCGCGCGCTGCCGCCACCCAAGCGTCATCCTGCACAGCCTCACGCGCCGCGATCGCCATGGCATTGGCGATCATGCGCGCGGTGAAGGCATCCGTGCCAGAAAGCTTTGGTAGGATTTCCTGCAACAACGCATCTCGGGCGGTTGCCAGCAGATTGGGTCCTACCGGGGCTTCACGCTGCATGGGGCACCCCCGTCATATTCAGGATTTCCCATTCAAGCTCCGGCACTATATGGCCGGTCAGCGCCAATTCCAGGCTGGTTTCCTTGCCAGACAAATGCCGCGCCGCCTGGTCAATCGCAATCACTGCCCACCGAATATGCGCAGCCAATTCCCACCAGGTGACACGCGCCGCATCCACCGCATGGCCTGCTTCCGCGGCATAGCCGGCATAAAAGGCTTCACGTGCGCCAATGCCACCCGCTTCATAAGCACTGCCGAAGCGCCAGCATTTGGCGCAGAACCAACCAAGGTCAGCATGCGGCTCGCCCCAGGCAGCGAATTCCCAATCCAGCACGGCGGTCACGCCCGCTTCGGCTAACATCAGATTGCCGGTGCGGAAATCATTATGGTTGAGTACGGGCGGCAAAGGCGGCGGCGCGGTGCGTTCCAAATGCCGCAAGCCCCATTCCAAGACCGGGCGCGGCAGCGCCTGCCGATCCAGCGCAGCGCGCTGTTCTGCCACGAAAGCCAGGCAGGCATCGGCGGGCGGCGCGCCCAAAAACGCCAAATCCGCGCGCGGCGGCGTGATGCGATGAATGCGCGCCAATTCGCGCCCAAGCGCTTGCACCGCCGCATCTCGCCCACCGCAAAGCGTTTCGCTTTTCACCACGCGATGCCCGGCAGCAATGCCCTGCACGCGGCGCATGATGAAAAACGGCGCGCCAAGCACCCCGCTATCCTCACACAAATAAAGCGGCGTCGGCACCGTCACGCCAGCCGCAAAAGCTGCCCTCAAGAGCGCAAATTCCCCAGTGCGTGGAAGGGAAACCGCCAAGGTCGCGGCATTATCCGTACGCAGCACCCAGGCTTCTTCACGCCCCGCCAGCGTCACATCCAAGGCCCAATTCTGCTGAATGGCGCCGCCGGAAAGCAAGGCCATGGCGCCAAGTTCAAGATCAGCCGCGCCGGTCGCCCCGCGCAGCCAATCCTTCAGTTTTGCGCGCCGCGCCTCATCCATGCTTGGGCGGACCCCAGGCGAAGAATCCAGAACCCTCCGCCCGCAATGTATTGGCCAACACCATGCGATGCACTTCGGATGCGCCATCCACCAGCCGCGCCTGGCGGGCATAGCGGTACATCCATTCAATCACCGTATCCTTGGAATAGCCGCGCGCACCCAGCAATTGCAGCGCCGTATCCACGGATTTTTGCAAAGCATCCGCGACCACGATCTTCGCCATGGAAACTTCCTTCCGCGCGAATCCGCCCTGGTCCAGCACCCAGGCCGCCTTCATGGTCAGCAACCGGCCGATCTCGATTTCCATCGCCGCCTGGCCAACCAGCCCCTGCACGCTTTCGCGATCAATCAGCTTCATGCCGAAGGAATCGCGCTGCGCAATGCGTTCCATGGCGATTTCCAAAGCACGCCGAGACAAGCCCAGCCAGCGCATGCAATGCGTCAACCGCGCCACGCCAAGGCGCATTTGCGTTAGCTTCAGCCCATCGCCTTCGCTCATCAACAAATGCTCATTGGGGATTTCGAGGCCATCGAATTCCAATTCGCAATGCCCGCCATGTTCTTCCGGCCCCATGATCGGGATGCGGCGCACGATCTTCCAACCTGGTTGATCGGCGCTGAACAGAAAGGCCGAAAGCCCCTTGCGCGGGTCATCCGATGTGCGCGCGATGATAATAAAAATCTTTGCATTGCCGGCGCCGGTGATGAACCATTTGCGCCCGGTGATCCGCCAGCGATCATTCCCCACGCGTTCTGCCTTGGTATAGGTCAGGTTCGGGTCTGAACCGCAGCCATCCGGTTCCGTCATGGCGAAGGCGGATTGCACATCGCCATTCACAATCGGGTGCAGCCAACGCGGCTTCATCGCTTCCGGCAAAACGCGATCCAGGATCATCATATTGCCGTCATCCGGCGCGGCGCTATTGAACACCACCGGCCCGAAGATCGAGCGATTCATTTCCTCATAACAGGCGGCCATGCCAATGCGCGGCAATTCCTGCCCGCCTAGGCGCTTTGGCATTTGCAGCGCCCAAAGCCCTTCCGACTTGGCTGCCTTACGCATTTCCGCCAACACATTTGGTGCGATATTTTCATGCTCATCGAAATTCGCGCGGTCGGATTCCAGCGGGATCAGCTTTTCATCCACAAAGCGGCGGATGCGCCGGCGCATATCGTCAATTTCGGGGGGCAGAGAAAATTCCATGACAGCAACACCTAAAGTGGGTTGATTGAATGGCCGCCATCCACCGTGACCACCGCGCCGGTCATATGCGCACCGGCATCGGAAGAAAGCAGCAATAGCGGCCCGGTAAGGTCCTCGGCGGCGCCAAGCCGGCGCTGCGGGATGCGCTTGATCATCGCCTGCCCTGACTCAGAGGCGAAGTAGTCGCGGTTGATATCGGTGGCGATATAGCCAGGCGCAATCGCATTCACCCGAATGCCATGCCGCGCCCATTCCACTGCCAAATGGCGCGTCATGTGCAGCAGCCCTGCCTTTGCGGCGGTATAGCCGACCACGCCCGGAATAATGCGCTGCCCAAGGACAGAGGCGATATTCACCACCACACCCGGACGCTTGGCGGCCACCAGCCGCTTGGCGGCTTCCTGAGCCACCAGAAAACAGCCGCGCAGATTCACATCCTGCACCGCATCCCAATCCTCGGCGCTCTGTTGCAAGGCGGGCTTGGTCATGGCGATGCCGGCATTATTCACCAGAATATCGCATGGCGCGCCGAAGGCAGCTTCCGCGGCGGCGAAGGCGGGCGCGATGGTCTCGGGCGCTGTCACATCCAGGGGCACGGAAACCGCGCGCTCACCCAATTCGGCAGCCAGCGCCGCCGTCGCCGCTTCCCGCCGCGCGGCCAAGGCCACGGAGGCACCCGCGCCATGCAAAACCCGCGCGAAATGCGCGCCCAGAACGCCGGACGCACCAGTCACCAGCGCCACGCGCCCCTGCAACGAGAACATCCCAGCAATATCCACAGCTCCGCCTCCCTCTCTGACAAGGGGTGCCACTGCGCGGGCGCCGGGGCAAGCCCTCAAGACAGGCTGGGTTTTTGCGCCTAGCCTGACCCCGAAAGCGGGGGTTCAGACCATGGCAGGCGAAACAAGGGTGGCGCTGGTAACCGGCGCGCAGCAGGGCATTGGGGCCGCTGCCGGGCGCGCCCTGGCGGCGGCAGGGCATGATGTCGCGATCAATTGGCTGGATGATCAGGCCCAAGCCGAGGCCGTGGCGGCCGAAATCCGCACCTCAGGCCGCCGCGCCGCGCTGATCCGGGGCGATGTCGGCACCGCCGCCGGCGCGGCCGCCCTGGTGGAACAGACCATTGCCGCACTCGGGCGGATTGACGTGATGGTGAATAATGCCGGTATTTTCCCGCGCGTTGAATTTCTGCACATGACGGAAGCCGAATGGGACCGGGTGATTGCCGTTAACCTGAAGGGCAGCGCCTTTTGCGCCCAGGCCGCGGCGCGCGCCATGGTGGCGGCGGGGATCAAAGGGGTGATCATCAACCTTTCCTCCTCCTCGGTCCGGGGGGCGCCGCTTGGGGTGCATTACACCGCGACCAAGGCCGGCATGATCGGCATGACACGGTCCATGGCCCTATCCTTGGCGCCGCATGGCATTCGCGTGAACGCCATTGCGCCGGGGCTGACCGATACCGCCCAGCCACGCTACGGCAATAGTGAAGCGGAACTTGCCGTCATGGCACAGCAAATCCCGTTGGGGCGCATGGGTCGGCCGGAAGAAATCGCGGGCCTCATGGCCTATCTTGCGTCTGATCAAGCCGCCTGGATCACGGGTCAGGTTTATCACATCAATGGGGGCAATTACCTCGCCTGAGGCGCCGCCATGTTATGAACCTGCCGGAGGATCACCATGCGCCCTTGGTTGCTTGCCTTGATACTGGCCGCGCTGCCGGGTGCGGCGCTGGCGCAAATGGAACCCGGAGACCCCGTTGCCGGCAAGTAGTTGGCTGCCACTTGGTGCGCCAATTGCCACCGCATTGCGCCTGGTGGCCCCGGCCCCACCACGGATATGGCGCCAAGCTTCGCCGCCATTGCTGCGCTGCCTTCCACAACTTCCATGTCGCTCCGCGCCTATTTGCGCACGCCGCATGCCAATATGCCGGATTACCGCCTGAGCCGGGAGGAGTTGGATGATATTGTGGCTTATCTGCTGACGGTTAAGCGATAGACCTCCGGTCTGGCGCCCTCGCAAAACCGGGTCTAGCATCGCCGCATTGAGAAATGGGGGAAGTGAACTTGTCCGCAGTCAATAAGCCATTCCGCGTCGCCTATCTGGAACGCGTGCCGCATCCCAGCTTTCTGGAAACCGCCACCGCCGATCCTGCCTTGGAAGTGGTGCGGCTTTCCCTGGAAAATGGCGAAGAAGCCGCGCTGGCTGAACTTGCCACTTGTGATGGCTATTATGTGCGCGCATCGCGCGATGAATTGCCCAAGGCGTTTCATGTGAATGATGCGCTGCTGGCGCGCCTGCCCAATCTGCTGATGGTCGCATCCCAGGGCGCGGGGTATGACACGATCAACCCTGATTCCTGCACCAAGGCCGGCGTGCTGCTGGTGAACCAGGCCGGCGGCAATGCCGAAGCCGTGGCGGAACACGCCGTTGGCATGATGCTGGCGTTGATCAAGAAAATGCCGCAAACCCATGCCGCCATGCGCGCGGGTGAAGCCAAGAAGCGCGAAGTCTTCATGGGCAATAATCTGCTCGGCAAGACGGTTGGCGTGATTGGCATTGGCAATGTGGGCTCGCGCACCACCGCCATTGTGAAGGCCGCCTTCAATTGCCGCGTGCTGGCTTATGACCCCTATGTGGATGCCGAAACCGTGGCCAAGCGTGGCGCGGAAAAGGTGGAATTGGCCGAATTGCTGGCGCAATCCGATATTGTCAGCGTGCATTGCCCGCTCACGCCACAAAGCCGCGCCATTATTGATGCCAAGGCGCTGGCCGGCATGAAGAAGGGCGCCATCCTGGTCACCACTGCGCGCGGTTCCATCCATGACGAAAACGCCGTGCTGGCGGCTTTGGAATCCGGGCAATTGGCCTCGGCCGGCTTGGATGTCTGGGAACAGGAACCGCCGCCCAAGGATCACCCGCTTTTGTGGCACCCGGCCGTGATCTGCACGCAGCATACCGCGGGCGTCACGCATGAAAGCCGTTCCATGATTACGCGCATTGCAGCTGAAGCCTTTTCCGCCTGCGCTGCCGCCAAAATGCCGCCGCGTATCATCAACCCGGAAGTGAAGGGCCGGTTTGCGGAGCGCTACGCCGCAGCGCGCGGCCGCGCCATTACGGATTGATCGCGCGCTTGGGCTTTTTTCAGTGAGTACAAAAGCTTCCAAGGCCAGGGTGGTGACGGTGCTCGGCACCACCCAGACCCTGGCCTGGGCGTCTTCCTACTACCTGCCGGCGATTCTGGCCGCGCCCATTGCCGAGGATCTGGGCCTGTCACGAGCGATGGTCTTTGGCGTGTTCTCGGGTTCGTTGCTGCTGACCGCGCTGCTTGGCCCCGCAGCGGGCCGCGCGATTGATCAGCGCGGCGGGCGCGATGTGCTGGCCATTTCGAACGTGATTTTCATCCTCGGCCTGCTGATCATGGCCTTTGCCAATGGCCTGCCTTTACTGATCCTAAGCTGGTTCATCATTGGCATTGCCATGGCGATGGGGCTTTATGATGCGGCCTTTGCGACCCTTGCCGGGCTCTATGGCAAGGAAGCGCGGAGTAGCATCACTGGCATTACGCTGATTGCGGGCTTTGCCAGCACGGTTGGCTGGCCGCTTTCCGCGCTGATGGAGGCGGAATGGGGCTGGCGCGGCGCCTGCTTGGGCTGGGTGGCCTTGCATCTTTTCATCTGCCTGCCGCTCAATCGCTGGCTGATCCCGAAGGCACCGCCGCCCCCGCCGAAGGAAGCCGCGCCACCGCTTGCGGCTGAGGAATCGCGTGACCGCAAAAGCGATATGATCCTGCTGGCTTTTGTGTTGGCGACGGCGAGTTTCAGCTCCACCGCGCTTGGTGCGCATTTGCCGGGCTTGTTGCAATCCGCCGGCACATCGCTCGCCGCGGCGATTGCAGCCGGCGCGCTGATGGGCCCGGCGCAGGTCGCGGCGCGCGTGGTGGAATTCACCATCATGCGTAAGATGAATCCGCTTTTCTCTGCGCGTATTGCTGCGGGCGCGCATCCGGTGGCGGTGGCCGTTCTGATGGCGCTGGGTGCGCCCTTTGCTGCGCTGTTTGTGATTATTCACGGCGCGGGGAATGGCCTGCTGACCATCACGCGCGGGACGCTACCCTTGGCGCTATTCGGTCCCATTGGCTATGGCCAGCGCCAGGGTTTCATCACCGCGCCGGCGCGGGCTTCACAGGCTTTCGCGCCCTTGTTGTTTGGGCTGCTGCTGGATGATTTCGGCGCGGCTTCCTTGTGGTTCACGGCCTTGCTGGGCGTGGCGGCAGTCGGCGCGCTTATGCTTATGCGGGTACGGCAATAGAAAGCAAAATCTCATGACCCAGGATTGGCGCGCACGCGCAGCTTCGCGTTTCACCACGGATAAGAGCCCTGCCATCGGCACGCGCGGCATGGTGGTGACGAACCACCCTCTGGCCTCGGCTGCGGGGGCCGAGATGCTGGCCACCGGCGGCAATGCGGTAGATGGCGCCATTGCCGCGTTGTTTGCGCTGACGGTGGTGGAACCCATGATGGTCGGCATTCTTGGCGGTGGCATGGCGCATCTGCGCCTGCCTGATGGTCGGCATACGGTGATTGATGGGCTTTCCACCGCGCCCGCCGCATCGCGCGCTGATATGTTCACGCCGGCTGAACCGGCCAATGCGATGAATTTCGAAGCAACGGGCCGTGCCAATATTGTTGGCCCGCTTTCCGTCGCGGTGCCGGGCATTCTGCGCGCCTGGTGCGAAACGCTGGCGCGCTTCGGCAGCATGTCCCTGGCCGATGTAATGGCGCCGGCCATCCGCCATGCGGCGCGCGGCTTTAACGTCACGCCTTATCTGGCGGAATGCATCAATGAAGCTGCGCATGATCTGGCGCGCGATCCCGCCATTGCCGCGTTGCTTTTGCCTGGTGGCGCGCCGATCAAGCCAGGGGCGCGACTGATCCAGGCGGACTATGCCGAAACCCTCACGCTGATTGCGCGTGAGGGGCCAGGTGTATTGAATGGTGTTTTGGGCAGCGCGATTGCCGATGGCATCAGGAAGGCAGGCGGCATTGTCTCGGCGGCCGATATCGCGGATTTCGTAACGATTGAGCGCGCACCCCTACGCGGTCCCTATCGCGGTTTTGAGGTTTTGTTGCCACCGCCCCCGGCATCTTCCGGCGTGCACGTGCTGCAAATGCTGAACATCCTGGAAGGCTTCGATCTGCGCGGCCTGGGTTTTTGCAGCGCCGATACGCTGCATCTGCTGGCAGAAGCCCTGAAGATTGCTTTTGCTGATCGCGCCGCTGCCACCGCCGATCCTGCCTTTGTGGATGTGCCCGTCGCGCGGTTGATTTCGCGCGCCTATGGTAATGAACGCCGCGTCGCCTTGGATATGGCGCGTGCGCAAGCCTGGGGGCCGGGCGTTGGCCCGGGCGAGAGCGCCAATACCACCCATGTCACCGTCGCGGATGATCAGGGCAATATTGTTTGCTCGACGCAAACCATCAATTCGCTTTTTGGTGCGCGCTTCCTGGTGCCAGGCACGGGGCTGATCCCGAACAATTACATGGCGCTGTTTGATCCGCGCCCCGGCAAGGCTTTGTCGGTCGCACCCAGCAAGCGCATCACCACATCCCAGGCGCCGCTGATTGCGCTGCGTGATGGTAAGCCCGCCTACGCGCTTGGCATGCCTGGCGGTTTGCGGATTTTCGGTTCTGTCATGCAGGGTTTCCTCAATCTGGTGGATCACGGCATGTCGCTGCAGGAAGCGGTGGAAGCACCTCGGCTGTGGACGCAAGGGGCGGCGGTGGAAGTGGAACCGGCTATTGATGCGGCGGTATTGGAAGCGCTGGCGAAACGCGGCCATCAGGTTACGCCCATGCCGCACGTCGGCGGTGGGATGAATGCCATCGCCTTTCGTGCTGATGGCAGCATGGAAGGCGCGGCCTGCTGGCGCGCGGATGGCACGGCGATTGGTCTTGGCGGCGGCCTGGCCCGCGCTGGCGTGTGCTTCTGGCCGGATCGGGCACGTACATGAATACCGCGGAGTATTTGCTGGCAGCACTCGCGCGGCGCGGCACCAGGCGCATCTATGGCGTGCCGGGTGGTGGTTCTTCACTGGATATCATCGCAGCGGCCGAGTGTTTTGGCATTCGCTTCATCCTGGCGCGTCACGAAGGCAATGCGGCGATGATGGCGGTGGCGGATGCGGAAGTGACCGGCGCGCCGGGCGTCGTGCTGACCACCAAGGGGCCAGGGTTGATGAATGCGCTGAATGGCATTGCTTGCGCCGCGCTGGAACGCGCACCGGTGCTGCTGCTGACCGATGGCTTCACCGAAAAGCAACTCAGCTACATCACCCATCAGGTGTTTGATCAGCGCGCCGCCAGCGCGGAATTGGCGAAGGGCTATACGCGAGCGCGCAGCGAAAATCCCGCCGCCGAGATCGAAGCGCTGCTTGACCTTGCCATGCAAGCGCCCATCGGCCCGGTGCATCTGGATTTGACCAGCGAAGCCGCACGCCGCCCGGCGGGCGAATTGCGGCCTTCACCGCCAAACACCGTAACGCCCCTTGATGCCGATGCGCTGGCCGCAGCGCGCGCCATGCTGGCAGCTTCGCGCAAACCCGTGATCCTGGCGGGGGTGGAGGCTGTCGCGGCAGCCGAACCGCTGCGCGCTTTGGTCGCAGCCCTCGGCTGCCCCGCGCTGGTGACCTACAAGGCCAAGGGCGTGATTGCGGATGCTGATCCGTATTTCGTTGGCATCTTCACTGGCGGTTCCTTGGAAGCGCCCTGCGTGCAGGATGCGGATTTGATCATCCTCGCGGGGCTCGATCCGGTGGAACTTATTCTCCAACCCTGGCGCTACAAGGCGCCGGTCTTGGATATCGGCTTGCGCGCACATCCGGTGCATTACGTGACACCCAGCGCTGCCTTGCATGGTGCGCTGGCGCCAAGCTTCGCCGCGCTGACGCAAAGCGCCACGCGCAGCACCTGGAAGGTCGCAGAAATTGCGGCACATCGGGACGCGATGCGCGTGGCTTTGACTTGGCAAGGCTCGGGCGGTGTCGCGCCACCGCGTATCGTAACCCTGGCGCAGGAAGCCGCGCGCCGTGCCGGGCGCCGCCCGCGCATCAGCGTGGATGCGGGCGCGCATATGTTCTCCGCCACCGCCTTTTGGGAATGCGCCGCACCGCGCGATGTGCTGATCTCGAACGGTCTTGCCTCCATGGGCTTTGCGCTGCCCGCTGCGCTGGCCGCCGCGCTGGAAAACCCAACCGATGGCGCCATTGCCTTTACCGGCGATGGCGGGCTGATGATGTGCATTGCGGAACTCGCCACCGCCGCCGAAGCCGGCGCGCCCTGCATCACCATTGTCTTCAATGATGGTGCGCTATCGCTGATTGATATCAAGCAGCAGCAGCGGCAATTGCCGCCCGAAGGCGTGCGCTGGGCGCGGCCGGATTTCGCCGCCATCGCGGAAGGTTTCGGCGCCAAGGGTTTCGCTGCCGCGACCGAGGCTGACTATATCGCCGCACTCAATGCCGCCTTCGCGCATAAAGGCCCAAGCCTGATTGACGTGATGGTGAATCCCGCCGGCTACCCCGCGCAACTGCAAGCCATGCGCGGCTGAAGGAGAATACCCAATGTCCAGCTTTTCCGCCCTTCGGCTTGGCACCGCCTGGCAGCGCATTGCCGGGTTGATGGATGAAACGGCACAGAGTTTTGTGCGTACCTCCTTCTCCTCCGTCGTGCGTGACAATTGGGATATGGCGATTGGGCTGATGGACAGTGCCGGGCGGCAATTCGCGCAATCATCTCGTTCCGTGCCATCCTTCGTCGGTACCATGCCGCGTACACTCGCGATCATGCTGCAACGCTACCCGGCGGAACGGCTTTCGCCCGGCGATGTGCTGATTTCCAATGATGGCTATTTCGGCACCGGCCATTTGAACGACATCACCATGATCAAGCCCATCTTCACCAAGGGCCGCGTGATTTCCTGGCTGGGCAGCACTTTCCATTCCACCGATATCGGCGGCGCGCCTTCCGTTGAAGCGCGCGATTCCTGGGAAGAGGGCCTGACCATTCCCATCACCCGCATCCTGAAAGGTGGCGTGGAAAATGAGGATGTGATTGCCTTCATGGAAGCCAATCTGCGCCAGCCGGATGAAACGCTTGGCGATATCCGCGCGCAATTCGCGGCCTATGAACAGGCGGAAAAACGCCTGGCGCGCATCATGGCGGAAGAAGGCATTGATGATCTGGATGCGCTGGCCGGCGAAATCTTCACCCGTTCCGAACGCGCCATGCGCGATGCGATTGCCGCGGCCCCTGATGGCGTGGTGGAAGATGAAGTCACCGCCGATGGTTTTGAACACCCGGTCACGATTCGCCTGAAACTCACCATCAAGGGCAGCGACCTCACGCTCGATTTCACTGGCACGGATGCGCAGATTGCGCGGCCAGTGAATGCGCCGCTCAATTTCACGCGCGCCTATTCCAATTACGCAGTGAAATGCGCCTTTGATCCCGCGACGCCGAATAATGATGGTTCCTTTCGGCCTATTACCTTCATCGCGCCGGAGGGTTCCATCGTGAATCCGCGCCGTCCTGCGCCGGTATGGGGGCGGCACCTGACGGGCCATTATCTCCCCATGCTGGTGCTGGCGGCCCTTGCGAAACTCATCCCGGATCGCGTGATTGCGGAAAGCGGCAGCCCGCTCTGGAATGTGTATTTCACGGGCGAGAACGCCGAAGGCCGCCGCTATGTGCGGATGTTCTTCATGAATGGCGGCCATGGCGCCGCACCCGGCCATGATGGTCCCGCCTGTCTTTCCTTCCCATCCAATGTCGCCACACAAGCGGTGGAGCAGTTCGAAAACGCCGTGCCGATGCTGATGACGGAAAAGGAGCTTATCCCCAATTCTGGCGGTGCCGGACGCACGCGCGGTGGGCTTTCGCAACGGCTTTCCTTTAAAGTGGTCGGCGAAAAACCCGTCACCGCTACCTATCGCCATGAACGCGTGCAAAACCCGCCGCGTGGCGTGCTGGGTGGCGCGCCCGGGCGCGGTGGACGCGATTTGGTGAATGGCAAGCCCGTTCCCGCCAAGGCGCGCATCGTACTGCAACCCGGTGATGTCATTACCTATGAAACGCCAGGTGGCGGCGGCATGGGGCCGCCATCGGAACGTGATCCCACCGCCATCGCGCGCGATCTTAAGGAAGGCTACGTGACGCCATGAATACGGCCCCCTGGCGCATTGGTGTTGATATTGGCGGCACCTTCACTGATTTGGTGATGCTCGATTCGCGTAATGGGCGCATCTTCAATGGCAAGGTGCTCACCACGCCCCATGCGCCAGAAGAAGCCGTGCTGGAGGGTGTGCGCGATTTGCTGGCGCGTACCGGAGCAAAAGCCGATCAGGTGCGGCATGTGATTCACGGCACCACGCTGGTCGCCAATGCGCTAATCGAAAGGCGCGGCGTACCAACGGGCCTGATCACCACCAAGGGCTTTCGCGATATTCTGGAAATCGGCACGGAACTCCGCCACGACACCTATGATCTTTTCATGCGCGTACCGGAACCGCTGGTGCCACGCCATCGCCGGCTTGGTGTTGCGGAACGCCTGCTGCCGGATGGCGCGGTGCGCGAAACCCTTGATGAAGCGGGCGCGCGCGAAGCGGTACGCGCCTTGCGCGATGCGGGCGCCAAGGCGGTTGCTGTCTGCTTTTTGCATGCCTTCCGCAACCCCGCACATGAACTGCGCATGCGTGAGATTCTGGCGGAAGAAGCGCCTGATCTGACCATCTGTCTTTCATCCGAAGTCGTGCCGGAAATTGGCGAATATGAACGCGCCTCCACCACTGTCTGCAACGCCTATGTTCAGCCAGTGTTTGAACGCTATCTGCGCCGCTTGAGCGATGGCCTGCGTGGTTTCGGCCTGACCGGCCCGCTTTTCCTGATGCTGTCTGATGGCGGCACCGTCGCGGAAGAAACCGCCGCGCGCCACCCGATCCGCCTCGTGCAATCCGGCCCCGCCGGCGGTGTGGAAGCCACCGGCATTTACGGTGCGGCTGCCGGCGTGCGCGACATCCTCTGTTTTGACATGGGCGGTACCACTGCCAAGGCCGCGCTGATTGACAATGGCGAAGCGCAACGGAGCCTTGATTTTGAAGTCGCGCGCGTGGATCGCTTCCGTAAGGGCAGCGGCTTGCCGCTGAAGGTGCCGGTCATTGACATGATCGAAATCGGCGCTGGCGGAGGTTCTATTGCGCGCGTGGATCGCCTTGGCCTCGTGCGCGTGGGGCCTGAGAGTGCCAGTTCCGATCCCGGCCCTGCCTGCTACGGGCTGGGCGGCGCGCGACCGACTGTGACGGACGCGGATTTGGTGCTGGGTTATCTTGGCGCCGAAAGCTTCCTGGGTGGCGCTATGAAGCTGAATGTGGCGGCGGCAGAAGCGGCTTTGGCTGAACATATCGGCAAGCCGCTTGGCCTTTCCGTGCCAGAAGCCGCCTGGGCCATTCATGAAACCGTCAATGGCAATATGGCGCAGGCGGCGGCGATTCATGCGCTGGAAAAGGCTAAGCGCATTGATGCCTATGCGATGGTGCCGATTGGTGGCGCGGGCCCGGTGCATGCCTGCCATATCGGCATGAAGCTTGGCCTTCGTCGCATTATTGTGCCCTTGGGCGCGGGCGTTGCTTCGGCCTTTGGTTTCCTCGCCGCGCCAATCTCCTTCGCCTTTGTGCAGGGCTGGGTCGCGCCACTCGCTGGGCTGGATTTCGCCAAGTTGCGCGAGGTTACCGGCGCCATGACCGCTGAAGGCAAGGCCATGGCAGCGGCGGCAGGTGTCGCGCCAGAAGCCGCCTCAGCGCGCATCCTGGGCGCCATGCGTTATGCCGGGCAGGGGTTTCAGGTGGAAGCGGAAATTCCGGCCGAGGCCATCACGCGCGGCGATGCGGCAATGCTGCGCGCCAAATTCGAAGCCGCCTATCTGGCGCTATATGGCCGCACCGAACCGGGCCTGCCGGTGGAATGCGTTTCCTGGCAGGTGATTGTCGCCGGGCCGCGCCCGGTCGTGGACCTCACGCAGCAGGGCGCTGCGGCGGAAGGCGCTATGCATCGTGGCACACGCCACGCGTGGTTTGGCGGCACCTATGTCGAAACGCCAGTGCTCAATCGCCTCGCGCTTCGCCCCGGTGAAAGCGTGCAAGGCCCAGCGCTGATCGAAGAACGCGAATGCACATTGGTCTTGCCACCGGGTGCTATCGCGCGTTGCGATGCCGCGCTGAACCTTGATGTCACGCTGCCGGCTTGACCCCACAACGCCTTACTGGCGCTGTAGCGGCAGGATCAGATTGGTGACGTCACAGAGATTGACCCGGCGCCGTTCATCCGCCTGACCATTCTCATAGACAAAGCGCACATCATGCAGGCAGGGGCCTTCCGGCAGGCGGATCGCGAAATTGCGCCCAGGCGCCACCGTGTCATTCCCCAGCCGATCCGGCCCCCATTCCTGTTCGGTTGAAAGCGAAACATAGGCTTCCATCACCGTGATGCGCGATTGATTGACAAGATGGAAGGAGGGATTGCCGGTGGGGCCAGCGGGCCCGCCGCGCTGCGGCGGCGCAGGCTGCGGGCGCTGATGAGGCGCCGGCGCTTGGCCCATCTGCCGACCTTCAAACACCACTTCCGTCACGGTGCATAGGTTGATGCTTCGCTTATCTTCGCTCGGTCCGCCCGAGCGTTCATAAACCACACGCAAATCCCAGATGCATGGGCCTTGCGGCAGGCGCAGCGTAAAGGCCCGCCCATTGGGCAGCGCCTTGTCTCCCAGGCGATCCCGCCCCCAATCCTGATCGGTCGCGAGCGAGGCATAAACCTCAAAAATCAAGCGACCGGAACGATTGACCAGGCTGAAGGAAGGATCCCCCTGCTGCGCCAGCGCGGGCGTCGCGGAAAGACCAAGCAGGCAGAGCGCTAACGCGTCCAGAAAACGACGAAACACCATGAAATTCCTACGAACAACAAAACTGGCGCAGCCATCAGCATTGATGGCATGAAGCGGTGAACCAGCCATTCACCCCCGCTTCAGCACCGCCGCAGCATCCACCGCGAAATATGTCAAAACCCCCGCCGCCCCCGCGCGCTTGAAGGCCAAAAGGCTTTCCATCATCGCACGCTCGCGATCAATCCAGCCATTTTGCGCGGCACCCGCGATCATGGCGTATTCGCCGCTTACCTGATACGCGAAAGTCGGCACACCAAAGCGTTCATGCACGCGCCGCACAATATCCAGATACGGCATGCCTGGCTTGACCATGACCATATCGGCACCTTCGGCCAAATCCATCGCCACTTCGCGCATGGCCTCATCCGAATTGGCTGGGTCCATCTGGTAGGTTTTCTTATCACCCTTCAGCGAAGAACCGGACCCAACGGCATCACGGAACGGCCCGTAAAAAGCCGACGCATATTTCGCCGCATAGGACATGATGCGCGTGTGGATGAAGCCCCGCGCATCCAGCGCGGCGCGAATGGCGGCGACCCGCCCATCCATCATGTCGGATGGCGCAATCACATCTATGCCCGCTTCCGCCTGATTGACCGCCTGCGCGGTCAGCACCGCCAGCGTGTCATCATTCGCGACATAACCATCGCGGATCACGCCATCATGCCCGTGATCGGTATAGGGGTCGAGTGCCACATCACCCACCAGGCCAAGCTCTGGGAACTTCGCCTTCAACAAGCGCGATGCGCGGCAGATCAGATTATTCGGATTGGTAGATTCCGTGCCTTCCGCATCCTTGATCTCAGAAGGGGTCATCGGGAAAAGCGCCACTGCCGGCACGCCAAGCTTCACCGCAGGTGCTACATGTTCTTCGAGCTTGTCGATGGTCACGCGCACCACACCCGGCATGGAAGCGACCGGCATGATGGTATTGCTGCCTTCCATGATGAAAATCGGCCAGATCAGATCACCAACACTCAGCACGTTTTCTGCCACCAGCTTGCGTGTCCATGCATCATACCGGTTGCGGCGCATGCGAATGGCGGGAAAGGCGCCAAGCGCGGGGGTGGGCTCGGTCAGGCCAAGCCCTTCGGCCATACGGCGACGATCCGCGTTCATGCCTGTGCCGCCTTCAGCGCCTGATCAAGATCAGCCAATATATCGTCAATATGCTCAATGCCAATGGAAAGGCGCACGTAACCAGGCGTGACACCCGATGCCGCCTGTTCGCTTTCATCCAATTGGCTATGCGTCGTGGTGGCGGGATGGATCGCAAGGCTGCGCGCATCACCTATATTGGCCACATGGTAGAACATCTTCAGCGCCTCAATAAAGCGTTGCCCGGCTTCCTTGCCGCCCTTGATCTCAATCCCCATCAGGCTGCCATGCCCACCGCGCAAATAGGCGTCTGCACGGCGCCGGCTTTCGCCTTCCATCAAGGATGGGTGAATCACCCGCGTCACGGCCGGGTGCTGCGCCAGGAAGGCCGCGGCGCGTGTGGCATTGGCGCAGTGGCGTTCAATGCGGAGCGGCAGGGTTTCCATGCCTTGCAGGAACAGGAAGGCATTCATCGGCGACATCGGCGCGCCCAGATCGCGCAGCAGGCAGGTGCGCATGCGAATAATGTAAGCAATCGGCCCAAGCGGCTTCACGGCCTGGGTCCAGACCGCACCGTGATAGGAAGGGTCGGGCTTGTTCAGCGTGGGGAAGCGATCCCCATAGGCTTCCCAATCGAAATTGCCGCCATCCACCACCATGCCGCCAATGCTGGTGCCATGCCCGCCAATCCATTTGGTGGTGGAATGCATGACAATCGCCGCGCCATGTTCAAGCGGGCGGCAGATCACTGGCGCTGCCGTATTGTCCATGATCAGCGGAATGCCAAGCTTCCGCCCAATCGCCGCCACTTCCGCAATCGGGAAGACTTGCAGCTTCGGGTTGGGCAAAGTCTCCGCGTAATAGGCACGCGTGCGCGCATCCGTCGCGCGCGCAAAGCCCTCCGGATCAGCGGGATCCACAAAGCGCACCTCAATGCCGAATTGCTTCAGCGTATTGGCGAAAAGATTCCAGGTACCGCCGTAAAGATCAGTGGAGGAAACAATATTATCCCCCGCTTCGCACAAATTCATCACGGCAAAAGTGGTCGCTGCCTGGCCTGACCCTAATGCCAGCCCCGCCACACCGCCTTCCAAGGCCGCGACGCGCTTTTCCAGCACATCCACCGTTGGGTTCATGATGCGGGTATAGATATTGCCAAGCTCAGAAAGCGCGAAAAGCCGCGCCGCATGGCCCGTATCCTGGAATTGGAAAGACGTGGTCTGATGGATCGGCACAGCGACCGAACCGGTTGTCGGGTCCGCACGCCAGCCGGCATGCAACACCAGGGTTTCAGGATTGGTCCAATTCGGTGCCGACATGGCATTCTCCCATCCCCGCCGGTCAGGAACCGCGGGGAAAGACTTGCTTCAGGGCGCGGCTGACACCGCGTTACGGTGAATCTGCCACGCCACCGCCGGTTACGAAAGGGTTTTCGGCGAAAAGACAAGGGCTTTGCCGATTGCCAGGGCCGCATGGCCGGTCTGTTTCACTTGGGGCGGCAAATCAGGGAATATTTCACCCCCGCCGATAGCGCCTTAAGCCGGTGGCGTCAGGCTAAGCCGCTTGATGGCGATGCCGCGGAGCGGTGATGCCCTGTGCCCATTGGTGGGCGGGCTGTGCAAATGCGGCACACGGATAACCAGACGCGTCGGCCCATCGCCATCGCGCGTCAGGATGGGGCCGGCGATCAGGTTCTTCCCGGGACCACGCCTGAGCAGGGGATAAAGATCACCATCCACAATCAGGGACAGCGCATCGCCATTGGCGGGATGGCCGAAATCCGCCAATTCCAGCCAGGCGCGCAGCGGATAGCGGCGCGAGATATGCACGATCAGCGCCGCTTCTGCCCCCGGGCCAGTCCAGCAAAAGCGGCCATCAGGGCCTTCTTCCGGCGGGTGGAAATGCTCCGCATCGGCGGGTGGTGCCGCCGCATCAAGGATGAAGGCCTCCTGCAAGGGTTCCGCGACGCTGGAGGGCATGGTACCTCTGCTCATAAACTTATTATGCAATAATTCTATTTAATAAATATTAAATCGTTTCTTCACCAGAGCCACGCTTCCCGCCCGGGCAAACTTCATTCTACCTTTCAAGGATTAAGCCGAAGGAAACGCCATGCCCATCATTACTCGCCGCACCAGCCTTGGAATCTTTGCCTCAGGGCTTGCCGCCCCCGCCTTGGCCCAGGCACCTGCATTTCCAAACCGGCCAATCCGTATTTTTGTGCCCTTCGCCGCTGGCGGTACCACCGATATTCTGGCCCGCGCGCTGGGCGAAAGGCTGTCCGCCGCGCTTGGCCAGCCGGTCGTGATTGACAATCGCGGCGGCGCTGGCGGGACCTTGGCGGGTGAGGCTTTTGCCAGGTCTGATGCGGATGGCCACGCCCTTCTGGTCGCGACTGCTTCGCTGATTTGCATCAACAAGGCGCTTTATGCGCGCCTGGCATTCGATCCGGATACGGATTTCCTGCCAATGGCCATGCTGGCGCAACAGCCTAATGTGCTGGTGGTCAATCCGCGCGCCCTGCCTTTCACTGACCTGCCGGCGCTGATCGCCCATATCCGCTCCCGGCCCGGGCAGGTCGCTTTCGCGTCTTCCGGCACCGGATCGCAGTTGCATCTGACAGGCGAGATGTTTCGCGCCGCCATCGGCGCTGAGATGACCCATATCCCCTATCGCGGCAGCGCGCCGGCCATGACGGACCTTGTTGCCGGCAATGTGCCGATGATGTTCGATGGGCTTGGCACGGCCTTGCCGCAAATCCGTGGCGGCGCCATCCGGGCGCTTGGCGTTGCTTCCGCCGCGCCTAATGCCGCGCTGCCCGGTGTGCCCCCCATTGCCAGTGTGCTGCCTGGCTTTCTGTCGGTGAATTGGACCGGGCTTTTCGCGCTGCGCGGCACGCCCGATGCCGCGCTGGCACGGATTGAGGCTGAAACCGCCAAGGCCCTCGCCAGCCCTGAAATGGCGCGGCTTTTCACGGAACGCGCCTTTGACCCTATGCCCATCCCGCGCGCCGAATTGCCTGGTTTTGTCGCCGGCGAAAGCCAGCGCTGGCGCGAAGCCGTCCGCCAATCCGGCGCCAAGGCGGAATAGGCCAAAGCCCCCTTCATGGCCCGGCTTTCCCCCAGCGTGGCGTTGCCGCTGGCGCTGGCGCTTCTCACCGGGCTCAGCCAATTCCATCGCAGCGCGCTTGGCGTGATTGCGCCGGAGTTGAGTGCCGATCTGGCGCTTTCACCGGCCATGCTGGGGGCGGCCAATGGCATGTTCTTCGCCGCGCTTTTGGTGATGCAACTTCCCGTTGGCATTGCGCTGGACCGGCTGGGGCCGCGTCTCGTGGTGGCGGGGCTGAGCGGCATTGCCGTGCTGGGCCTCACGCTGCAAGCCTTTGCGACGGATGGCACCACGCTGCTTGTCGCGCGCGCACTGATCGGCATTGGCTCTGCGGCGTCCTTCATGTCGGCTGTGGTGCTTTGCGCGCGCTGGTATGGCGGGGGGCAGATGACGCTCGCGCTTTCGCGGGTATTTGCCTTTTCACAAATGGGGATTTTGCTGGCGGGCGCGCCGCTGGCCTGGCTGGCCGGTTGGCTCGGCTGGCGGGAAGCCTTTCTGATTTCAGCCCTGCTGACAGGGCTTGCCGCGCTGGCGTGGTGGCGCCTGGTACAGAATGATCCGCCGGATAAGCCCGCCCCCGTACGCAAGCCAGAAAGCCTGAAGGCGGCGCTACGCGGCCAGTTTTCCATCTGGCGTCTGCCAGGCTTGCCGCGGGTGCTTTCCTTGCATCTGGTGGCTTATGCCGCCGCCGCCACAGTGATCGGCCTTTGGGCCGGGCCCTATTTCGCCGATGTGCATGGGTTGAACGCCAATGAACGCGGGCTGGCGCTTGCCGCGATGGGGCTTGCCATGCCCATTGGGCTTTTGCTGGTGGGGCCTTTGGAGCGGCGCTTTTTCCGCCGCAGCGCCATGATCAGCGCTGGCGCGGCACTTTCGGCGGCCATGCTGGTAATCCTCGCGGTCTGGCCAGCGCCACCCTTGCCAATCGCGCTTGCCCTCCTGGTCGGGCTGGTGCTGTTTTCCAGCTACCCTGTGCTGCTGGTGACGGAGGCGCGTATGCTTTTCCCGGACCACCTGGTCGGGCGTGGCGCCAGCACGGTGAATATGGCGCAGGTTCTGGGGTCTTCCCTACTGCCCTTGCTGGTGGGCCTCGTGATCGGCTTCTTCCCCATGGATGAATTGACGCGGCCCGAGGCCGCCTATCGCGCCGGCTTCGCCGTCTTGGCGGCTAGTCTGGTGTTGGGGCTGGCAGGCTGGCTTTTGCTGCCGCGCGCCAAAGCATGATGACGCGGCCCGATTTCAGCCTGGAATTGGCGCTTGAGGGCCGTGTGGCAGGGGTGGATGAGGCCGGGCGCGGCCCTTTGGCTGGCCCAGTTTTGGCGGCGGCGCTGGTGTTCCTGGCCCCACCCCCCAAAAGCCTTGCGGCCTTGTTACAGGATTCCAAAAAGCTCAAGGAAGCGGCGCGGGATGCTGCCTTTGCCGCGCTCCGCGACGCTCAAGCCCAAGGGCTGGTTGAAATCGGCATCGGCGCTGCCTCAGCTACCGAGATCGGGCGGGTCAATATCCTCCGCGCCACGCATCTGGCCATGCGCCGCGCGGTGGCGAAGCTGCCCAATCCCCCGGATCATGCCTTGGTGGATGGCAATCAGCCGCCGCCCTTGGCCTGCCCAGTGCGCTGCGTGGTGGGCGGCGATGGGCTCAGCTTTTCCATCGCTGGCGCCTCCATCATCGCCAAGGTGCTGCGGGATCGGGCGATGCGGCGGCTCGATCCGCGTTGGCCGGCTTACGGCTTTGCGCGCCATGCCGGCTACCCAACGGCGGCGCATCGGGAAGCCTTGGCGCGGCTCGGCCCATCCCCCCATCACCGGCGCGGCTTTGGCCCGGTGGACCAGGCCGTTCTGAAACTGACTTGACCGGGCTGCTCGGGCGCGCGATTCTTGCGTGATCAACAAGGGATTTCACGGTGGGAACGCAGCTAGAGCTGCTCTTGGACCAGGTTCTGGTCGGGGATTCGATTGCCATGCTGCGCCGCCTGCCGCCAGCGAGCGTGCATGCAATTTTTGCTGACCCGCCCTATAATCTGCAACTGAAGGGCGAATTGCGCCGCCCGGATGAAAGCATTGTTGACGGCGTGGATGACGCCTGGGATCGCTTTCCCGATCTGGCCGCCTATGACGCCTTCACCCGCGCCTGGCTGACCGAATGCCGCCGCGTCTTGCGCAAGGATGGCACGATTTGGGTGATGGGTGCCTACCACAATGTCTTCCGCCTGGGGGTCGCGTTGCAGGATCTCGGTTTTTGGATCCTGAATGATGTGATCTGGCGCAAGGCCAATCCCATGCCGAATTTCCGCGGCCGGCGTTTCACCAATGCGCATGAAACCTTGATCTGGGCCGCGCATGGGCAGGACTCCAAATACCGCTTCAACTACGCCGCCATGAAGACGCTGAATGATGATGTGCAGATGCGGAGCGACTGGTTCATCCCGCTTTGCACCGGCGGAGAACGCCTGCGCGATGAAAATGGCGATAAGCTGCACCCAACACAAAAGCCCGAAGCGCTGCTGCATCGCGTGATCCTGTCCTGCACCCAGCCGGGAGAGGTGGTGCTAGACCCCTTCCTTGGTTCCGGCACCACGGCGGCGGTCGCGAAACGCCTGGGCCGGCGCTTCATCGGCATTGAACGCGAAGAACGCTACGCCAAGGGCGCCCGCGCCCGGTTGGCGGCGGTGGAGCCCATGCCGGAATCAGCTGCGCTCGCCCTGCCATCGCGGCGTGAACAGCCACGCATTCCCTTCGGCAATCTGGTGGAACGCGGGCTGGTGCCGGCGGGCAGCGTGCTGACCGATGCGCGCCGCCGCTGGCGGGCTGAAGTGGGCGCCGACGGCACGCTACGTTGCGGCAAGGCCGCCGGGTCCATTCACCAAGTGGGGGCGGCGGTCCAGGAAGTGCCTTCCTGCAATGGTTGGCTGTTCTGGCATGTGGAGGCCAAGGCCGGTGGCCTGCGCGTATTGGATGAATTGCGCGCAGAGATCGCGGGCGGCTGAAACTTCAGGAAAGCCCAGCCAGCACCAGTAATTTCCGCATGACACTCGGCAGGGACTGCGCCGCTTCCGCGGGCGTCAGCCATTCCCCTTCAGGCCGTTTTGCCCGCGCCGATAGCCGCCCACGGTACAGCCGCATCGTCAGCGCGAAATGCGTGAAGACATGCCGCGCCTCACCCGCCACTGGCTGCCAATCCAGCGCCAGCGGCGCTTGCGCCAGCGCCTCGGCCTCCGTCCAAACAGCCTCTCGCCAAAACGTACCGGGGATTTCCAGCATCCCCCCCAAAAGCCCGCGCGGAGGGCGCCGCCTTAGCCAAACCAGGCCTTCCGCATCCATCAGCAGGAAATGCACGCCATGGCGCGTTGGGCGTTCGGGCTTTGGCGCCTTGCGCGGCAGCGCTTCCGTCAGGCCAAGTTTTCGCGCTTGGCAAGGTTTCTGCCAGGGACAAAGCGCACAGGCAGGTTTGCGCGGCGTGCAAATCCCCGCCCCCAGATCAAACAAAGCCTGAGTAAAATCGCCAGGCCGGGCGCGGGCGGCCTTATCGGCCAGAAAACCCTGCGCCAGCGCATCAAGCCTTGGCTTGGCGGCGGGCAGCGCTTCCTCCACCGCGAAAATCCGCGCGGTGACGCGCTCCACATTGCCATCCAGCGGCACCACGGGCGCATTGAAGGCAATGGCGGCGATGGCGGCAGCGGTATAGGGGCCTATGCCGGGCAGGGTGGCCAAGCCTTCCCGCGTTTCAGGAAAGCCACCCAAAGCCTGAATTTGCCGCGCCGCCGCATGCAGGTTGCGCGCCCGCGCGTAATAGCCAAGCCCGGCCCATTCCGCCGCCACATCCCCCCAGGGCGCCTCAGCCAAAGCGGGCAAATTGGGGAAGCGCGCCAGAAAACGTGAAAAGCGCGGCCCTACCGTTGCCACGGTTGTCTGTTGCAACATGATTTCGGAAAGCCAGACGTGATAGGGTTCCGCCCGCTGCCCCGGCGCCGCGCGCCATGGCAAGGTTCGGCGGTGCCTGTCATACCAGTGCAGCAGATCATTGGCGGAAGGGGGTTTCACGGCATGTCCCGGGATGAGGAGGAAAGGCGGTTCTTCGGCGGGCCTAGACCCCTCGGCGCCCTGATTCCAGCCCTGACGCGCCCGGCCTTCAAACGCAAGAGCCCCGCGGCCGCGCAAATCATGGCGGATTGGCCGGCGCTGGTCGGCCCGGCCTTGGCCGGTGTGACCCAGCCGCTGCGCTTGACGTCCGGCAGCCTGACCATCGCCTGTTCCGGCCCTATTGCCATGGAGCTCAGTCATTTGGCGCCGGAACTCATGGCGCGGATCAATGGTGGCTTGGGGCGCGTGGCCGTGGAACAACTCCGCTTCGTTCAGGGCGCGGCCCCAGCCCGAAAGACCACTGCGCCAGCCCTGCCACCCCGCCCCGTGAAGCTGCCGGCCCGAGTCGCGACCGCTTTGGAGGGGTTACCCACAGGGGATTTGCGCGAAGCGCTGGAAAGATTGGCGCGTGGCGTCTATCGAAAACAGGGCTGAAAAGGGCCGAATCGCTCCCCAAGCCCAAATCGGCCCGGTCGCTTCCCCCCGAAAAGGCGCCCCGGTTCCGGAGGAGAGAAATTGATGCTCGACCGTCGCGCTTTGCTTTTGCTGCCCCCCGCCATGGTTGTGGCCGCACCCGCGCTGCAAGCCCAATCCGATGACCCAAGGCTTGCCGAACGCAGCCTTGGCCGTGCCGATGCGCCGGTGACGGCGATTGAATATTTCTCGCTCACCTGCAGCCATTGCGGCGCCTTCCACCGCGATATCTGGCCACGCGTAAAGCGCGAATTGGTGGAAGCCGGGCGCGTGCGCATGGTGTTCCGCGATTTCCCGCTGGATCAGGTTTCGCTCCGTGCCCATGCCGTGGCGCGCAGCTTCCCGCCCGAACGCTATGAACCCTTCATCTCCGCGCTATTCGCAACACAGGATCGCTGGGCCTATGCGCGCGGCGTGGATCACAAGGCAGAGATCGGCAAAATCGCCGCCATGGCGGGCATGAGCACCGATACCTTCAACGCTGCCTGGGCAGATGACGCCTTGGCGCGCGCCATTCTGGAAGCGCGCCAAAAGGGTGAGGCCGAACATCAGGTCAGCGCCACGCCAACCTTCATCATCGGCACGCAAAAACTGCCAGGCGCGATTCCCTTTGAACGCTTCGAAGCTGCGGTGCGGGAGGCAACGCCGCGATGACGGACCAAGTGATCCCGCCCGAGACCGAAGCCGAAGTCAGCACCCCTGAAGCTGAAGCGGCACGCAGCGAAGAACAAGCCCGCGCCGCGCAGAATGCGAAACTGTCGCGCATCCGCATCGCTGGTTTCAAATCCTTCGCTGAGGCCACAACGGTTGAAGTGCTGCCCGGCCTGACAGGCATTGTCGGGCCCAATGGCTGCGGCAAATCCAATGTTGTTGAAGCTTTGCGCTGGGCAATGGGCGAAACATCACCCAAGGCCATGCGCGGCGGCGAAATGGATGATGTGATCTTCGCCGGCACCGCGACGCGTGCCGGGCGCAATGTCGCGGAAGTGATGCTGTTTCTGGAAGATGCGGCGGGGCTGGCGCCGGCACCCAATAATGATATCGCCGAATTGGAAGTGACGCGCCGGATTTCGCGTGGTGAGGGCAGCAATTTCCGCGTCAATGGCAAGGAATTGCGCGCGCGCGATGTGCAGACCATGTTTGCCGATATCGGTTCCGGCGCAAGGTCCTCAGCACTTGTCAGCCAGGGCCGGGTAGCGGCGCTGATCCAGGCCAAGCCCGATGACAGGCGTGGCGTTTTGGAAGAAGCCGCCGGCATTGCCGGGCTGCGTGCGCGCCGCCACGAAGCGGAATTGAAGCTGCGGCAGGCGGAAACCAATCTGTCGCGCGCAGAAGATTTGCTCGGCCAATTGGATGCGCAGCGCCAGGGGCTGCAACGTCAGGCGCGCCAGGCCAATCGCTATCGCAATATCTCGGGCCTTGTGCGGCAGGCGGAAGGCGAATGGCTGGCGCTGCTGGCCGCGCGCGCCAATACCGCGCTTTCTGCCGCTGCAATCGCGCTGGCTGCGGCGCGGGCTGCCACCAGCGCCGCAGAACAGGAAGCCGAAGCGGCGGCGATTGCGCTGCATGAAGCCGAACAGGGCCTTGCCGCACCGCGCGCCGATGAAGCCCTGGCACGCACAGCGCTCGAACGCCGCCGCGTTGAAGCGGAAGGCATGGAAGCGGAAGAAAGCCGCGCCCGCGCCGCGCTTGAAGCCGCGGAAGCGCGCTTGGCCGAACTCCGCCAGGATTTGTCGCATGCCGAGGCTGTGGCTGAAGATGCCGATGCGGCGCGGGCGCGCATCACGGCAGAAGATGCAAACCTGGTTGAACGCGAAGCGGCGCTGCCCGCGCGGCGTGAAGCCGCCGCCAACACCCTGGCCGACGCCAACGAAGCCGTGCGCGAAGCGGAACGCGCGGCCAATCAGGCAACCGAAGCCGCCGCCGCCGGTGCCGCGCAATTGCAGGCCGCTGAAGCAGAATTGGCCGCTGCTGAAACCCGGCTGCGCCGCGCGCGGGAAGCCCATGCGGCGCTGACTGCCGATCATGAAGCCGCCACCGCCCGTGCGGTATCGGATGCGGAAAAGGACGCCGCCGCGCAGCGCGTGACCGATGCCGAAGCAGCTTTCTCCGCCGCGCGTGAGGCTTTGGAACAGGCGGAAGCGAAGCGCGGCGAAGCCGTTGCGCAGCACGCCGAAGCGCGCCGCAGTGCGGAAGAAGCCAGCGCCGAAGCCACGCGCCGCCAGGCCGCGCTGCATGCCGCTGATGAACGGCATCGCCGCATTGTCGCGCAATATGCGGCGCTGTCCGCCGAACGTGACGCCGCGCTGGCCGAACGCATTCCTGAAATGCAGCGCAATGCGGCGCTGTCTTCCGCGCGCTTGGCTGAAACGACTTTGATCGAAAGCGCGACACGCCTGAGTGAATCGGAAGCGGCGCGTGCCACGGCGTCTGAAGCCTTGGTGCAGGCGCGCCGTAACGCCGCCGAAGCAGGTGCTGCACGCGCACGCATCGCTGCCGAAGTGGCCGCGCTGACCGAGGTTTTGGAGGCGCGCGGCACGGCTTCCGCCCAACCCATTCTTGATGAGGTGCGTGTGCCACCCGGCCTGGAAGCCGCCCTTGGTGCGGCGCTGGGTGAGGCTTTGGAAAGTCCCGCTGATGCCGCTGCCGCGCGGCATTGGCGCAACTTGCCGCCCTTGTCAGTGGCGCAAGCCTTGCCCGATGGCGCAGTGCCGCTTTCCCGCCTCGTGGAAGCGCCGGCGGCCTTGGCGCGCGCATTGTCGCAAGTGGGCTTGCTCGCGCGCGGCATGGATGGTGCCGCTTTGCAAGCGGGGCTGCGCCCTGGTCAGGCTTTGGTGACGGAAGAAGGCGCGGTCTGGCGCTGGGATGGCCATACGCATCAGGCCGGCGCCCCCACACCGGGTGCCGTCCGCCTTGCCCAGCGCAATGCGCTGCGCGCTGCCGAAGCGCGGCTGGATCAGGCCGAAGTCACTGCGGCGGAAGCGGAAGCCCAGCGCATCGCCGCCGAAGCCGCCGAAGCGGAAGCCGCCAGCGCCGAAGCGGCCGCACGCAATGCCCGCAGCGCCGCCGAAGTTGCAGCATCTGCCGCACGCCGTGCGGAAGGTGAATTGGCTGCACGCGATGCGCGTGCCGAAAGCCGCATGGCCGCCCTTGAACCGCAGCTGGCGCGCCTGGCTGAAGACCGTGCGGAGGCCGATGCCGCACGCCTGGAAGCCGAGGCGCTTTTCACCGCCCGCCCCGATGTCGCTTTGCTGCGCCAGGCGGAACAGGCCGCGGCCAGCGCTGGCGCCGCAGCGCATCAAGCCGAGGCAACAGCACGTGACGCGCGTCGGCGCGCTGAATTGGCGCTGGCGGAAGCACGCCAGTCTCAATCGGCACTGCTGAACCGTGCTTCTGAGGTCGAAAACCGCCTCGCTGCCCTTACCCCGCAATTGGGGCGCATCGGCGCGGAATTGGCCGAAGCGGAAGCGACCCGCGCCCATGCAATAGAAGCGCGCGAAGCCGCCCCCGATCTGGCAGAGCTGCGTGAGATGGTTGAAGCCACCCGCGCCAAGCTCATGGAACAACGCGCATTTGAAGCCGCTTCGCGTGATGCGCAGGGCGCCTTGGCGGCTGAAGCGGGTTCCATCACCGCGCGCCGCGCAAGCCTTGCCAATGAAGCGAGCCTTTGGGCTGCCCGGGCGGAAGATGCCTCGGCCCGTCTTGCTGATTTGCGCCGGCGCGATGCGGAAGCGGAAGCTGAGCGTGATGCGCTGGCCGATGCCCCTGAAGCTGCGGCGCTCCGCCGCGCCGAAGCCGCGCGTTTGTTGGAACAAGCAAGCGAAGCCCACGCGACCGCCGCCGCCGCCCTTGCCGCCGCTGAACGGCGCGTGAGTGAAAGCAGCCAGGCGCGCCGCGGTGCTGATACGGGTTTTGCGTTGGCGCGAGAGGAACAGGTGCGCGCCCAAGCCGCGACAGAAGCGGCGGAAATCGCCTCAGCCGCCGTGGCCGCGCGCATCGCTGAAAGACTGGGGGAGGGCGCGGAATTGCCGCCCGCGCCTGAGGAACTTTCTGACGTTGCGGAAGACAAGGCGCGGCGCAAGGTTGAACGCCTGGTGCGTGAACGCGACGAAATGGGTCCGGTCAATCTGCGCGCCGAGATTGAGATCACCGAGATTGAAGAACGCATCAGCCAAATCACGCATGACCGTGATGAGGTGATGAACGCCGTCGCCAAGCTGCGCGGTTCTATCGGCCATTTGAATCGCGAAGGGCGTGAGCGTCTGCGCGAAGTATTTGACCGTGTGGATAGCGAATTCCGCAGCCTGTTCACGCGGTTATTCGGCGGTGGCCGCGCGCATCTGGCTTTGGTGGGTTCCGATGATCCCTTGGAAGCCGGGCTTGAGATTTACGCCGAACCGCCGGGCAAGAAGCTATCCACACTTTCGCTGCTATCGGGCGGCGAACAGGCGCTGACGGCGCTTTCGCTGATCTTCGCGGTCTTCCGCTGCCAGCCAGCACCCGTCTGTGTGTTGGACGAAGTGGACGCGCCTTTGGATGATGCGAATGTGGAACGGCTATGCGATTTGCTGGACGCCATGGCCGCTGAAAGCGGCACGCGCTTCCTGATCGTGACACACCATCCGCTCACCATGGGCCGGATGCACCGGCTTTATGGCGTGACGATGCAGGAACGCGGCGTGTCGCGCTTGCTCAGCGTTGATCTTGGCCGCGCGATTGAATTGGCGGAGACGTCGTTGTTGTAGGGGCTGAGGCAAAGCGCCCCAGCACCATCACCCCTCAGCCTTCGCCACCACCACCATGGCGGGCTTCAGCAGCCGGCCATTCAGCGTCCAAGCCGAAGTCCAGCCATGGATCACGGTGCCAGGTGCGACACCTTCCGGTGCCGGTTGCTCCGCCATCGCCTGGTGCTTTTCCGGATCAAAGGGCTGGCCCTTGGGGTCGTGGCGCTGCACGCCATTACGCTCAAGGATCCCCAGGAAGGACCGCTCCACCCCCTCAAACCCGGCGCGGAGCTTGGTCAGCAGATCGGGTTCATCCTCGGCAGCGGGCGGCAGGGCTTCAATGCCACGGCGCAGGTTCTCAGCCGCTTCCGCCACATCGCTCGCGAATTTCTGCGTGGCATAGGCGCGCGCATCGGCCACCTCGCGCTGGGTGCGGCTGCGCAAATTCTGCATCTCAGCTTCTGAGCGCAGCCATTTGTCGCGCAGCATCTCCATTTCCTGCGCCAGCATCACAAGCCGGTCTTCGGCGCTCATGGCAGGGGCTTCGGGGGCGGGTTCTTGCGCCGCCGTTTGGGGGGCGTTGGGGTCGGTCGTATCGGTCATCTTGGTATCGCGTGGTTACTCGCGGAAGGGATCGGCATGAATGCCGGGGACAGACCCTTCACCTAGGCGCCCTGGGGCCAGAGAACAAGCGCCCTTCCGCTTCGCCCCGCCCGCGCCTAAACCGCTGACCATGCTGCGATCCGTATTGACCGTTGGAAGCTGGACCATGGCGAGCCGTATTCTTGGCTTCGCCAGGGACATGCTCATTGCCTCCCGCCTTGGGGCGGGGCCGGTCGCGGATGCATTTTTTGTGGCGCTAAAACTGCCTAATCTATTCCGGCGCCTGTTTGGCGAGGGCGCCTTCAATGCCGCCTTTGTGCCCGCCTTTGCCGGCATTCTGGCCGCCGAGGGCCGTGCCGCGGCGCGCGACATGGCGGAACGCATGGGCACGCTGATGATGCTGTGGCTATCACTGTTGACGATGATAGCGCTGATCTTCATGCCGCAGCTGATCGGCGTGCTGGCGCCGGGCTTTGCCGCCAATCCAGGGAAATTCGCGCTCGCCGTTGAACTGACGCGCATCACGTTTTTCTACATGCCGCTGATCTGCCTGACGGCGCTGATCTCAGGCGTACTGAACAGCCTGGATCGCTTCGCCGCTGCTGCGGCCGCGCCGGTGTTCTTCAACTTGCTGTTGATGGCGGCATTGGTTGGCCTCACGCCCTATTTGCCGACACCTGGCCATGCCCTGGCCTGGGGCGTTTTTGGCGCCGGTGTCGTGCAGCTTGCGATGGTATGGGTTGCGGCGCGGCAGGCGGGGATGGCGCTGCGCCTTTATCGCCGCCCGGCACTCACGCCACCCATTCGGCAAGTGCTGCGCCGCATGGTGCCTGGCGTGCTGGGGGCGGGGGTCACGCAAATCAATCTGGCGGTGGATGTGATCATTGCGTCTTTTCTGGTGAGTGGTTCGGTTTCTTACCTATATTACGCAGACCGCGTGGCGCAGCTGCCGCTTGGCGTGATTGGTGCGGCACTTGGCACGGCGCTTCTGCCGCTCCTCTCGCGGCATTTGCGGCTCGGCGAAAAGCTCTCCGCGCATCGTGCGCTCAATCGCGGCATTGAATTGGCGGTGCTGCTGACGCTGCCTTGCGCGGCGGGGCTTGCGGTGGCGGCGGGGCCGATCATCGCGGCTCTGTTCCAGCGCGGCGCTTTTGATGCGGCGGCGAGTAGCGCCTCGGCTTGGGCTTTGGTGGCCTATGCCGCCGGCCTGCCGGCCTTTGTACTGGTCAAGGTTTTTGCGCCGGCGTTTTTCGCGCGCGGCGATACCTCCGCCCCCGTTCGGATCGGGATTTTGTCCGTCACGGTCAATCTGGCGCTCAACCTAGCCTTCATGAATGTGCTGGGGCATGTCGGCGTGGCACTCGCGACCAGTATCGCGGCCTGGGTGAATGGCGGCTTGCTTGCCTGGCTTTTGGTGCGGCGCGGACATTTGGTACTGGACCGGCGCTGCCGGCGCGTGCTCCCGCGCCTCGTGCTGGCGAGTGTCATCATGGCCGCAGTGGTATTTGCCCTTGGCTTGGTCCTGCCCGGGCTTGGCCATGTGCTGCGTGCGGGCCTCATGATCCTGGTCGGCATGGCGGGTTTTACCCTGGCCGGTATGGCGCTTGGCGCTTTTCACCCGCGCGATGTGCTGCGCCAATTGCGCCGCCGCGCCCCCCGTGGCGCAAGCCCGACCAATCCTGCATGATACTCCTGGATTTTGGGGGATAGGCGCATGGATGCGGCCAGACGGCAGGTGGTTCTGATCAATGCCGCGCATAGTTTCACCCATTACAGCCTGCTGATCCTGGCAACCGCCGTGCTTGCCATGGTGCAGCAGGATGCCGGGATTTTTGGCCCGGATTACGGACCCATCCTGGCGCTCGGCACCACCATGTTTGTGATTTACGGGCTTTGCGCTTTGCCCATGGGTTGGCTCGCGGATCGCTTCGGGCGGCGCTTTTTGATGGTGGCCTTCTTCATGGGGTCCGGCGCCTTCATGGTGGCGGCGGGCTTCGCACCTTCACCCATGATGCTTGCGATTACACTTGGCGCCATGGGGGCTTTTGTCGCGATCTATCACCCGATTGGCACCGCCATTCTGGTAGAAGCGGCAGGCGAGAAAGTGGGCCGTGCCATGGGCATCAATGGCGTTTTCGGCAATCTGGGTGTGGCAACTGCACCCGTGCTGACTGCCTTCATCGCGGCTGATGCCGGCTGGCGCTGGGCCTTCATCATTCCTGGCATCGCTTGCATCATTGCGGGCTTCTTCTACTGGCGCGAACCGCCCTTTGATTCGGCGCGCATCCAGGCCGGCGGCAAGCCCTTCCCTGAGATCCCACCCGCCTTGGTGCGGCGTGCGGTGTTTATTCTGCTCGCCATCGCGACTGTCTCAGGCTTGGTGTTCAATGCCTATACGCTGCTGATCCCAAAACTCATGCAGGAACGCCTGGCAGGCAGCCCGGAATTGCTGCCGATTGTGGGGCTGCTGTCATTCCTCGCCACCATTTGCGGCGGCGTCGCGCAATTCAGCGTGGGCCGCATGATTGACCGCCACACGCTCAAGACCGTGTTCATGCCGCTGGCGGTACTGGTGGTGCCGGGCTTGTTTGCGCTCGCTTTCCTGGATGGCTGGGTAGTGTTGCCCGTGGCAGGGCTGGTTGCTGCCTGCATCTTCGGCCAAGTCACGGTGAATGAGACGATGACCGCGCGTTATGTCGCGCCCGCCTTGCGCGCGAAGCTCTATTCCATTCGCTTCACGGTCGGGTTTTTGGGTGCGGCGATTGCCTCACCCCTGATTGGCTTTTTGCATGAAGCGACAGGATCGCTTGCGCTTTCCATGCTGGTTTTGGGCGCGGTTGCCTGCGTGACACTTGCCTGCGCCATGCTGTTCCCGAACCGCAAGGAAGAATTGCAGCCGGAGCTTTGGGCGAAAGCCAGCCTATAAGGGCCAGCGCGGGCGCGGGTTATGCGCCAGCGAATCGGTCAGACCAAGCCGCAAGCGTTCCATGCCCGCCCAGGCGACCATCACCGCATTGTCGGTGCAGTAGCGCAAAGGCGGCGCCAGCATGGGCAAGCCCCTGGCATCGGCAACGCCGCGCAGTGCCGTGCGGATGGCTGTGTTGGCCGCTACACCCCCCGCCACCACCAGCGCCGTCATACTGCGCGCCATATCCAGTGCATGGGATGCGCGATCAGCCAGCACGGCGGCCACTGAAGCCTGGAAAGCCGCCGCGATATCGGCTGGCCGCGCCTGTCCGGCCGCCACTGCCCGCGCCACCGCGGTTTTGAGACCCGAGAAGGAAAAATCGCATCCCGGCCGCCCGAGCAAGGGTCTCGGCAAGGTGATGGCCGCCGCATCGCCCCCTGACGCCAGGCGTTCCAGATGCGGCCCGCCGGGCCAGGGCAGGCCAAGCAGTTTCGCAGATTTGTCGAAGGCTTCCCCCACCGCATCATCCAAGGTGGTTCCAAGGCGGCGATATTGCCCGAGGCCCCGGACCTCCACGCATTGGCAATGGCCACCTGAGAGCAGCAGCAGCAGATAGGGAAACTCAGGCGGCCCATCCGGCATCAGCCCAGGCAACCGCACCGTCAGCGCATGCGCTTCCAGATGGTTGATCGCCAGGAAGGGCAGGCCATGCGCCAAAGCCACCCCCTTGCCGAAGGAAGCACCAACGATCAGGCCACCAATCAAGCCGGGACCGCTGGTCGCGGCTATGGCATGCAGCGCGTGATGGCGGATGCCGGCCTTTCGCATGGTATCAGCCACCAGATCGGGCAGGTGTTGCAGATGCGCGCGCGCTGCGATTTCCGGCACCACGCCGCCAAAGGCCGCGTGTTCCGCCTGTTGGCTGAAGACTGCTTCCGCCAGGATGGTGCCATCCGCACGCAGCACCGCCGCTGCGGTTTCATCGCAACTGCTTTCAATGCCAAGAATGATAGGGTCTGGCTGCATGCTTTCCCTGTTAGGGCATTATCACGGCGAATGAAATCATTGGCCGGTATTCGCGCGCCGCGCGATCGCCAGCGTCAGAAAGCCGCCTGGCGGCTTTGGCCCTGGCCTCACGCCAAGCCATATTTGAACAACCGATGCCGATCAATTTCGGGGCAGCCATGTGCTCAAACCCGCTGAAAAGCGCACCCGCGTGATGGCAGAACGCGATTTACCGCTTGCGATAAGGCGCAGGCATACCGAAAATAGACGCATGGCTTTCCCTGCACCCGCCCTTGATCCGGGCAATGATCCGTCCTTCGCCGAATTGCTCGCGCAGCGCCCGCAGCTCACGCGCCATGCGCATGATGGGCTGGTGCTGGAAGATGTGCCTCTGGCCCGCATTGCCGACGTGGTGGGCAGCCCGACCTGGGTCTATTCCGCTGGCACGCTCCGCCGCCGTGCCCGCGCGCTGCGCGCTGCCCTGGCCGATGCCGGGCTGACCGCCACGGTACATTTCGCCACCAAGGCCAATGGTAATCTTTCGGTGCTGGCGCTGCTGGGGCGTGAGGGCCTCGGTGCCGATGTGGTGAGTGAGGGCGAATTGCGCGGCGCACGGGCGGCGGGCATTCCCGCCAGCGCCATTGTCTTTTCTGGCGTCGGCAAATCCGAACGCGAAATTCGCCTGGCGCTCGCGGAAGGCATTATGCAAATCAATGCCGAAAGTATTGAAGAAATTGATATGATTTCCGCAATCGCCGCCGGCATGGGGCGCACGGCGCCGGTGGCCATTCGCGTCAATCCGGATGTGGATGCAAAGACCCACGCAAAGATCACCACGGGCCTCAGCGAAAACAAATTCGGTGTGGCTTATGATGATGCGCTGACGCTTTACGCGCGCATGGCAAAGCTGCCCGGCATTCGCCCGATTGGCATCGCAACCCATATCGGCAGTCAGATCACGATCGGCATGGGTGCCTATCGCGCGGCGTATGCGCGCTTGGCAGAATTGGTGCGCGCCATTCGCGCGCAGGGCTTGCCGATTGAACGCATTGATTGTGGCGGTGGGCTTGGCATTGCCTATCGCGATGAAATTGCGCCCGCGCCCGCCGCTTTGGCTGGGGCAATCAAGGCAGAGCTTGGTGCGCTGGGCCTGCCGGTCATGCTGGAACCGGGGCGCTGGATTGCCGGGCCGGCGGGGGTATTGCTGTCTCGTGTCATTCTGCAAAAGCAGGGCGCGGCACGGCGCTTTGTGGTGCTGGATGCGGCGATGAATGATCTGCTGCGCCCGGCCATGTATGATTCCTGGCATGGTATTCTGCCGGTCTCGCCCGCTGCTTTGGTCGCGCCTCTCGCGCCTGCCGATGTGGTTGGTCCAGTTTGCGAAAGCAGCGATTGCTTTACGCGCGACCGCGCCTTGCCGGATTTGCCGCCGGGCGCCTTGGTCGCGCTGCTGGATGCGGGCGCTTACGGCGCCACCATGTCTTCCACCTATAACGCGCGCCCCTTGGCGGCCGAGGTTTTGGTGGATGGCGCGCGCTTCGCCGTGGTGCGGGACCGCCAATCCTATGAGGCTTTGCATGCCGGCCAGCGTGTGCCGGAATGGCTGATGGAATGAGCCAAACGCCGGGGAAAGCGCCGCCTGAAAGCCAGGGGCTTGCGGCCCTGGGCTTGAAGCTCGGCCTTTCTCGTTTGGCGTTGTGGTGGGAAGGTGCCTGGCGGGCGCTTTGGCCGCCGCTTGGCGTGATTGGCGCCTTTCTGGCTTTGGCCTTTACCGGGCTGCTGCCGACACTACCGCCCGCGCTGCATCTGCTGACTCTGATCGGCTTTGCGGCGGCACTTGGCTGTTGCGGCTATCGCGCCGCATCAGGGCTGCGCGCCCCGGCAGCGGATGCCGCGGCGCGGCGGTTGGAACGTGATTCTGGCCTGGCGCATCGCCCGCTCGCTGTGCTGGCGGATCGCCCCGCCGGCGATGACCCCATCACGCAGGCGTTGTGGCAGGCGCATCGGGACCGCGCGGCGGCAAAACTTGGGCAGTTGCGCGTGGCGCGGCCTTCCCCCGGCTTGGCAGCGCGTGACCCGCGCGCCTTCCGCGCAGCCGTGCTGGTCGCGCTGGTGGCTGGGCTTGGCATGGCCGGGCTGGAAGCGCCGGAACGCTTGCTCGCTGCCCTGGTGCCTCCCTTTGCCGAACCGGGTGCCGCGCCAACGGCCTTGGCGGCGCGGTTTGAAGCCTGGGTCACGCCGCCCGCCTATACCGGCGCACCGCCGCAATTCCTGAAGGCTGAAGGTGGCGCCGTGGCAGTGCCTGCGGGTAGCCGGCTGCATATGGTATTGTCCATCAGCGCCAGCCCGCCGGAATTGCGCCTGGGCAGCGCTGCCCATGCCTTTGCGCGCATGGATGCCCAAAGCCATGCGCTGGAACTGCCTTTGACCGAAGGCGGCGCCTTGGTGCTGAGGCGCGATGGGCGCGATGTGGCGCAATGGGCGCTGACACTGACGCCGGATGCGCCGCCATTGGTGGCTTGGGACCCCGCGCCTGCCCGCGCCGGGCGTGGTTTGGGTTTACGCCTGCCCTGGAAGGCTGAGGATGATTGGGGCTTGGCGGCACTGCGCCTGGAATTGCGCCTGAAACAAAGGCCATCTGCCCCGCCGGTGACGCAGGATATCCCCTTGCCGGGCGGCGCGCCGAGCCAGGCGCAGGGCGCGGCGCAGCATGATTTTTCGGCGCATCCTTGGGCCGGGCTGGAAGTTGAAGCGCGGCTTTTCGCGCGTGATGGCGCGGAACAGGAAGGCAAATCTAAAGGCGCGTTTCTGGTGCTGCCGGAACGGCGCTTTTCACACCCTGTCGCGCAGCAATTGATCGCACTCCGGCGCGCGCTGTCGCTTGACCCCGGGGCGCGCGACCCCGCGCGGCGCGAATTGGACCGCATCAGCAATGCGCCTGAAGCCTTCGAACATGACCCGGGCATGTTCCTGACGCTGCGTTCTGCCCGGCATCGGCTGACGCGCGATAAGCGTGATGAAGCCGTGCCGGAAGTTCAGCAGATTTTATGGGATGTGGCGGTGGCTTTGGAAGAAGGCCGCACGGACCGCACCGCGCGCGCCTTGAACCAGGCGCGTGAGGCCTTGCGTGAGGCTTTGGAAGAAGCCCGCCGAGAAGGTGCTGAACGCAGCCCTGAGGAGCGTGCCGAGTTGCAGCGCCGCATTCAGGAATTGCGCGAAGCCATTCGCCGCCATCTGGAAGCGCTCGCTGAACGCATGCAGCGCGAAAACAACGAAGCGCTGTCCTATGATCCGCAGCAGCGTGTGTTTGATCGCCGCGAATTGGAACGCCGCACCCGCCGCCTGGAAGAAGCCGCACGCGATGGCCGGCAGGAAGATGCCGAACGCGAAATGGCCGAGCTTGAGGAAATGCTGCAAGCCCTGGAAGAAGGCCGCACCAGCCGGGCTGAGGATCGCCAGCGCCAACAGCGCCAACGCGGCCAGCAGCAAATGGGCGCGCTGCAGGACATGGTGCGCCGAGAAGCCGAAATGCTGGACCGCGCGCATCGCCGCAGCGGCGAACAGGACATCAGCCGTGGCGATACGCGCCGCCCGCCACCGCCGCGCCCGCAAACCCCCGAAGCGCGCGACGAAGCGGCACGTGATGCGCGCACGCAACGCGCTTTGCGCCGCGCACTTGGTGAATTGATGCAGCAGTTCGGCGAATTGACCGGCGATGTACCAGCCCCCTTGGGCGAGGCTGATCGCGCCATGCGCGACGCGGCGGAGGCTTTAGCCGAAGGGCGAGACCCGCGCGGCGCGCAGCAGCAGGCCATTCGCGCTTTGACCGAAGGCGGACGGCAAATGTCGCAACGCATGCAGCGCCAATTCGGCCCACCGCAACCCGGCGAAGGGGAAGGCGAAGGTGAGGGCGAAGAAATGGCCGGCGGCCAACAGGGCGGTGAGGGGCAGGACCAGCAAAACCAGCTCGGCCAAGGCCGCGATCCGTTGGGGCGGGACCGCCGCGAAACCGGTGGGTCAGCGCAGGATAATGCCGGCGATACGCTGGTGCCAGGCGAAGCGGAACGCCTGCGGTCCCATCAATTGCAACAGGAACTCCGCCGTCGCGGCGCAGAACGCGAACGCGCGCCGGTGGAGTTGGATTATATTGATCGGCTGCTCAGGCGGTTTTGAAGGCAGCAGGGTTTATTCAAATACCCGCGCCCAATCATCTTGCATTGACGCCACCTGCCAGCCCCGCGCGGGCGCTTCATCCAAAGCGCGCGCGAGGCGCCCGATATGACTTTCCCGATCATAGGCAAATTCGCGCGCCGCATCGTCATGACGAATGATCATGCCGAAGCGCTGCCCCGCACCTTCCGTGGTGTAGCGCAGCATCTCAAAATCGCCATCCGAATTGCCAAAGGCCGCAATCGGGCGCCGGCCAATATGGCGCGCAATGCCAATCGGCTTGCCCCGGCCATCATCAATGAAATCCACGCGCGGTTCGCGCAGCAACATCAGTCGCCCGGCATCTTCCGTCACCTTCAGCGCAAAGCTTGAACCGACAACATGCTGCGGCGGAATGCCGTAGGTGTCTTCAGAAAAGGTGCGCACGAATTCAACGCCACCGCCCGAGACGATGAAATTCGTGAAGCCCGATGCGCGCAGAAAGCTCAGCACTTCCAGCATGGGCTGATAGACCAGCGCAGTATAGGGCAGGTTCCATTTCGGGTGCCGCGCCACTCTGAGCCAATCTGCAGCGATGCGCTGAAAATCCTCGGGCGTATTGCCAGCCATGGCAGCGCCCGCAAGACGCATCAATCCTTCATTGCCTCCCGCCATGGCGCCGTGCAGATCGCCCGCAATGGCCGCGCGAAAAACCGCATCCTGCTGCCAGGTTGGGTTTTGTGGCGCCAAGCTGCGGATACGATCCAGGATGAAGATAAGCTGCGGATAGGCCGGCTGTTCCACCCATAGCGTGCCGTTGTCAACGCCGGTTGAAATCTGACCCACTTTCCCGGCTTGGTGCCGGTTGAAACCTGACCCACCCATTACCCTGGGATGGGGCTAGCCCCATCCCAGGGTATCTTCCCTCATCCTCCATGCCTTTTGTCCATGACGCCTGCGCGTCGTTTATCCTTCAGCCGGTAACTCTCGCCGCTGATCTGAACCACGGTCGCATGGTGCAGCAGGCGGTCCAGCATGGCGGCTGTCAGCACCGGCTCCCCCGCAAAGGCCTGGTCCCAGCTGCCGAAAGTAAGGTTCGAGGTGAGGATCATGGCGCCACGCTCATAGCGCTTGCTCACTACCTGAAAGAATAGATTGGCCTGTTCTCGGCCCATCGGCAGATAGCCGATCTCGTCAATGATCAGCAGTCGGTAGGTATTCACCGCCCGGTGTAACACTTCCTTCAAGCGGCCCTGGCGCTGTGCTGTCTCCAACAGCAACACAAGGTCCGCCGCAGTGGTAAAGCGAACCTTCCAACCGCGTTGTGTCGCCAGATAGCCAAGCGCAATGGCCAGAAGCGTCTTGCCCACGCCCGATGGCCCGAGCATGACGACATTCTCCGCCCGCTCAACAAAGGCCAGGCTGGCCAATTCCGTGATTTGCTGACGCGGGGCGCCGGAGGCAAAGCCGAAATCATAGCCATCCAGCGTCTTAATCGCCGGAAAGCCTGCCGTGCGGACAAACATCTCCCGCGCCCTTGCACGGCGCGTTTCCCTCTCACCCTTCAGCGTATCCTCAAGGAAGTCACTGAATGAGGCATCCCGTGCCGCTGCCGCCTGAGCAGTCGCAAGGTAAAGATCAGGCACCGCCGCCAAGTGCAATTCCGAACAGAGTTCGGCAATCCGCGCATGTTGCAGTTCGCTCATGGCGCAGCATCCAGGCTCAGCGCCGTCGGGAATAGCGTGTCGTATAATGCCAGCGGGTGCTGCAGCCCGACCAGCGGGCGCAGCAATGGCAAGGAAGCTGCTGCCATAGCCACTCTGGCCTGGCCGCCATAGGGTGGCGGGATCGGGCCAAGCTCGGGGCGTTCCAACTCCAGCCGATCCGCAGGTATCTCACCAGTGGTGGCGTGCCGCCTGGCATTCGCCACTTCCCGCAACCAACGCCCGGCGGCGAGGTTCGCCGCCGCCGCATCCACGACTAGGCCCTCGGCCGCCATACGGCTTGCCAAAGGCAGCCAGAAATTGCCGCGCAAATAGCGGATAAACCGCTCCACTTTGCCCTTGCTCTGCGCGGGATATGGGCGGCAGAGCCGAGGGCGAAAGCCGCAATGCCGCGCAAAATCTAGAAAGCCAGCATGAAAGCGGTGCTGCCCATGGCCATAGCGGTCACGTTCATGCACCATGGTGCGCGTATTGTCGTACAGCACTTCCCGCGGCACGCCGCCAGACGCCAAAAAAGCATGTTCATGGCAGGACAGCAGCGTCTCCAGCCGCTCATCGCCGACGAATTCAATATATGCCGCCCGGCTCCATCCCAGCGTTGCCACAAATACCGATAGCCGATCCGCGCCACGCCGGATCACCGCCCAGTCCACTTGCATCTGCTCGCCCGGCGCCGTCTCAAACCGCACCACAGGCGCCGCAACCACCAAAGGGCGCTGCCGCATCAGATGGGCCTTGAGGATGGTGTAGCCGCCAGTATAGCCGCGCTCTCGAAGTTCTCGCAGCAATACC